>Ga0209536_100000055_pt1 | contig 150673 bp, 141 predicted proteins | sample DeeMarSeWOR28_12_FD_187461 | JGI IMG/M metagenome (GOLD analysis project Ga0209536, IMG submission 187461) | Marine sediment microbial communities from White Oak River estuary, North Carolina - WOR-2-8_12 (SPAdes) (version 2) | ecosystem: Environmental > Aquatic > Marine > Intertidal zone >...
AAAGCCCGCCGCGTTCGCCACCGTGACGGTGAAGGTCACGTTGCTGCCCACCGCCGGCGCCGGGATATCCACCACCTTCGTTACCGACAGGTCAATGGGCTGCACATTAATATCGACATCGAGGACATCGGGGGTAGCATCGGTATCGTTCTGATCAAGGATTAGATTCGTGATCGAATTGGTGATCGTCAAACCGGCGGTTCCTGTGCCGACGGTAGCCACAATAGTAAGGGAGGTGTTGCTGCCGCTGTTCAGGGTACCGATGGTCCAAGTCCCAGTCCCGTTGTTATACGCACCGCCGCCATCGTCACTCACATAGTTCAATGTAGCCGGCAGCACATCATTCAGGCTTAAGTTGGTGGCCTGCGCCGGGCCCAGATTGGTTACGGTAATCGTATAATTGACCGTTGCACCGACGACCGGATTGGAATCATCCACCGAAATCACCACCAGAAGATCGGAATCATTTCCGACCGTAATATCGGCACTCAGATTATCACCCGTTGCATCGGTGTCCGTCTGATCATGGGTCTTGGTAATGGTGTTGGTAATCGTATCGCCGGATGTGCCTGCGTTCACGATGGCGTCGAAGGTCAGCGAAGCGCCGTCACCGTTGTTCAAGTTCAAAATCGTCCAGCTAAGGCCACTGCCTAAAGGATCGCTCTCATCGGATGTGTCGCCACCGGTGATGCTGCCAATCACATAAATCAAGCCGCTGGGCACTATATCGGTGATCACCAAATTGGTGACCTGGGCCGGGCCATTGTTGGTGACCGTAATCGTGTAGGTGACCGTCTCTCCTTCGATCGGAGTGGCATTGTTTACGGTTTTGGTAACAGCCAGATCCGCACTGTTTTCGATAACATTCGTATTTGCGGTCACGCTGGCCGGTCCGCCCGTACCGCTGATTGTATCGCTGTAGGTGCTGGTGACATTATTGCCGCCGGCCACAGCCAGCACGCCCGCCGTCGGATCTGTCACGGCTCCCAAAGAAGTGGCCAGCGTGCCGGTAAACACACCGGTGTCCGGCCCGGTTTCTGTCAGCGTGACGGGTTCGCTTTCACCGGTGGCCGGGTTATTTACAGTAACCCCGGTGGTTTCGGCGACTCCGCTGTTGGTGTTCAGATCGGCATCGGTAACCGTGATCGTGATTGCATCGGTGGGCAGAATCGATGCCGTTGCGGTGATGGTGCCCGATACGCCGGCGCTGACCACGTTCGTTGTCGCCGTGACCACCACCGGTCCGCCAGCGGAGCCGACCGCGTCATTGTAAACGGTGATCAGCGTATCGCCGGCCTGCACGTTGAAGGTGCCGTCATTGTCAGCGCCGGCGCTTTGCCCGAACACGGTGCTGACGGAAGCAGTGAAAACCCCTGAGTTGGGTCCGGTTTCCGTGTAGGGGAGCAGCTCGCTTTCGCCGGTCGGCGAATTGCTGGTGGTCAGACTCACGGTCTCGGCCACCAACGGGTCGGTGTTTAGATCCGAATCGTTCAAGGTGACGGTGACACTGTCCCCGGCAGCAATGGGGGTGGTGGACACCAGGGTGCCGGTGACCCCTCCGCTCACCACCGCGGTCACCGCTGTGGGGCTGGCCGTACCGCCGGAGGCCGTCACGGCATCGGAGTAAGTGGTGCTCAGCGTATCGCCGGCCTGCACGTTGAAGGTCCCGTCGTCGTTGATGCCTGCCCCAGCGCCGAATACCGTGGCCACGGTTGCCGTAAACACACCTGTATTCACACCGGTCTCGGTAAAGGTCAACTGCTCGGTTTCGCCGGTCACCGTGTTGGTGGTGATCAGGGTAAAGCTTTGCATTGCTGCCGGGTCGGTGTTCAGATCGGCATCGGTGACGATCAGGCCGACCGCTTCACCCGGGATGATTGAAACAGTGCTTTGGATCGTGCCCGTTGTGCCGCCGCCTACAGTCAGCACCACCGGTGCGGTGGAAACCGCCGCGGTCTGGTCGCTGGCCACATCGGCCGTGTTGGTGATCTGCGTGCCATTGGGCACCGCGGCGTTGACCGTGACTTCATAGGTCAGTATCACGGAAGCGCCGGCTGCCAGGTTTCCGATGGTCCAGCTCAGATCCGGTGCCGCCGCATCGCTGGCTCCCGGTCCAGTGATGGTAGCGGCGCTATAGGTTGTATCGGTCGGAATCGTGTCGCTGACCACCACGCCCGTGGCTGCCATATTCCCCGAGTTGATGACCTCGATGCGATACTCGATGGCATCGCCGGGCACCAGCGTCCCGCCGTTGAGATCCGAAGCGGTCTTTGGGCTGGTGTTGAAAAACGGCGAAGCCACCAGCGACGTGCTGGCCCGAGTGGTGTTGGCCGGAATCGTTTCGTCACTGTCGATGCTCGCCATATTTTCGATGAAAAACGTGCCGGCAGTCACCGGATTGTCGATGGTCACCTGGAAGGTGAGCGGGCCGATGGTAGCCCCTGCGGGCACAGCCCCGAGATTCCAAACCAGGTTCGGTGCCCCGCTTTCATCGGCGCCGGTGCCGCTGATCGATCCGCCCACATAGGTCGTCTGGGCCGGCGGCTGGTCGGTGACAACCACGTTGCTGCCATCAGCCACGCCGCTGTTGGTGACATAAATCGTGTAGGTCAGCGTTGCACCCGGCACGGTCAGGGTGGGCGCCACGGTTTTCGTGCTGTTGGTAAAGGCCACTGCCGAGCGGATCGTGGTATAGGCCGTAGCGTTGATGTCGGACAACCGGTTGGCCTGAAGGGTGGCGTTGTTTTCGACGATACTGCCGTCGGGCAGGGCGATGCTGGGCGCCACCCGGAATCCTGCTGTTTGTGAACCGCTGTTTCTCGACAGGACGCCCACCGTCCAGCGGATGTCGGTCACCGTTGTGGGATCGGCAGGCTCTGCTCCCCAGCTGCCGCCGTTGTCAGTGGAAAACTCAACGGTCACGCCTGATTCGGCCCAGGTGCTGCCGGCGATATAAGTGGTGTCGGCCGGAATGCTTTCGGCAATGACCACTCCGTTGGCGTTTCGGCTCCCCGTGTTTTCGTATCTGATCGTGTAGGTGATGGAGCTGCCTGCCAGGGCCGGATCGGGGGAGTCGACTATAGCGAATGTGATGGTCGGGGTATCGACGTTTGTGACAGCGGTGGTGGTCGCCGTGGCTCGGTCGGAAAGCGGTCCAAAGTTGGAGGTGCCGACCAGGGAACTGATTTCCTGGTCACCGGGATTGGTGCCTGTCGGGACAGTGAGGCGCAGAACCACGTTCATGTTCGCACCGGCCGCCAGTGTCCCGCTGTCGGGCCAGCCGTCCGCATCGGAGTCGAATGCCGGGTTTACGTAGTCCCAGACACCGTCGCCGTTGCTGTCCTGGGCCATCAAGGTGGTGCCGGAGGCATCCAGGAGCTCAGAAGGCCAGTTGAAGGGTCCGCTTTTGACCAGTGACAGGTCGAACCAATCGTCTCCGTTTCCGGTGTTGGTGACGATAAAACCGTAATCGATGGTACTGCCCGTGGCCGAAGAGACCGACCCGCTCTGATCCGGTGCCACTAGAACTCCGCCCACCTGAGTGACTGTGACCGTTTCCGTATTGGAAGTCACCGGCGCCTGGGCTCCGCCGAGGGTATCATCGAAGTTTGCAGTGGCATCATTGTCGATCGTTGTGCCCGCCGGGGTTCCGGCGTCCACCGTTACCTCGAACTGCACCGTGCGGTTGATCTCCCCGGCCGCCAAGGGCCCCAGATTCCAGGTGATCACCCCGCTGCTTTCACTGCCGCCGCCGGTGATGCTACCGGCAACCAGGGTGACGTTGGCCGGGATGGTGTCGGTAATCACCAGATCGGTGGCGTCGCCGGCGCCGGTATTGCCGTAAGTCAGGGTATAGGTGACCGTGTCGCCCGGCCGGGCGTTGGCTTGGTCGGCGCTCTTAGCGAGTGTGATGTTTGGCGGAACCACTACCGTGACCGCCTCGCTGAACTCGGAAGTGTCGTCGGTGACAGTGTCGGCGGCTGTGGCCGTGATCACATCGCCGGCCGCCAGCGCCAGCGCCAGGGTGGTGTTGATGGTGGCGTCACCGGCGGCGTCGGTGGTCACTGACTCCGAACCGAGATAGACTTCCCCTTCGGGATCACCGGCCGTGCCCGAGAAATATTCAACCGTGAAGGTTCGGCTGGGCGTGCTGTTCAGCACACCGACGATCGTGGTGCTGCCGCCACTGACTGTAGCTGAAGTAAAGACGGGATAGTTCTGCAAATTGTTACCGCCGAAGTTGTCGACATCAGCGGGATCGTTGGCCGTAACGCCATCTCCCACCGAGCCGCCGGCAGTGTTGAGATCGATGCCCAGTCCGGCGTTGTTGAAAATCGAGTTCTGGGAAATACGGTTTCCAGTGTCACCGTCGATGACCAGGATGCCGGCGCCCGCATTTTCGGTGATGATGTTATTGCTGACCGTATTGTTGTCGCCGCCCCTGAAGGCGATGCCCGCCAGCTGAGTCCCGCCGCTGCCGCTGCCCTTGATCAGGTTGCCGGTGATGATGTTGTTGTCATTGCCGCCGTTTGTCACCACGTCGATGCCGTAGCCGGCACTGTCTACAATCTGATTGCCGGAAATGGTATTGCCTGTGTTGCTGCCGCCGAAGGCCAGGCCATCAGCGGTAAGGGCGCCGGTGCCGGCATTGCGCAGGACGTTGTTGAGTATCTGGTTGTTGGAGGCACCGGCTTCGAGCTTGAGGGCGGAGGCGAACGTGCTGAACAGGGTAACGTTTTGCACGATGGCCCCGGTGATGCCGGCGTCGATCTGGACCGCGTTGTTACCCGAACCGCCGGTGCCGGTGATGCCGATCGTGTCGATCGTTACCGAATTCGCATTGATCTCGACGGCCTCTGTATTTAGGGCCTGCAGATCGATGACGACCTCCGGTCCGGTGGTGATTTCCGCCACCGCACTGTTGGTGTTACCCGTGTAGGTGGTCTGGGTGGAACCGTCGATCACTGTAATGGCATCGGTGATAACCGGCAGGGCGCTGGCCGGCTGGATCAGCATCACCGTGCCGCCGCCGCCGTCAATGGTGGCCTGCAGCTGCGCGGCCGGGATGCGGAACATCGTGCTGTTGGCCCCGAAAACCGCATTGGCGTTCTGGATGAACTGGCGCAACGAACCCTGGACGGTCCGATTGTTGGCAAGATCATCGTCTCCGTCGCCGGTATTGACGACGGCGTTGAAGCTAAAACCGAAGTTTACCCCGCTCACGTCGCTGCCCGCCAGGGCCACTCGCGCTATATGTTCGGCGCCTGCCAGCGTCGCGGCATCGTCAGATACCACCGTTGCTTGGCCACCGTAACAGGCACCGGCTGCACCCAGTTCGACGGGGCTGCCGGTCCCGTCGTCACACCATGCGCCGGCTGTAGCGTATGTCTGTTCGGCCCAGACATCACCCTGGGCAAAGCCACCTTTTATACCGGCACTGGGTGGCACTGTCTTGGAATCGACGACAATCCAGTAGGTGCTGCTGTCGGAAAGATTGGAGAAAAGATAGTTTCCTAAAATGTTGGTGGCAGCTGAGCCCAGTAGGCTGTCATCCACTCCGTCGGGCTGGTTGTCACCGCCGTCCGCATAGATGCTTGCCGTAACACCGGCAAGCCTCAATGCGTCCGCCAAGGAAGCGTCGCCGTTAATGTCTTCGTACACCGTACCGCTGATCGTGAAGGGGTCGGAGACGGTCTCCGCGTTACCAAACTCCGAGGTATTGCCGTTGGGATCGGTAGCGGTGGCGGTGATTACATTTCCGGTAGCGACAGCAATCGGCACTACGATGTTGAAAAGAGAGTTGCCGCCGCCGTTGGTGGTGACTGTGTAAAAGCCCAGGTACTCCTCGCCTTCCCCGTTTCCGCTGGGATCTGCGGCAGCGCTGGAGAAAAATTCCAGCCGGAAGGTGGTATTGGGGGTGCTATTCAAACGACCGGTGATCGTGGTGCTGGCGACATCCGAAGTCGTTTTTGTCAGCTCCGGCCAGTTTTGCAGTGCATTGGGGCCGGTATCCCCGTCATTTCCATCGTTGGCCGTCAGGCCGTCATTGCCGAGATCGATACCCAGACCCGTGTTTGTATGAATGGCATTTGTCTGGATGGCGTTGCCGGTGCCGGCTGTAGCTTCCAGCACCACACCGATTCCGTTGAAGGCGATCAGGTTGCCGGCGCCGGCCGCGGTACCGCCGATGGTGTTGTTGGCCGCACCAAGTCTCAAGGTCACGCCATGTTCGGTATTGCCGAAGGCAGCCGTGCCGTTGACATCGGTTCCGACATAGTTGCCGGCAACTGTGTTGCCGGTAGAAGCGGCACCGCTCAGGCGGATGCCGTACAAATGGCCGGAAACGATATTGCGCTCGGAGGCGCTCGTGCCGCCGATGGTGCTTCCGGAGGTGCTGTCCAGCAAGACGCCTTCCTGGCTGTTGCCCATGGCGCTGAGGCCGTCGGCACTGACTCCGACATAGTTGCCCTGGATCGTAGCGCCGGCAGAATTTTTCAGATCGATCCCATCATCGTCGTTGCCGGAGATGACATTGTTGGTTATGCCGGTACTGTCGGCGCTGTTGTCGGCCAGGATCCCGTCGCCGCCGTTGCCCAGATCGGCACTGCCGGCAGCGTCGGTGCCGATGAAGTTGTTTTCGATGGTGGTGCTGTCGGCGCCGTTGACAAAGATGCCGTCGCCCGTGTTGCCGGAAATCAGGTTTCTTTCAACTGCTGCCGCACCGCCGATCTGGGCGCCGCTCACACCAGCCTCGATAACGATTCCGACGCCCCCGTTTGCCACCGCGGCATCACCGGCGGCATTCAGACCGATGGTATTGCCCTGGATGAAGGGGCCGCTGCTGGTGTTCATCCAGATGCCCTGCTGGGTGTTGCCGGAGATCACGTTGCCGGCGCCTGCGATGTTACCGCCGATCGTGATGGTGGAGGCGCCGTTGATACCGATACCGCTCATCGTGTTGGGGATCGGTCCGCTGCCGGTCGCATTCGTACCGACATAGTTTCCCTGGATGAGGGTGTTGTCGGAACCGCCGATCACCGAAACACCGTTTTGACCATTGCCGGAGATCACGTTGCGATCGGCCGCTGCGGTGCCGCCGATGCGGTTGCCGGTGGAAGCGCCGGCCACTTCGACGCCCATCCAGCCGTTGCCGGCCGCCGCCGATCCGGTCACGTCGGTGCCGATGTAGTTGCCCACAATAAAATTGCCGCTCACACCGCCGGAGATATAGACGCCGTGCTGGCTGAACTGGTTGATGGCAAACCCGCGAAGGGTGCTGCTGCCGGCGGAAATGTTCAACCCGTTGACAGCACCGGCAAGACTGCCTTCCAGCTCGACCTCTGGACCGGCCGTATTGGTGTCGCCAATATTGACGGTCTGGGTGGCGGCGTCGAGCACCACCGTCTCAGTGATTGTCGGCAGCGCCGATGCCGGCTGGATGGTGAATTCCCCGCTGCCGCTACCGTTGTAATTCGGATCGGAAGTCGGGATGCGGAACTGGCTGGTATTGGCGGTGGTTCCTCCGCTTGTACCGATGGCATTGGCGTTTTTAATATACTGGCGCAAACTGCCCTGGCTGCTGCGGGTATTGTCGGGGGCACCGTCGTCGGCTGTGTTTGTGATCAGATTGTAGGCAAATCCCAAGTTTACACCGCTAGCGTTGCCACCGCTGACCGTAACATTTACATAGGTATCGCCGGGTCCGGCGTTGTCGCCGGTGGCAGTGTCATTTACCGTGGGATCCTGGCCGCCGTAAAGGGCCGCACCGCTGCCCCAGGTCATCTCGGCCAACGGATAGGGCCAGGTGCCCGGGACGGTACCATTGAGCCCTCCGGCCGGCGGGGTGTCGGCGTCTCCGATGGTTGCCGATCTTGCACGGACCTTGTAAGCGCCATCGTGCACGATAAACTGGAAGCTGCCGTCGGCGGCTGTGGCTGCAGAGCCGATGTAGACGTCTGCGGCATCGTAAAGCTCGACATCGACCGACGCAAGGCCAAGGTCCGCCACACCGCCGTCATATTCGGCGGCCGTGCCTGCAAAATCAGCGTCCTCGAAGATGGTGCCATCCAACAAATATGCCAGCCGAACCGTGTGGTCGTCGCGATAGCCTTCCGGCCCATATTGGGACCAGAAACCGGTCTTTCCTGCCACTGGCGCGCCCGTGCTGAGGGTGGCACTGCCGATGAAAGCACCGTCGATGTAAAGTTCGGCGCGATCGCCTGCGATGCGGAGCTCCTGGGTGTGCCAGCCGCTGCTCACATTCGGGATCGTCCATGTGCCGCCGATCTGGATCCAAGTGTTGCTGATCCGATTCCAGATCTCGGCCGTGGTGGCCGTCACGATCCCGCCGTAGACCATGTTCTGATCGTTCACGTAACGGGCGATCACCCCGGCGTGATTGATCGTTCCGCTCACGCTGCGGAATCGCTGGAAGACCGACACATCCGTCCAGCCCGGATCGCCGCTGACGGCAGGACCTCCAGCGCCCGTGCCGTCGGAGAACACCTGGGTCGATCCGTCAATTCTCACAAGTTCGTTCCCCCCCGACACTGAGACGGTCCATCCGACCGGAACCTGGTTTGGAATCTGATCGTCAAAACAGGCCAGGTAAAGGATGTCGCCGCCGATGGGAGGGCAGGACCCCGTAATTATGACTTCCGCGTTCATGGAGAACTCGGAGGTGTTGTTGCTGCTGTCGATGGCGATGGCGGACACGTTGTCGCCGGCCGCCAGAGCGGTGATGCCCCCCAGGTACCAGTCGCCTGCAGCGTCTGCATTTGCCGTGCCGAGGTAGGCAACACCCTCGCCGTAATCGTCGGCCCCTGAGGTGTCGGACCCATCGCCATCTGCCACCGCCTGGTAGACCTCCACTTCACAGTTGGCGCAGGTGGTGCCGACAACCGTGGTGGTGCCCGCACTTAGCTGGGCCGCGATGATCACCGGAAAATCAAGATCGATATTGCCGGCGTTGGCGTCGGTGCCGGGAATGATGGTGATGCCGTCACCGAGATTCGCATCGCCGGCATCGGCCAGCAGGTCGATGGCGTTGGAACCGTTGTTGGAAAATCGGTTCCGGCTGATACGGTTCTGGATTGCCGGTATGTGGGAAGGCCCCCACAGCAGGTTATTGGCAACCACCAGCACGCCCGGGCCGGCATTGTCGCGGAAGTCGTTGAGCTCGATGGTGCTGTTGTTTCCGAAAACCCGGATGGCCGATGTCTCGCCGCCGCCGGCACCGTTTTGGTCGAAGGTGTTGTTTGAGATCAGGTTACTGCCGGCACCGCTCCAGCTGTCGATGCCGCTGCCGGCGTTTGCAGCGAACAGGTTGCCGTTGACCGTTGTGTTGTTTGAATCATTTCCGATATCGATGCCGTCGCGTCCGGAGTCCGTGACGCCGTTTCCGCGGATCTCGTTGCCCTGCACGGTCCAGCCGCCGGCATCACCGGAAAGAAAGATGCCGAAATTGCCGGCATAGCCGATCAGGTTGTTGCGGATAAATCCGCTGTCGGCATGATAGATACCGATGTTGTTATAGGCCGTCCGGCCGACGGCCCCGGGGTCTGCAAATCCGGCTGCGCTGGTTCCGATCACACTGTCTTCAATGAGCACATTGGTGTAGTTGGTTGCGCTTCCATCGATGCCGACCCGGATGTTGTTGGAAAGCCAGATGTCGGTATCCCCAAAACCGTAAATGGCAATATCTCTGACCGCTACGCCGTTTGCCTGCAGATCGAGTCCGACATTGACGGGATTGGTGGCACGGTCGTTGACGATCTCCAGCTCGGGGCCGTTTATCGAGCTCAGAGTCGGCTCGTCACCGGTACCGACCGCCGCATCGGCTCCCAAACCCACCGGCCCGCTGTAGCCCAGAGAGGCGTTGTTGGTATTTCGGATCGTTGTGCCGTTGGTAAATTCATAGGCTGTTCCTTCAATGGCGGTATCTGCATCCGTGATGGCCGGCAGGGCTTGCGTGACGCTGATCTGCCACCAGTTATTGCCTCCGCCCGAGGCGTTGGTTGTCACCGCTGGAACAAAGCGCATTGCATTGGCGCCGGCGATAGCGTTGGCGTTGGCGATAAACTGGCGCAGCGAGCCCTGGACCGTGCGGTTGGTCAATCCATCGTCATCCTGGCCGTCGCCTGCCAGGGTGTTAACCACCGCATTGAAGCTGAATCCGAAATGGACACCGGTCACGGTCCCGCCGGCAATCGTCACCCGGGTCACGTGCTGGGCGGTATTGAGCAACGACGTATCGTCTGAGATGTCGGCCCGCTGACCGCCGAAGCAGGTACCGGCCGTCCCCCGCTCTACCGTGGTGCCGGAACCGTTATCACACCATGCGCCGGCAGTTCCGTAAGTCTGCTCGGCCCAGACATCGGTGTCCGCCGACAATGTCTTGGAGTCGACCACCACCCAGTAGGTGCCGTCGCCCAGACCGGTGAACGTAAAAACGCCGGCTGCGTCAGTGGCAGCCGTAGCGATGCTGCTGTCGTCTCCGCCGTCGGGTTGACCGTCTCCGCCGTCTCGGTAAAGATCAACGTCAACAGCGGCTGCGGTGACCGCATCGGCGAGGCTCCCGTCGCCGTTTACATCCTCGTAAACGGTGCCTGTGATGACATAAGTGGGGATAGCGGGCACAATCCCGCCGGCGGTGCAAACTTCGGCCTGGATCCAGGCCGGGTCGAGTGCCTTTTGTGAGATGCGGATTTCATCGATTGTCCCGTTCATTTCCAGGGTAGAGGGGTTCCAAGGGGCCGCTCCGAAAATCAAGCTGCTGTTGTTCGTTCCGATAGGATTCGCACCGTTGGGGATATTGGCGACTTCAGCCCCGTTGATGTAGCCGATCATGCGATCGTTTGTTCTCCAGGTCACCGCCACGTGCGTCCATTCATTCGGTGATATACTTCCGGCACTGAATGTATAGTGACCGCCGGCAGTGCCTGAACTGTCCCAGATCTCCGGGTATAATTGACCGGCCTCGACACCCAACAGATATCCGTAGTAAGGCGGAGGTGCAGGCCCTGTTTTCCCGGCTATCTTCTGATCACTGGAAACATTCGGCAGCCGAATCCATGCCTCGATGGTCATTTCTGCCGCAATGTCCAAGCTGGTGTCATCTGCAACCTGGATATAGTCACTGCTTCCATCAAAAACCTGCCCGTCGGCAATCTGGCCGGGGCCTTCGACGTTTCTTCTCTGGCTGCCGTTGTTGTTGTTGGAGGTCGAGTCAAGGTGGGTGCCGGTTGTCGCCTCATCGGTTACGTCTTCGTTCAAATGCCAAACGCCTTGGTAGTCCGCATCCCACAAGCCCGGCAGATTTTCCTGGTTGGCCGCCGAAGCGTTGCCGTAATACATGTAGATCGTTTGATCTGCGCTGGCGACGATGTCCAGTTTGACCCAGGCAACCAGATCGCCGCTTGACTTGGTGAAGGTCTCGATCTCATGGGGCACCTTTGTGACCCCGTCGGCCAAGGTAAAGAGGATGTCGTCTCCATCGGGCTGGGCAGAACCCTGAAGGCCGGCATTGCCGCTGATGGCCACCGGCACCGGAAAGCCGTTGACCGTCGTGCAGAAACTGGAGCCGGCAAGCACCAGGGCATCGCGGTAGGGCCAGTCGCCGTCGTACCAGGGTGGCCCGCTTACCACCACCACCGCATCACTGAACTCGGAGGTGTTGCCGGCCGGATCGGTGGCCGTAGCCGTGATCAAGTCGCCGGCGGCCACTGAAACACCGGACAATATAATCGCATAGGTCGCGGTGCCGTCAGCAGCGCTGGTCACCGTATCGGAGCCGAGGTAGACCCGGCCCTCACCGTTGCCGCTGGGATCGGCGTCGGCTGACGGGCTGGAGAAAAATTCGAGGGTGTACACCGTGCTCGGGGCGGAGTCGATAATGCCCACGATGGTGGTGTCCCCGCCGCCGGATGCCGCCGAGGTCAAGTCAGGGAAGTTCTGCAGGCTGTTGGCGCCGGTGTCGGCATCATCGGCCCCACCACCGTCGTTTTCGGTCACATCGTCGCCCACATAGGCGGGGTTGAATACCCCTGAGCGCGCATCGAGATCGATGCCGAGTCCGGCGTTACCGTAAATGGCGTTTTCCGTGATCTGGTTATCGGCCGGAGGTGAAGCGGCCGTGTCGTTGAAGCTGGTAACGAGGATACCTGTGCCTCCGTTGGCACCGTCGCCCGTTGTGCCAGTAATAATATTGCGACGGATCACGTTGCCGCTGGAACCGTCATTGACCCCGATGCCGGCCGTGTACATGTTTTCGATGGTGTTGTTTTCGATCAGCGCATTTTGTGTCTGGTACCAGAATTCGATCCCCTTGCCCCACCAGGTCTCCGCGGTAGTAAATCCAACAGTATCATGAATGTAATTTCCGCGGATGACCGCACCACCGGCGATATCGGACACCGCATCGCCGGTGACCCCGGCTGCGTAAGTAGTAAACGCCACCTCATTGTTGATGAAGTTGACCTGCTCGATGTTTGCAGAGCCAGAGAACGCCTGGCTCATCATGACGGAGTTGTTCTGGAGAAAAGCAATGTAGTTGTTGCTGATGCTGGCTGCGCCGTTGGTGGAGATGCCCAGCGGTTGGGTCCCGCCGGCATCGCTGCCGTCGGCCAGGGTGCCGATCAGGTTCCCCGTTATGACGGCCTCGCCGGCAGCGGCTGTAACCGTGGCGTTGACCCAGATCTGGGCATCGAGGGGGGCGCTGCCGAAACGGTTGATCGCCAGGCTGCGGATGGTCACCATGCCGGCGTCCACAACCAGACCGGATCCCACAGCCAGCGCATCCCCGTTTACCTCCAGTTCGGGTCGGTCGACCCGGTCCAGCGTGAGCCCATCGACACCGACCGTACCGCCGGTGCCTACCTGGCCGGGGTTCGGCTCGACAACGCTGATGCCGTCCGTCAGGTCATAGGCCGTTCCGTCAACCGTAATGCCGGCATCAGTGATGTCCGGCAACACACTTGCGACATCGATTCGCCACCAGTTACCGCCGCCACCTGCGGCATTGGTGGCCACAGCCGGTACAAATCGCATGGCGTTGGCACCGCTGATAGCGTTGGCGTTGGTAATGAACTGGCGCAGCGTGCCCTGCTGCACTCGATTGGTGCCTGCCCCGTCGTCATCGGTTGCGTCTCCGCGCGTGCTGACGACAGCGTTGAAGCTGAAGCCGAAGTTCACGCCGGTAGCGTCCGCTGCCACGATGGTTCTGCGTATCACATGCTCGGCAGTGGTGAGTGCAGCGGCATCGTCGGAGATGCCTGCATTGCGCCCGCCATAGAGCGCTCCGGCGGTGGCCGTAAAACCTGCCCCGCTGGCTGCTCCGCTGACCGCATAGGTCTGTTCGGCCCAGATGTCTCCGATGGCAAACCCGCCGTTATAAGGCGCCCCATCGAGTGTGGTCGAATCGACCACTGTATAATAGGTGCCGACGGTCAGACCGCCGAAGCTGTAGTTGCCGGAGCCGTCAGTGGTGGTCGAATTGACCCACACTTCGCTGCCGTCGATGATCGCATTGCCGATGTCCCGATAAAGATGCACCGTGGCTCCGGAGAAGGTGAGCGTTCCGACTTCGGCCACATCAGCATCGGCGTCTGTGTCGTGGTAGACGCTACCGATAATGCTGTATGTGGGTGCCGGGGGCCGGCCGGCCGTGAAGTTGCGGCATACTTCAGCCGGAGTCAGGGCCCGTGAGTAAACCGCCGCCAGGTAAAACTCTCCCAGCCAGGTGCGATTTAGGGTTAGCTCGTTGGCCAGTGCGAATCGGTAACCGGCATTCCAGTTGCCAAAGGTACCGGTCGCATCGAAGCGGCTGGCGACTTCAACGCCGTTTACATACAGACGGGCAGTCCCTGCCGCATCTCGGGTGTACATGACGTGGGTCAGGGAAGTGGTCACAGGATCGTTTGTGGAGTCGGTCTGGAAAAGCGGCGTGCCGTTCAGATCGCCGTCGGTGGTACGCACCCGCGCTCCGTAATTTGTCGTCTCCTGGTGTAAGGTGAAGTTACGGTTGAGGGTGTCGACCGAAAGTGTCGCAATGCGGGATGGGCCGCTTTGGATGGTGTTTGCCGGTGAAATCCATGCTTCGATGGTCATCTCGTTGGAGGCTTGGGCGGCGGTGATGATCTTTGAGGCCGGCCCGGCCGAGGCGATGATGGTCGAGGCGTCCACGGAGAGGCCACCGCCCGGGATCCAGGTAACGTTTCCCGGATCGGCGATTGTCAGGTTCAGCGGCGCGCCCGCACCGGATACATCGTTGACCGTGGCCCCGCTTCCCTCGGTAAAATCGTATAGCACCTGCAGGTCGCTGGTCACCCGTCCGCCGGTGCAGTCCATGGCTGTCACCGGCGCGCTGAATTCAGAAGTATTGCCGTTTGGATCGGTGGCCGTGGCAGTGACGAATTCGCCGCCGGCGACTGCCGCACCGGCGATAACGATGGTAAAGGACACGTTGCCGCCGCCGTCGGTGGTGACCGTGTCAGCCCCCAGATAGGTTTCGCCTTCACCGTATCCGGACGGATCGGCGGCCGTGCTGGAGAAAAACTCCAGGGTGAAGGTCGTAGCGGCGGTAGTGCTGAGCGTGCCGATGACCGTGGTGTCAACGCCGTCGGTGCTGGCCTGGGTCAGCACCGGGAAATTCTGCAGATTGTTGAACCCGGTGTCGGCATCGCCGGGGTCGTTTGCGGTAACGCCGTCGTCGTTCAAATCGATCCCCAGCCCGCCGTTGTCCGAAATGCTGTTTGCGGTAAACCGGTTGTTCACACCGCCGCTGACCGAATCGTTGATGCCGGGGCCGGCATTGCGCTCAATGGTATTGTTTGGACCGAAAGTATTGTCCGAGGAGGGGTTGTTTATGAAGCAGACGCCGCCCTGAAGTCCATTGTCGGTGATCGTGTTGTTGGCGACCGTCGAATTGGCCAACATGCTCACTTCCAAGCCGCACGCATCGGCCGGAGCCGGCCCATTGAGGGTGACGGTATTGCCGGTAAAAGTGATCGAATTGCCGAGGAGTTTGAAGCCGTCTTCTCCGTTGCCGGTGGACACGTTGTTGGTAAAGATGTTGCCCGTGCTGAGGCCGTCGGCAAAGCGCACCCCGTCGCTGAAATTGGCGGAAAAGGTGTTGTTGTCGAACGTATTGCTGTCGGCTGCGCCGGTGATGCTCAATGCCCCTATGGCGCCGGCATCGTTGCTGTTGAGGGTTAGATAGTTTTCAGCGATGGTGTTGGTGTCCCCTCCCCCTGCAATTCCATCCAGGAATATACCGGTTCCGACGCCGGCGGCGGCGCCGTTGTTGAAGCGGCGAATGTCAAGCTTGCGAATGGCGCTGTTGCTGGCCTGCAGGTGCAGGCCGTGGTCATCGACACCCAAGTTGATACCATCGAGCACGATATCCGGTGCCCCCGGGCGCTGATCGCCCTGGCTGGCCTCCTGGGTACTGCCATCGATGGTCGTGGCGTTGTCAACGACCACCGGCAATGCAGAGGTGAGCTGGATTGTGAAGGCATTTGCAACGACCGTGTTGAAATTGGCATCATCGAGCTGAATGCTGAAAAGCGACGCATTCGCTCCGGCAACCGCGTTGGCGTTGCGGACAAACTGGTTCAGCGATCCCTGCACCGTGCGATTGGCCGTGCCGTCGTCGTCACCGTCGCGGGTGCTGACGATGGCGTTAAAGCTGAATCCGAAATCCACGCCGGTCACATCGCCGCCGGAGACGATCACCCGGGTTACGTGCTCGGCGGTGGCCAGACCGGTGGCATCGTCGGAGACGGCCGCATCCTTGCCACCGAAGCAGTTGCCGGCTGCTGCCAGCTCGGCAATGCTCCCGGCACCATCGTCACACCAGGCCCCTGCAGCACCGGTTGTTTGTTCAGCCCAGACATCGCCCTGGGCAAATCCGCCGTTCAGACCCGCAGAGGCAGACACGGTGGTGGAGTCGACAAAAACCCAGTAGGTATCGTCGGCAAGCGCCGTGAAAGAATAGTTACCACTGGCATCAGTGGTGGCGGTGCCAACCGCTGTGTCGCCGCCGTTGGGGATGTTGTCACCGTTGTCGCGGAAAAGAATCAGATCGACCCCGGGGCTGCCCGAATCTCCTGTCAGGTCACCGTCACCGTTTACGTCCTCGTAAACCGTGCCGGCAATCGAATTCGAGCCGCCGCAATTGTTCGGATCTATGACGGTGGCGCCAGTGGGTATACCAATGATTGCTCCACCGGGAATCGGTGAGACAAGGTCAGTGGTAATGTAAATGCCATCCACGCTGTGGTTGGATTCGCGCACCCACAAATTGATGGTGTGTGGGCCGGCTGTGCCCACAACGATTTGATTTGAGCCGGTGCCTACCTGAAGGCTGTTGGACCAGATCCACGTATTGTATGTGCCGCCTTCGTTGAGTGCGCCCGCAGGGGTGCCATCCAGTCCGATCCAGACCGAGTCGCTGCCACCGTCGGGGGCGTACCCGCGCATCCACACCATGTAGGTCCCGGGAGCCGGAAAATTGACCGTGTAGTCGGCGCGCATGTCATCCGGCGGGTTGCCGGTATCGCCGTTGCTGCTGAACAGATAACCGGTCCCGTTGAAACCGGCCGTCGTATTATCGACCGTGAAAACCCCGATATCTGCACCCGGTACCAGCGGCGAGACAAAATTTTCCGCATCGATGTACGTGCCGTTGGGGTCGACATCGCAGGTGGGACTGGCTGTTTCCTGGGCGCCGTAAGCACTCAAAAACCCACCAACGCCCGGATTGATTTGGTTGTTGTACTGGGTGCCGATCCACTGGGGCGGACGGGCTATGCTGGAAATTCGCAGCTCGTCCAGGCGGCCGTTGCCGTAGTCTTCCCACTGGCGTGCGCCCATGTAAAGCGGCCGGGTATCTAAGGCTATCGGCCCTGCCAGAGGGCCCGATTGAACCTGGCTGCCGTCGACAAATATGCGCTCGGTTGTGCCGTCCCAGGTGGCTGCAAGGTGGTACCACGTCCCGCCGGAAGCGATCACGTTCGTTGCGACAGGTCCATCGTCGTCGCCTTGATCGAGAGCGAGAAAGGCATGTCCCGGCCCTGCGGTCGAGGTATCCGGCGTATAGGCCCTCACGCCAAGCTGGTAGCCGTTGGGGTTTGCTTCTCCCTTTCGCAGCAGCGGAAACACGTCACAGCAAAAATTGATGAACCCGTTGGGGCGAACCCACACCCAGCCCTCCAGGGTAATGCTGGTGGTCAGCTGCAGGGTGAGGTCATCCGCCACCGTGATGTAGTCATCTGTTCCATCAAAGTCGCGCGCCGGTCCGATGGCGCCCGCGACCTGGGTCGGATGAGAAGTGGGACTGGTGCCGTCGTTGTTGTTGGCGGTGCTGTCCGAATAACTTGCGGGGGTCGCCCCCTGCTCGGCCAGGTGCCACACGCCTCTGTAGTTTGAGTTCCAGGTGCCGGCCACGTTTTGCTGATCGGCCGGTACCGTGGGATATCCGTAGTAGAGGTAAAGCGTCTTGTCCGTGCCGTTGGTAATGCCCGGCGCCGGTATCCTGACCCAGGCGACCAGGGTTCCGGTGCCTTGATCGAAGAATTCGATTTCGTGATCCAGCTTTGTTACTTCGTCGCTGTCGGCAAAGAGCAGATCGTTGCCATCCGCCCGAGCCGCGGAAAGGTCGGTATCGGTGATGGAGATAAGCACCGGGAAATCGTTGTGGGGACCGCCGACGACCTGGCTGCCGTCGATGGTGATCGCCTTGCGATATTGCCAGTTGAGGCTGTACCAGGCGGCGTGGACGTTTGTGGCGATGAGCAAAATCAGGACGATCAGCAAAGAGGGGATGAAGGTTCGGTGCCATCCTTTGTATGGCAGAATTTTTGAGGCAAAAAAACGAACCCCAACCGCACCTGTGCTATCGGGTGTGATGACTTGCTTTTCTGATGGCGGGTGATTCGTCTTTTTCATTGTCTGTTTTTCAATGCTGGGCGTACGGGGATCGCGTCAATTCACTTTTTCTTCGGTCACACCCGGTTTTCCGTCGGGGAGACCAGAATCGCCTTTTCGAAGATCTCGTCTCCGTTGCGGCCATTTTTCCGGGCGTGCATGGCCAAAGTGGCCCAAAGGGTCTCCACGGTGAACGGTTTCTGCAAAAAGTCACTGGCACCGATGCCGTAGGCTTCGGAAATCAGGGCGTCATCACCGTTGGCCGAGATCAACAGCTTGATCGCGGTCGGCTGCGACAAAACCGCCTGCTTTAGAAACGTGATGCCGTTGATACCCGGCAGCTGGTAGTCGCTGATGATGACGTCGAACTGCTCTTCGAAAAGTGCCTTCAGCCCGTCTTCCGCGCTTGAAGCGGTGCGCAGGTGAAACTTTTTGTGCCGGAAGGCCAGCTGCATGGCGTCGCGGATGAACGGATCGTCATCGACCAACAGCGATTTCAAATTCTGCAGTGATTGGAGTGCGTCCATTTTGGCCCTTTCATGAATGAAATACAGTGCAATACGTTTGCTGCATCAATCATAATAGGCAAAAAGCGTGCCACGATAAGTAAATTTACAATTTACCTATTATAACAGTTAGTTAAATCGTTTTTGGAATTACGTAGATGCGGAAAAAACGGGATGTGGGGGATATCGCACAGAAGAATTGGGGGAAATGGCGCAACTATCCGCAGTGATTGACATTATTGAAATTTTCAGGGATGGACGGCGAGGGGCTCTTCAAACGACAGGTTGGGCAACCAACAGTTGTTTGTTGATGGCATCGAAAGAAAGCGGAAGGACGATACGAACAGCGGTATATTGAAGTGCAAAAAATCTAAGGGGCCGTATCGCGCGGGGAAAATCATACCGCCAGCTTTTTGCGGCGATAGCGGAAGGTGTCGCGGCTCAGGCCGAGCAGTTTGGCGGCCTGGCTTTCGTTCTCGTCGGCCAGGCGAAGCGCCTGCTGAAAGTAGTGCTTTTCGATGGCTTCCATCTCGGCAGGAAAGTCGATGCCGTCGGGATCGAGGGTCGACAGTCCAGATGCCCCCCGGGCCGGGACGGTAGCATCGCCGTCGTCGCAGATCACGTCGGCACCCAGGTCCGATGGGAGCAACTCCGGTCCGTCACCGAGCAATACCGCTTTTTCGATCAGGTTTTTCAGCTCGCGCACATTGCCGGTCCACTCGATGGTTTTCAGGGCCGCTTCGGCTTCCGGGGTTATACCCGTGAAGGTTTTGCCGAACTTGTCGGCAAATTCCAGCAGGTAGTGCTTGGCAATGGGAATGATGTCCGCCCGGCGCCGGTTAAGGGAGGGAATCTCGATTTTGATGACCGCCAGCCGGTGAAACAGGTCCTGGCGAAACAGGCCCTCTTCGATCATATCCGGAAGGTCTTTGTTGGTAGCGGCCACGATGCGGGTTTGCGCCATCCGTTTTTTCGTGCCGCCGACCCGGTAGTATTCACCCTCTTCCAGAAACCGCAGAAGCTTGGCCTGGGCCTCCTTGCTCAGGTCGCCGACCTCGTCCAGAAAAAGGGTCCCTTCGGAAGCCTTTTCCACCAGGCCGGCCTTGCCGGCCTTGTCGGCCCCGCTAAAGGCGCCTTTTTCGTATCCGAACAGCTCGCTCTCGATCAGATCCTTGGGAATGGCGGCACAGTTGACGCTGATCATCGGACCTTCGAAATTCGGGCTGCGGTAGTGGATGGCTTTGGCGATGAGCTCTTTGCCCGTTCCGGTTTCACCGACGATCAGCACGGAGGTGTCCGCACTTCTGGCAACTTTGAATACCACCTCCATCACGTCCTGGATGGCATCGCTTTCGCCGATGAATCCCGGCAGGTTCTCCTTGAGCACCTTTTCCTGCAGCAGCTGGATTTCCTTGCGCAGCTTGATGGTCTCCAGGGCGTTGCGTACGGTCACCAGCAATGCGTTCATCTGCAGCGGTTTGACCACGTAATCGTGGGCACCGTATTTCATGGCCGCAACCACCGTCTCGACATCCTCGTAGGCGGTGATCATCACGACGATGATTTCCGGATACATCTCCTTGATTTTCTGCAACGCCTCGATCCCGCTCATTCCGGGCAGACCGATATCGAGCAGCACCATGTCCGGGGGCTGGTTGAGAATGGCCTGGATGGCGTCCTCGGCCGTGGGGAAGGATTCAATCTGGTAGTGCTTGCGCAGGGCAAGCGTGATACCCTCGCGGGCAACGTTTTCGTCGTCGACGACATATACGAGAAACGACATGGCGGTCATCTGGAATCCACTCTTTTTTCAATCGGTAGCTCGATGGTAAACGTGGCCCCGCCCCATCGATTTCCCCCGACTTTGATGTTGCCGCCATGGTCGTTGATGATGCGCTGGCAGATGGCCAGCCCGATCCCCGAGCCATCGGTTTCGGTGGTAAAAAATGGGTCGAAGATTTTTTCCCGGATTCCGGCCGGAATGCCCGAACCGGTATCGGAAACCACGAGGTAAACACCGTTGTTTTTGGAGAAAGTCCTGAGTCGAAGCACCTTGGAGTTGTCTTTGATCTCCATGGCCTTGACGGCATTGTCGATCAGGTTCAAGATGACCTGTTCGATCAGGTGCGCATCCCCGTAACACTTGGGCAGTTTCTCCTCCAGCGAGGCCTTGATCTGGATCTCCTTTTTGCGCAGGGTAACCGCTGAGAGCTTCATGGCGTCTTCCATGGGTGCATTGGCGTTCATCAGCGCCATGGTCGGTGCGCCGGGCCGCGAGAAATCGAGCACCCTCTTGATCACCGACTCGATCCGGTTGGAGGCGACATGCATCTGCTCGACGATCTGTTTCATGACCTGCAGGTCTTCTGATCCCAGCTCCTCCAGTGAAAGCAGATCCTCCATCGTGTAAAGGTAGGAGTTGATTCCGGTCAGTGGATTTCGAATCTCGTGCGCGATACCGGCAGCCACGCGCCCCAGGGAGATCATCTTGCTTTTTACCCGCAGGATGTGTTCGAGTTCCTTGGAGCGGGTGATGTCCATGGCGTTTACCAGGATCGCCTCTTCGCCCTGATACTGGAAAAGGCTTGCCCGGCACTGCACCCACCGAAACTCGGCATCCTTGCCCCGAGCACCGGACGGGAAAAACCGGAAGTGCGCTTCCACCGACCCGTTATCAACGGCTACCAGCTGGTGGTAGGCTTCGATGATTTTTTCGAGATCATCCGGATGCACGTAGCTGACGAGTTTGTTCAGCGGTTTTTCCGCCAGCGTGCCGTAAAAGCGTCTCTGCTCCGGATTCTGGTAGATGATCCGGTTGTTTTGAATGATACAGATTCCGATGAGCGAGTTTTCAACCAGCTCCCGGAAACGCTCTTCGCTTTCCCGCAGGGCGGCTTCAGACTCCCGGCGGGCCTTATCCAACCGCTTGAACTCTAAAGCGTTGCTCGTGGTCTTGTGCAGCAACTCCAGTTGAAACGGCTTTCTGAGATAATCGTAGGCGCCGCTTTTCAGGGCGCCGACCGCCGACTCGATGGTGGCATCACCGGTGATCATGATCACCGGTGTATCGGGGGATTTTTCGATAATACCGGCCATGGTGTGGAAACCGTCCATGTCCGGCAGCCCGATGTCCAGCAGCACCAGGTCGTAGCCGTTGGCAGAAATCGCCTCCAGGGCCTGTCGCCCGCTGTGGCAAGCGTGCACGGTGTGGCCCTTGTCGGTGAGCGCGTCCACAAGCAGGTCGCGGACGATCTGTTCATCGTCGACCACCATTATGTTGGCATGATCCACCATGCGGTGCATTCCGGATTCGATGATTTCACTGGAGGTTGGGGAGCGGCAGATCCCTCCGGTAGTTACGAGACCTTTATTTTAGTAAAAATTTCAAGATTAATCAAGATCTTATCTTGCAAATCCGACCGGCCAGCCCTATATAGGGGTTGTGATCTTCAACGACCCGCCGCTTGGCCGATCTGATGGATACCATTCGGCATCCGGTTTCACATTCGCGGGGGGCCGACTACATCCATCACAAACAGGGGGCAGCGAACATGAGTACCATCATCGAACTGACCATATTTCCCACCGACAAGGGTGACAGCGTCAGTCCCTATGTCGCCAGGGCGCTGAAGGTGATCCAAAACAGCGGGCTGCCTTACGAGCTCAACCCCATGGGCACCTGCGTTGAAGGGGAGTGGGATGCGCTGATGTCCGTAGTTCACCGCTGTTTCGAGGAGTTGCGAGAAGACTGCGATCGCATCTACCTCATGATGAAAGCCGACTACCGCAAACATCGCGCCAGTGGGCTTCGTGGAAAGGTGATCTCCGTACAGACCCGGCTTGCGGCCGTAGAGCCTCCCGATGAAACCGCCTGAGCCGGCGCTGCCTGGACCCGCAAACCGCCTGGGTCTGCTTCAATCGAATCCAGCGGTGCCTGGTTGGAGGCCGGCCGACAAACGAACCACTGGCAGTTGCTGACGGCCGCCCGCAGGAGCCCTTCCCCTGGAGGTTGAGGATGACGGCGATCCGAAAAAAAACCATCGAAGGACTGCAAGCCGGCGACCGCTTTTCGGTCACACGCACTTTTTGCCGGGAAGATGTCACACTTTTTGCCGATATCTCCCGGGATTACAACCCGGTCCATTTCGAGCGGCGCTGGACGAAAATCAAAGGATTCAAAGACACCATCTGCCACGGCCTGCTGGTGGCCGGTATGGTAACGGAAATCGGCGGCCAGATCGGCTGGCTGGCAGCCGGAATGGACTTTCGATTCAAGCAGCCGGTCTATCTCGGAGATACGATCACCTGCGCTTTTACCATCACGGATATCGATGATCAGGGGCGCGCCAGGGCCGAAGCTGTTTTCCGAAACCAGGACGATGACGTTGTTCTGCGCGCGGTCATCACCGGCATCGTTCCCGGACGTGCGGAAAAAGAGGTACTCCAGCAGATGGTGGCCGAAGGAGACCCGACCAATAAACTGTCTGGAACATAGGTTGCCGAATTGACCGAACCTGAACATTTATCGTTTTCCGCAGCATTTCCCTATCCGAGCCGTCGCATACCGGTGTTTGCCGAAAACGTGGTGGCCACCTCCCAACCACTGGCCTCCCAGGCAGGAATCGAGATGCTTAGAAGCGGCGGCAACGCGGTGGATGCCGCCCTGGCGGCAGCCATCGCGCTGACCGTGGTGGAACCGACCGGAAACGGAATCGGAAGCGATGCGTTTGCCCTGATATGGGACGGCCGAAGACTTCACGGGCTGAACGGATCCGGCAAATCGCCGGCCGGCTGGTCGCAGCGGCACTTCCGCAACTATCGCGAGATGCCGCTGACCGGCTGGGATTCCGTAACGGTCCCCGGAGCGGTGGACGCCTGGCGCGAACTTTCCCGTCGATTCGGCAAACTGGAGTTTGCGGCACTGTTTGAGCCGGCGATCCGCTATGCTGCAGAGGGTTTTGCGGTCACCCCGACAGTCGCTTCCCTGTGGTCGGAAGCCCGGAAAATTTATCGCCACCTGCCGGAGTTTGCCAAAGCCTTTCTGCCGGGGGGCAAATCCCCGGTCGCCGGCGATCGATTCGCCTGCCCCGGCCAGGCCGATACCCTGAAGCAGATCGCTGAAACAAAGGGCCGGGCATTTTATCAAGGAGAAATCGCCGGAAAAATTGCCGCCTGTGCAGCCGAAGGCGGCGGGTTGCTGACCGTCGAAGACCTTGCTGCCCATCGCAGCGAATGGGTCGATCCCATCCACATCCCCTACCGGGGAATCGATCTGCACGAGCTTCCTCCCAACGGCCAGGGGCTGGCGGCCCTGATCGCCTTGGGACTGATGAGGCACCACGACATCGGAAGCTGCCCGCCGGATTCGGTCGACAGCGTCCACCTGCAGGTCGAAGCCATGAAGATCGCCTTTGCCGAAGCCTGGCGCAAGGTGTCAGATCCGGCCACGATGAGAGTCGATCCGCTGGCGCTTTTAGATGACGGTTTTCTGCAGAAGCGGGCGGCGGAAATCCGCATGGACCGGGCCGGCCGCCCTGCGGCCACCGCACCGAGGGAAAGCGGTACGGTATACTTGACCGCCGCCGACCAGCACGGCATGATGGTCTCCTACATCCAATCCAACTACATGGGGTTCGGCTCCGGCATCGTGGTGCCAGGCACCGGAATCAGCCTTCAGAACCGGGGAGCCGGTTTTTCCCTGGAAAAGGGGCATCCGAACCGGGTGGCCGGGGCAAAGAGACCGTATCACACCATCATTCCGGCAATTGTCACCCGCAGGGGTCAGCCGGTATTGAGCTTCGGTGTGATGGGCGGCATTATGCAGCCCCAGGGTCACGTGCAGGTGGCCGTGCGGATTTTCGACCACGGTTTCAATCCACAGGCAGCCTCCGATGCACCGCGCTGGTGTCTGACCGAAGATTTTCAGCTGGCCATGGAGCCGGGATTTGACCCGCACGTGGCAGACGGGCTGCGGGATCGCGGCCACCGGATAGTCGTCGATCCCGCACCGAAGACCTTCGGCGGTGCCCAGCTGATTGCACGGCTGAAAGACGGGTACTGTGCCGCATCGGATCACCGCAAGGACGGATCGGCGGTAGGGTTCTGATCCGCACCTGTCCTGAACATTTTACAAGCAACTTGGAGGTTCGGAAACATGTCAGGCAATAAAATCATCATTGCGGCAGCAGACATCACCCTGGAAGCCGAACTGAACGGTTCGGAAACCGCAAAACAGATTTTCGACATTCTTCCGGTGGAAGGCCGGGCGAGCGTGTGGGGAGAAGAGATTTATTTCGAAATCCCGCTGCAGCTTGCAGCTGAAAGCGATGCCCGCGCGGAAGTAAACGTCGGTGAGCTGGGCTACTGGCCGACCGGTTCGGCCTTTTGCATTTTCTTCGGCCCGACGCCGGTGAGCACCGGCGACAAGCCGCAGGCCTACAGCCCCGTGAATGTGTTCGGCCAGGTGGTCGGTGATGCGAAGCAACTGTTGGCAGTTGCAGACCAGACGGTTGTTCGGGTGATGCCGGCCTGATGAAAAAACGCCAGCAGATCAACTACGCCATAGGCACCACAGGGCTTCATCTGCGCTGGTTGCCGCTGACCCCGGAGCGCTGGTCAGATTTCGAGAAGCTTTTCGGGGAAAGGGGCGCCTGTGGAGGATGCTGGTGCATGCTCTGGCGGCTGAAACGGTCGGATTTCGAACGACAAAAAGGGGAAGGCAACCGCCGGGCCATGAAATCGATCGTCGCTTCCGGGCCGGCACCCGGTATTCTTGGCTTCATCGATCAGCAGCCGGTTGCGTGGTGCTCGGTGGCACCACGGGAAACGTTTTCCGCTCTCCAGCGGTCGCGCATACTGGAAAAAGTGGACGACCAGCCGGTGTGGTCCATATCGTGCTTCTTTGTACGCAAAGACCACCGCGGAAAGGGCGTTAGCACCTGCATGGCCGCCGCGGCTGTCGAGTTCGTGAGAGCAAGCGGCGGCAGTCTGGTGGAAGCGTATCCGGTGGAGCCGAAAAAAGGCCGTACCGCCCCGGCTTTTGCCTGGACGGGGCTGGCCTCGGCATTCAGAAAAGCCGGTTTTACCGAGTGTGCCCGTCGCTCGGAAACCCGGCCGGTCATGCGCCGCCGCATCACCTGAAATTTTTCTTTACATGACCCGGCGCTGCCGGTAGGTAGGAGGCAGAGAACCAGAAGTACTGCCGCGCGGCTGCTTTCGGCTGTAAAACCAACCCGTTCAACGGATGGAGAATATCTCATGAAACACGAGTACGATGTCATCATTGTCGGTGCCGGTCTGGCCGGCCTTCGGGCAGCCATCGAACTGGGTGAAGAAACCAGGGTTGCCGTAATTACCAAGGTTTTCGCCACCCGATCGCATTCCGGCGCAGCCCAGGGCGGCATCGGGGCCTCTCTTGGCAATGAGGAAGAGGACAGCTGGGAATGGCACATGTTCGACACCGTCAAGGGCAGTGACTATCTGGGCGACCAGGACGCCATCGAAATCATGGCCAAAGACGCCCCTCGCACCATCTACGAGCTCGAACATATCGGCGTTCCCTTCAATCGCACCGCCGAAGGCAAAATCGCCCAGCGGGCCTTCGGCGGACACACCAGCGGCTTCGGCAAGGCGCCGGTCAAACGCGCCTGTTTTGCCGCCGACCGCACCGGCAGGGTCATCCTGGACACACTCTGGGAAAAGAGCCTGCAGCGGGGAATCCGGTTCTTCGATGAGTTTCACATCCTGTCGCTGATCGTGAACGACCACCAGTGCTGCGGAGTGACGGCCTATGAAATCGCCACCGGCGAAATCCACGTGTTTCAAAGCAAGGCGGTACTGCTGGCAACCGGCGGCGCCGGAAAGATCTTCAAAACCACCTCCAACGCGCTGGCTTCCACCGGTGACGGCATGGCAGTTGCCTACCGGGCCGGCGCCCCGCTGGAAGATATGGAATTCGTTCAGTTTCACCCCACCGGCATCTACAAACTGGGAATTCTGATCAGTGAAGCCGCCCGCGGCGAGGGCGGCATCCTGCGCAACAATGAAGGCGAACGTTTCATGGAGCGCTACGCCCCCACCATCAAGGATCTGGCCCCGCGGGACATGGTGTCGCGCTGCATACTCGAAGAAGTGCGGGCCGGAAGGGGAATCGACGGCAAAGATTATGTTCATCTGGACCTGACCCACCTGGGCCCGGAGGTAAACGACACCAAGCTGGCAGAGATCACCGGATTTGCCCGCACCTACGCCGGTGTGGAACCCAACAAGGAACCCATCCCGGTTCAGCCCACCTGCCACTACATGATGGGCGGAATCGCCTCCAATGCAGACGGGCAGGTGATTTCCGACAGCCAGGGCAATATATTCACCGGCCTGTATGCTGCCGGTGAATGTGCCTGTGTTTCCGTGCACGGGGCCAATCGCCTCGGGTGCAATTCATTGCTGGACACCCTGGTGTTCGGGCGGCGCAGCGGCAAGCAGCTCCGCAAATTCATCCACTCCATCGGTTTGCCGCCTGTGCCGGAGACCACAGAGCAACAGGAAAAAGAAAAACTGCAGCGGCTGATGAACGGACCGGGAAAAGAAAAATATGGGGCCATCCAGGCCGAAATGCAGGAAGTGATGATGGAAAAGGTCTCGGTGTTTCGGACCGCTTCGGGACTTACAGAAGCGCTGGAGAAAGTCCGCGCGTTGAAACAGCGTTACGCCCGGATAACCGTCAGCGACCAGGGCAGCTGCTTCAACCGTGAACTGCTCGATGTCCTGGAGCTGGAAAACATGCTGGATCTGGCGGAAGTCATCGCAGCCGGGGCCCTTTATCGAGAGGAAAGCCGCGGCGCCCACTTCCGGGAAGACTTTCCAACGCGAGACGACAGCAAATTTCTGGTGCACACGCTGGCAGCCTGCCGCCCGGATCAAGAGCCGGAGCTTTTCACCAAACCGGTAACCATCACGCGATTTGAACCCCAGGAGAGGAAATATTAAGATGAAATGCCATTTCACCGTGTTTCGCTTCGATCCGGCAGTCGACGAAAGTCCCCGCTACCAGCAGTACACCATCGATGCCGAACCGACTGACAAGATCCTCGACTGCCTCAATAAAATCCGGTGGGAACAGGACCCGACTCTCGCTTTCCGGGCATCCTGTTCGCACGGAATCTGCGGATCCGACGCCCTGACAATCAACGGTCATGTCGGGCTGGCCTGCCAGAAACTGATCCGGGATTACAAAACAGCCAACAACTTTGTCATCGAACCCCTGCCGTTGTTCAAGGTCATCAGGGACCTGGTCGTCGACATGGATCCGTTTTTGGAAAAACACCGCACCGTTAAACCTTACCTGATCAACGACGAGCCGCCGCCGGAGACCGAGCGGCTCCAGAGACCGGAAGACCAGGCCGTCATCGAGCCGGCGTTGCGCTGCATTCTATGCGCCAGCTGCACGACCTCCTGTCCCATATCCCGCAGCAATCCGGATTACGTTGGACCGGCAGCTTTGTTGCGGGCCTTCCGCTATGTCTACGACTCGCGAGACTCCGCCACCGGCAGCCGCTTGGCCCAACTGGACGACGAAAACGGCGCCTGGGGGTGCAAAACGATGTGGTGGTGCAGCGACGTTTGTCCGAAAGGCATTCCGGTAACCAAATGCATCGGCATGATCAAACGCGCCATCAAGCAGAAGGACAAAAGCACCTGAGATTGCCCCGGCGCCAATAATGGTTATCATCAGCTATCCAGTATATTTCACGGCGGCCGCCCGTGTGAAAGGAGCCTGTCATGTACATCCTGAAAACCATTGCCAAGGACGCCGTGCCGGCGGCTCTGGAGCGAGCCAAGCAGTATCGCCTCCTGGGTGATCACCTGGAGGCTGAAAGCATCTGCCGGGATATCCTGGAAGTCGACCCCGACAATCAGGATGCCCTGATTACGCTGCTGCTGTCTTTGTCCGACTCGTTCAAACAGCAACTGAATCCGGCGTATTCCCAGGCCCAGGAGGTTTTAGAGCAGCTAGGTGACCAATACTGCCAAGCCTATTACGGCGGTATCCTGTGCGAACGCCGGGGCAAAGTCCACATGGAGCGCGGCGGGCCGGGTTCGGGCCGCATGGCCTATGAGTGGCTGCGCAAAGCCATGGACCTGTATGAAAAAGCCCTGAACAGCTGTTCGCCGGGAAACCAGGATGCCATATTGCGATGGAATACCTGTGCCCGGATCCTGATGCGCAATCCCCAGGTGGTGCCGGCTGAAGATGAATCCGGCGAGCAGATGCTGGAATGACAACGGGCTGCATCATCCGGGCTTTCGCACAGTCACCGTATTTCTAAAGCATCCAAACACGGCCATGCCATGCTGCGAACCAATGCGCCGATCCTGCCTCTTCTGTCCATATTTGTCGTAATGACAACCTCCGGGGACATGGCGGTTGCTGCCGATGTAAACGCAGCTCCGATAACCGAAGTGCATCGCATCAAACCTTTCGATCAGGCGGGTCAGGCCTTCCGACTGATATACACCGTAAATGTCTCCCTGGAATTATTTTGGAAATTCAAAACCGATTTTGGTGCCGATTTTCTATCGAACAACCGCTACATCCTGTCGCATCGCCTGGTCGGGCGGAAAAACAACGTCTACATAACGGAAACGCGCTATGCCGATGCGCCGGAAACCGTGTTCCGGTGGCAGACGACGGTGTATCCTTCCGCCTATCGAATGAACTATCTGCTGTTGAATCCGAAAGAATGCGGGCAAAAGTTCAACCGAGGGACAATACAGCTGTCACCCGAATCGGATAAAACCCGGGTCGTTCACTCCACCTATTTCGACTTTTTCGGCGCCGCGGTCTGGGCCCATTTCCCCGGCCCGGGCGGCATGGACGCCTTTCTTCGCTACACGGCCGATTGGGAGAGAAAAACCATCAAGAAGCTTCAGCAGCGACCGCTTCGCTAACCCCTGATTCCAAACAATGAGCAGGTGCTGGCCTATACCCCACACCCCTTGGTAATCAAATCAGCACCACGGCCGCGGTTTACAGCCCGCCAAAGGATGATTATCCATCTGCTGTTACACCGTTAAACGCTTAGTGCTCAACTGCAGGAGAACAGGAAAAGGAGATCGTCTGAAATGAAAAACGATGGTTTTGTTTCACTGCCGCTGATGACCGTCAGCGAAACTGCTACATACATGGGTGTCGGCAAAAAAATTGTCTATCAGCTGATAGAATTCGGTGAAATCCGCGCCGTAAAAAACAAGGGGGCGGTCCTCATCGAAAAGGCCAGTGTCGACGCCTTCAGGGCCAGCGGCAAATTGACCTAACGCCGCCGGCGCTCGGTTGACACCCCCATATTGATACTTACCCTTAAAACCGTGTCAACTATTCGTATTTATAAGATTTTACTGCTGTTAAACTACCGATAATCCAGATTACATGCTCCAATCAGAGCGTGTCAGCATATGAAACAGGAGGGAACGGATCATGTCCGAAAAACATACGGCAAAATCACTTTTCCGGAAAGCCATGGAAGAATTTTTGGGTCAGAAATATGAAGCCAGCATCGAATCGCTCGACCAGGCCGTCGCGCTGGATCCGGCGTTCAAGCTCGCCTTTTTGAGCCGCGGATCGGCCCATTTCAAAGTGAATCACGATGCGGAGGCGCTCGATGATTTCAACCGGGTGGTCGAACTCGACCCTGAAAACGCCAGAGCTTACCATCTAAGGGGCCTGGTCTATGAGAGAACCGGCGACCATCAATCGGCACTAAGCGACTTCAGCAAAGCCATCGATCTCGATCCGCAGTATGGAGCCGCTTACTACAGCCGGGCCAATCTGCACTCCAAGATGGGGGCAGCGGATCTGGCCACCGAAGACATTCAGATGGCGACCCACCTGACCGAGGTCAACATCGAAACCTTTGCCAACGAAAACAACGTCTGGCGTTCTCAGCAGCTTCGGGTGGAGGAAATGGGCGGCGCCGACCCCATGGTTCGCTAAACCCGCTGCGCTGACCGTTTCCATAATATCCTTACTGTGGTAGAAGGGGTCGTTTTCCAATCGGCCCCTTTTTTGCATCTGAATTGTCAGCATCCATGCTGCGGTGGGTTCACTGAGAATGCCGGATATCCTTTTACTGCAGCCGCCCATCAGGGACTTTTACCTGACCGCCAAACGAACGGTCCCTTACGGCCTGGCGTGCATCGCCGCCGCCCTCCAACAGGCGGGCTTTTCCGTAGAACTGCTCGATGCACTGGCCACCTCCCGCTCCCGCCGAATTCCGCTGCCGCCGGAAATGAAATCTATCGAGGCATTTTACGGCCTCCCCGATGCTTCGCCCTTCGGCTTGTTTCATCATTTCCGGCATTTCGGGCGCAGCTTCGCGCACATCGCACGACAGGTTGAGCGCTCGAATGCCTTTCTGGTGGGGATCTCTTCCCTGTTTACGGCCTATGCCGAAGAAGCGGTGAAAACAGCGGAGACCGTCAAGGCGGCACTGCCAGGATGCAAAACGGTTCTGGGCGGACACCACCCAACCGCGCTGCCGGAACAGGTGATGCAATCCGATGCCGTAGACTTTGTACTGCGCGGTGACGGAGAAATCTCGATGCCGCTGCTCGCCAAAGCCCTGGCCGGCGGATCGAGCCTGGATCAGGTCCCCGGCCTAGTCCGGCGCGGACGAAACAAGGCTCTGATCATCTCCGATCCAGTCCGCATCACGGCTCCGGACAACCTCCCGCTGCCTGCAAGACAGCTCATCGACAATTCGTTCTACCGCAGGGGGAAAAAATCGACAATGGTGGTGGTAGCCAGCCGGGGCTGCCCGATGAAGTGTTCCTACTGCTCGATGCGAAGCTCGGCCGATCAGCCCTATGTTCGCCGGTCGGTCGAATCCGTTATGACGGAAATCGAACAGGCCGCGGTGGACGACCCCGCTTTGTTTATCGACTTCGAAGATGAGAACCTGTCGCTGGATCGTCGCTGGTTTCTGTCTTTGTTGCGAAACATCCGGGGACGTTTCGACGGGGCCGAACTGGAGTTGCGGGCCATGAACGGACTGTTTCCGCCGTCTTTGGATGAAGAGACGGTCCGCGCCATGGCCGAAGCCGGTTTTTCCGCACTGAACCTGTCGCTGGGTTCGACGGTCGGCAAACAGTTGCAAAGATTCCAAAGACCGGACGTGCGCAGGGCATTTGACCGTGCGCTCGCGCTGGCCGAAAAATTCGGGCTGACGGCCGTGGGGTATGTCATCGCCGGAGCCCCGGAGCAGCATGCGACGGATTCGCTTGAAGATTTGCTGTTTCTGGCCGCCCGCCGGGTGCTGGCGGGCGTTTCGATTTACTACCCCATACCCGGAACCCCGGACTTTCAGCGCTGCAGCACACTGGGGATCCTGCCGGTAGCAACTGCTGCGATGCGCTCCAGTGCTTTTCCCATTGACCATACCACCACCCGCGAGGAGTCGGTAACTCTTCTGCGGCTGGCCCGAATCACGAACTTTATGAAATCCCTGCTGGATCGTGGCAAGAAAATTCCAACCGCCTGCCCGGATCCGGCGGATGTGATCAGCGATGTGACCGACCGCGAGGCTGTCGGCAACCAGCTGCTGGCCCGGTTTCTGGCCGACGGCATCATTCGGGGGGTCACGGCAGACGGACGAATTTACGAACACCGCACTTCCACCCGTCTGACGCGCACGTTTGTTCAGCGGATGAAAACGACTGGGTTTCGGGGCACCGTATAAATTGCCGCGCGCGGCATCAATACCATACTGGCCACAGCCTCGAAGATCGAAGTGGCCCAAGCATTTCCTGATCGGCGGATGCCGTGTTGCCGGGGGTTGCCTCCTGTGCTGCGGGCAACGGCCAACATTTTCTTGAACGTTTGGCCGGGGATGCATATAGTGCCTATGCTCACCTATTGGAAACACAGAAGGACCTGACCGGTTTTTTTACGCCGGCTGCATGTGAACGCACCGGCGAGGGGGTGTGATGGTCGGCGCTGCAACAGGTTACTATGCCCAGAGACTTGCAGCCGAGAGACTACGAACGGTATATGCCATCGCCTCTCCCCGTATCCGGCAGTATCTGAATGCGGAAATTCATTTTGTACTGGAACGGATTCAGCCGGATGACAGGGTGCTGGAGCTCGGCTGCGGCTACGGGCGGGTGTTGGCGAGACTGGCTTCCGCCACAAAACGAGTTTTCGGCATCGACACCTCCCTGGCCAGCCTTCAGCTTGCCGGACGGATCGCCGGGGCCGGTTATTGCCGCGTGGCGTTGATGAACGCCGTGCAAACGGCGTTCAAATCGAACTGCTTCGACATGACGGTGTGCATCCAAAACGGGATCTCGGCTTTCGGAGTGGACCAGCGGTCTTTGTTGAAAGAAGCGGTCAGAATCACCCGATCCGGTGGAACAGTCCTGTTTTCCAGCTATGCAGCAGATTTCTGGCCCCATCGGCTCGATTGGTTCCGTGCACAGGCAGAGCAAGGTCTGGTGGGAGAAATCGACGAAGCGGCCACCGGTAACGGGGTGATCGTCTGCAAGGACGGCTTCAAGGCAACAACCGTCGGACCGGAGGACTTCCGATTTCTGGCAGCCGACGTCGGCCTTTCTGCCACCATCACCACCGTGGACGATTCGAGTGTTTTTTGCGACATTGCCGTACCAGAGGGGATCGAAACGGCATGAAGCCGACCGGAGAAAGATACCGACCCCCCGTTAATAACGCAACTGATGAAGCCGTGGCGGTAGCAGGCTGTTTTTCGCCGCAACGGTCACCGAAGGAAACATGGCATCCGGCATCGCGCTTGAAGACAGCTGCACCGTGTTCTTGATCCATAGCTTTATGCCGGAGAACCGAAAACAACAATGACAGGAGATAAAAAAGGAGGTGCCAAATGAAAAAAACCGCTTGGATTCTGTCGGCGGCTTTGGTTTGCATTGTCTGCTGGGCGGGCGCGGCTGATGCCGCCGATACGCTTAAAATCGGTTTTCACGCGCCACTGACAGGCTTTGCCGCATCCGACGGCAAATCGGCTTCGGAAGGGGCCGAACTGGCGGCTGAACAGATCAATTCAGCCGGTGGTATAAATGGGAAAATGATCGAGCTGGTGGTCTACGATGATCAGGCCAAGCCGGCCCAGGCCATTCCCATCGCCAACAAACTGATCGGCCAGGACAAGGTGATCATCGGCGTATCGGGCAGTTATTCCGGACCGACGCGCTCGGCCGCGGGCGTTTTCCAGGAGGCCAGGATCCCGTATATTTCAGCCTACGCAATCCATCCGGATATCACGCGGGCCGGCAATTACGTTTTCCGAACTTCTTTCCTGGGGGAGGTTCAGGGTCGTGGCGGCGCCAAACTGATCGGTGATCTACTCGGCAAAAAGCGGGTGGTGATTATCACCCTGCAAAATGATTTCGGGAAATCCCTGGCCGCGGGTTTCAAAAGCAAAGCGGCCGATTACGGCATCCAGATTGTCAATGAGTACGAGTATTCCATCAAGGACCGTCAGTTCGGATCGATCGTCGCCAAAGTGAAAGCGGACAAGCCTGACGCCATCTACGCTTCGGGCTATTACTTCACCGCGGGACCGCTGGTCAGCCAGCTGCGGGCGGCGGGCGTCAGCGTGCCGATCATCGGCCAGGAAGGTTATGACTCCCAGAAATTCATCGAAATCGCCGGCGGAGCCGCTGAGGGAATTATTATCACCACCAGCCTGGATCGGGATTCGTCCGTACCCGAAACCAGAAACTTCATCGAGGCTTTCGAGAAAAAGGCCGGGTTCAAGGCCGACATGGTTGCTGCTTCCGCACACACCGCCGTCATGGTGGCAGCCGACGCCCTCAAGCGCGCCGGCTCCACCGACCCGCAGGCACTGCAAAAAGCGGTTGCCGCAACCAACCTGAAGGTGTCCACCGGAACGATCGCTTTCAACAGCTTGGGGGAGGTGATGAAAGCCGTGCAGAACCAGGTGGTAAAAGACGGCAACTGGCACCGGCACTCGGTCATCGACGATCCGTCACTGCTGGCTCCCCCGGACAAATAGGATCATCGTCCGATCGTTCGAATCGGTCCCGGCCGCCGCTGTGACGATGAGCAATCCCCCCTGAACTCTCTTTTCGGGCACCAGCCCCTGTAAGGGAAGGATGGGGGGATTTCCAAGAAAACCATCCAAGGATAAGGTTCGCATTCCGTGCTACACCTGGAGCTGCTAATTCAAGGGTTGATACACGGCAGCATGTATGCCGTCATTGCCGTCGGGTTGACCCTGGTTTACGGTCTGCTGCGCATCCTGCACGTGGCCCACGCCGGTCTGTTTGCCCTGGGAGGGTACCTTGGACTGCTGATCACCAACACGACAACCAGCCTGCCGCTCGGAATGATGGGGTCCGCAATAATCGTCGGCGGCTGCGGCATGCTCATCTACCGTCTGTGCTACCAGCCGATCCTCGACCGTCCTCCGTATGTGGCCCTGATCGCTTCCATCGGACTGTTTATCGCCATGGAAGAGATATTCCGCCTGGTTTTCGGCCCCTATGGCCTGACCTACAGCAACCCGCCGCTGCAGTCACAGGTTACCCTCATGGGTATCCACCTGCGGGCCGCCGAGATCGGCATGGTGATCTCGGCACTGTTACTGCTGGGCATGCTCTCCTACCTGTCCCAGCACACACGGATCGGTATTGCCTGGCGAGCGACGGTAGATGATCCGGATATTGCGAAGTCTTTCGGCATTGACACCATCAAGGTCCGCTACCTGAACTTCTTCATCGGTTCCGCGCTGGCGGCGATTGCCGGCGTATTCATCTCCCTGCTCAGCAACCTAGTGGAGCCGACCATGGGCGGTGTGCCGAGCTACAAGGCCCTTGCCATCATTGTGCTCGGTGGACTGGGCAACGTTACCGGTACGCTGATTGCCTCCCTGCTGCTTGGGGTGGTGGAGGCATTCGGTACCATTTACATCGGCTCCTTTTTGGATCGGGACGCCATCGCTTTCGCATTCTTGATTGTCATTTTGATGATTCGACCCCAGGGCCTGTTTGCAGGAAAATAAACCGGCGCAGGACCTCGCGTTCAGCGCCCATTATCATGCAGGCCTCATAAACCGAGCGAAATCGCATATGGGAATTTATGAAATCAGCCTGGCCACCGTTGTGGGCATCAATGTCATCCTTGCGCTAGGATTGAACATGATCTCCGGCTTCTGCGGCCAGATCAGCCTCGGCCATGCCGCGTTTTATGGAATCGGCGCGTACACGGCAGCCCTTCTGGCCAAGACGGGCGTTCCCATTTGGTTGACCATCGCGGCCGGCATGATCTCGGCCGGGGTTGCGGGACTGGTTGTCGGCCTGGCCAGCCTGCGTGTGCGCCACGATTTTTTGGCCATCACCACCATGGGCGTCGGATTTCTGTTTCTGGGGATCGTTCGCCAGCAGGAGCTGCTGGGAGGAGAGCTGGGCATTTCCGGAATTCCGTCGGCGGGTTTGGGCAAGATCGGCTACCTGGTAGTGGTTTTGGTCATCGCGTTGCTCTCCGCCGCTTTCAGCCTGTGGATCAAACGATCCTGGATGGGTTTTGCTTTCGATGCGGTGGCAGATGACGAAGACACCGCCCGGGGGCTGACCGTGGACGTGGGAGCCTATAAGCTGGCAGCCTTTGCGATGGGAACTGCCATGGCCGGTGTCGCCGGCGGCCTGTACACCTTTTTCGCCCGCTTTCTGATGCCCGATGATTTCGGCTTCATCACCTCCATCACGGTGCTGTCGATGGTGGCTGTCGGTGGAATCGGGTCGGTATTCGGTGTGATCGCCGCCACGATCATCCTGACACTGATGCCCGAGTTCTTTCGTTTCATCAGCGATTACAAGCTGCTGGTATACGGCACGCTTCTGTTTGCGGTCATGCGATTTGCCCCCGAGGGGCTGGCCGGCTTCACCAGGGGCTTGCTCGCACGAATCAGGGAAAAACAGCCCGCAGGGGAGACGACCGAATGAGCGCACTTCTGGAAGTCAGCGGGGTAACCGTCCGTTTTGGGGGGGTCACGGCCCTCGAAGCGGTATCGTTTACGGTAGGTGAAGGCGAATTTCTCTGTTTGATCGGACCCAACGGCGCCGGTAAAACGACCCTGATGCGGGCCGCAACCGGTATCATAAAGCCCGATGCCGGCAGGATCAAGCTGGCCGGCAGCGATATTTCACGCCGGCCGACACACCTGCGGGCACGAATGGGTCTGGCTCTGACCCACCAGATCGTACGTCCTTTCCGGTCCATGACCGTTCTGGACAATGTGGCCCTGGCTGCCGGCCACCGGCGACTGCACCACATCTTTAAGGCAATGGGTTCGGTAAATCGATCGGCCGAACGGCTGCAGGCACGAAAATACCTTGAGCTGGTGGGGATTGAAGCCGTGGCCGACAAAAGCGTGGTCGGCCAGCCGCTGGGGGTCGCCAAGCGGCTCGAAGTGGCGCGCGCACTGGCGCTGGAACCGAAAATTCTGCTTCTGGACGAACCGCTGGCGGGCTTGAACAGCGTCGAGGCGGCCCGGCTGGCAGACACGATTACCGCAATCAACCGCAACGGGCTGACAGTGGTTATGATCGAGCACAACCTCGGAGAGGTGCTGCGGGTCAGCCAACGGCTGACGGTTCTCGACAACGGCCGGCTGATTGCCGACGGCCTGCCGGTGGAAGTGATGCGGAACCCGGCCGTTCGGGCGGCATATGTGGGAAAGGAAAGCCAGCATGCTGCGGCTTGAATCCCTGAGTTGCGGATACGGCGAAATGACGGCCGTGCACGAACTGAGCCTAAGCGTGCCGACCGGTGAGGTCACCGCCCTGCTGGGGGCGAATGGTGCCGGCAAGTCGTCCACCATCATGTGTATCGCCGGCCACGTTGCGATAAAAGGCGGAAGCCTTCTGTATCGGGAAACAGAAATCACCCACGCCTCCCCCATGGCCCGGCTGGAAGCCGGAATTGCAGTTGTTCCCGAGGGCCGGCGACTGTTTTCGAGCCTGACGGTAAAAGAGAACCTGATTATCGGCGGCTACCGCCGGCCAAGGGAAAAGACCGTCCCGGGCATCGATCGGGTCCTGAAGCTGTTCCCCCGGTTGAGTGGACGGCTGGGGCAACGGGCCGGGTCCCTGTCCGGCGGTGAACAGCAGATGCTTTCCATCGGCCGGGCGATGATGGCCGAGCCCGAGCTGCTGCTCATCGACGAGCTGTCATTGGGCTTGATGCCGAAAATCATCGACCTCTGCTACGAGGCTATCGCCGAACTGAAGAACGCCGGGCTGACCATCCTGCTGGTGGAACAAAGCACCCAAAGGGCCCTGGAGGTGGCGGACCGGGTGTGCGTTTTGGAGTCGGGGCGGAAAGTTTGGAGCGGCACGCGCTCAGAAGCTGCAAACAACGCGCAGTTGATCGACACCCTGCTCGGTCTTCAGGACAAAGCGCAGGGGCACTGACCCACCGCTGATCACAGTTCATAAAAACGTCTGGCGGTGGCGGTGGTAATGTTCGCCACTTTCTGTGCGGGCAGACCCTTCAGCAAACTGAGCTGTCGGATGGTTTCGGTCAGCAGGGCCGGTTCGGAGGCCTTTCCCTGATAGGCCACCGGGCAGTCGGTTTCCACCAGGACCCTTTCCAGCGGAGCATGCCGGATGGCTTTCCGGTGGGCCGGGCTGGCTGCCAGGGCGGGGGTGCAAGAGACATAATAGCCGTCGGCGATGATGCGGTCCAGGATGTCCAACGGCCCGCTGTACCAATGAAATACCGCCCTGTCGATCCCCGCCTCCGCCACCATCCGGTGACAGCGCTGGTGGGAAAACCGTGAATGGACGATCACCGGTTTGCGGTGGCGCTTTGCCAGCTTCAGCACCTCAGCAAACACTTCCCACTGAACGGCTTTTTTCACCCTGATCTTGTAGTCAAGTCCGACTTCTCCCACCGCCACACATCGGTTCAGGTGCTCATCCATGTGAGTCAGGGTAATCGGCAGGTCATCGATGGCAATGTTCCAGGGATGGTAACCGATGGCGGGCACCACCACGCTCCTGTATTCATCGGCCAGGGTTAGCGTGCGGCGGTTGGACGCAAGATCCATCCCCACGGCCAGTATCTGGGTTACGCCCGCCGCCCGGGCCCTTTCGACAGCGCCCGCTGCATCTTCGATTTCGTTCAAATGGGCATGGCCGTCTATCAACAGCTCTTCTCCCTGCATTGCCCTGCTTACTGCCGGTTGCGCCACCGCAAGAATTTCAAACTAGACCTTGACCGCACGATGGACATTATGTAACGGCTAGACTGGAAAATCAACTTCACCCGGAAAGCGCATCTTATGCCCGGCAGCCAGACCCAGACCGTTTCGCTGTTCATACAGTGCCTGGTGGACGCCATGTACCCGAATGTCGGCGTTGCCATGCTGAACATATTTCGCCGACTCGACATACCGGTGGATTGCCCGACGCAGCAGACCTGTTGCGGTCAGCCGGCATTTACCTCCGGATACCGGCGGCAGGCAACGGTAGCTGCTCGCCGGTTCATCGAAATATTTGAAAACAAGGAAGTGATCGTCTGCCCTTCCGGTTCCTGCGCCGCAATGGTTCGACATCACTACCCCCAGCTGTTTGAAAACGAGCCGGATTGGCAGCGGAGGGCAGAAACAGTGGCTGCAAAAACCTACGAACTCACCCAGTATCTGGTGGATGTTCTCGGCATCGACGATCTGGGCGCCCGGTACAGCGGCAAGCTCACCATTCACGATTCCTGCAATGCCCTGCGCGCGCTGGGAATACGGGAGCAGCCCCGACGACTCATTGCCAGGATTGCCGATGTCGAGCTGGTGGAAATGAACGAATCGGAGCGCTGCTGCGGATTCGGCGGGTCGTTTGCGGTCAAGTACCCCGAAATCTCCACGGCCATGGCGCAAGACAAGGTCAACGATATCCTCGCTACCGGAGCAGCCGCGGTGGTGGGAGTCGATATCGGCTGCCTGATGAACATCCAGGGACTGCTGAGCAGAAAAAAATCACCGGTGAAGATTCTGCACATCGCCGAACTGCTTGCCGGATAAATTCCGGTTTTGCGGCCGATTGCCGGGACCACAGGTAGAAAATGGCGGATATCAGAACCGAACACTACAAGAGCGAAGCTCGCAAGGCTCTCAGGGATCAGACCCTGCTGGATGCGCTGGCAGATGTTCAGGCCCGCCTCGGCAAGGGCACGGCCAAGGCTTACCGGGAGCTGCCCGAAGGTCCCGGCCTGCGATTGAAGGCTCACGACATCCGGATGCATGCGGTCGAAAACCTCGATATCCTGCTGGAAACCCTTGCAGACAATGTGCGGGAAAACGGTGGGAAGGTCATCTTTGCGCAAGATGCGGCAACGGCTGTGGCCGAATGTATACAGATCGCCCGCCGCCACGATGTGCGCACCGTGGTGAAGGGCAAGTCGATGGTGACCGAGGAAATCGGTCTCAACGAGGCCCTGACCGCAGAGGGGATGGAAGTTACCGAAACCGATCTGGGAGAGTACATCGTCCAGCTGGCCGGGGAATCTCCTTCACACATCATTGCTCCGGCGATCCACAAAACCCGGCAGCAGGTCGGCCGGCTGTTCGCCGAAAAACTGGGTATCCCTTACACCGATGACCCGCCGACGCTCACCGCCGCGGCCAGAAAGGCGCTGCGCGAAAAGTTTCTGGTCGCCGACATGGGGATATCCGGATGCAACCTGGCCTGCGCGGAAACCGGCCACATTACCACCGTGTCCAACGAGGGCAACATCCGGATGGCCACCACCCTGCCGCGTGTACATGTGGCGTTCATGGGGATGGAACGGGTGGTCGCCCGCCTGGAAGACCACGACATCCTGTTCCGCCTTCTGGCACGGGGTGCGGCCGCCCAGCACATGGCCGGCTACATCAGCTATATCGGCGGTCCTCGCCAACCCGGCCAGGCGGATGGACCGGATGCGTTTTACCTGATCATTATCGACAACGGACGCACCCGCATCCTGGCCGATTTTGAATTCCGCGAAATTTTGTGCTGCATTCGATGTGCTGCCTGCCTGAATGTATGCCCGGTGTACGGTAAAATCGGCGGGCACTCGTACGGTTATCCTTATTCCGGCCCGGTAGGGGCAGTCGTTACGCCGCTGCTGGTGGGCATCGAGCGGGCAAAAGACCTTTTTCTGGGCGAAACCCTGTGCGGTGCCTGCAAGGATGCCTGTCCGGTAGACATCGACATCCCCCGCATGTTGCTGGCCCTGCGCGCACGGCTGGTGGAGGGCGACCGGCGATGGGACTTGCAACCGGGCCGCCGAATAGAAAAAGGTGCCTACTGGGCCTGGTCTCTTGCGGTTCGAAACCGCGGCCTGTATGACGCGCTGCGGTGGTTTTCGGCACAGGCCCAGAGACCGGTTACTTCCGGAGAAGGAATGATCCATCGACTGCCCTTCCCTTTTTCCGGCTGGACCCACAGCCGGGACATCAAACCACTGGCCCGCAGAACCTTTATGGACTACTGGAAAAAAGTGCGCAAAGAGTGAGCAGACTCCGTCAACAAGCTTTCATCTCCAACGTAAAAGCTGCTTTAGGAAATCCGGGCCGGGAGCAGCAGCGCCGCGAAACGATTTTTACACCCGCAGATCCGGCTGGCTGGATTTCGATGATCGATCGGATCGCTGAGCGCAGCAGCGCACAACGAATGCATCTGCTGGACGCACTGATCCAGCGGGCCGCTCCCCTCAATCTGCCGGTGATCGCGGTAACCGGTGCTGCAGCTGCGGCTGCCGCCATCTGCCGATTGGTGCGCGAAAAAGCCCCGGAGTGGGGCGACAGAAAGTCGGTGGCCGCCTGGCAGCATCCCTTGATCGAGGAGTTGAACCTGCCCGATGCGCTGGCAGCGGATCAAGTGCCGATCCACTTGCCGGAAACAAGCCCGCAAGCCGTCGATCGGACACGCGCAAATATGCGCGCCCGGGTGGTCGAATCTTTTATCGGAATAACCGCTGCAGATTACTGCCTGGCCGACACCGCCACGCTGGTCATCAAGGCCGGACCGGGCCGGCCGCGCTCGATTTCTCTGGTTCCCTCCATCCATGTCGCGGTGATTTCCCTGGACCAGATCATCGCCGATCTTTCCGAACTTTACGCCCTGCTGAAACAAAGCGCTCACGGCAGACCGGACGGCCTGACCAACTGCATGACGTTTATCACCGGCCCGAGCAAAACGGCCGACATAGAGCTGAATATGGTACACGGCGCTCATGGCCCCCGTGAACTTCACCTGGTTGTCCTCGTTCCCTGATGCCGGCCCTGGCACCTGAAAAAACTTGATTTTGGCAACTTGCCAAATTATGCAATTTAAAGGGCACAACACCATCAACCGCAGCAAAAGTGAGGGTCGCCATGCAAACGTACAACCCGGAACAGGCGATGTGGGAAGCCCGGCGGGAGTTCGGTGAACATGGAGGTGTAACCCCGTCCATTTCCCGTTCGTCCACCTTTACGGTGATGGATCCGTGCATCATGCCCGAAATATTCGAAGGCCTTCACGGACCGGACAAAAACGGATGTTTTCTCTACAGCCGGCACTTCAATCCAACGCTCGACGTTCTTTCCCGTTATCTGGCCGCCATGGAAGGTACCGAAGCCGCCGTTTGCACGGCAAGCGGCATGGCGGCCATCTCCTGCGCACTTTTGCAACTGTGTGAATACGGCGATCACATCGTTTCCAGCAATACCGTCTACGGCGGCACCCACGCGCTGCTGCGGGAACTGCTGCCGAAGATGGGTATTCATACCACTTTCGTTGATCCAACAGAGCCTGCGAATTTTGAATCCGCCATAACTAAGAGCACACGGGTGCTGTATACGGAAACCGTCGGCAACCCCACGCTGAAAGTGGCCGATATTCCGGCCCTGGCGAGACTGGCGCGCACCTCTCGTCTGAAGCTGGTGGTGGACAACACCTTTACACCGGTTATCGTGTCCCCTGCCGTTCTGGGAGCCGATGTGGTCGTGCACTCGATGACCAAATTCATCAACGGCGCCAGCGATGCCATTGCCGGGGCCGTCTGCGCCGATCGAGAATTCGTCTACCGCCTCATGGATCTCCACACCGGCCGTATCATGCTGCTGGGACCGACGATGGACCCGCGGGTTGCCTTCGACATCATCCAGCGGCTGCCGCATCTGGCTGTCCGCATGCGCGAGCACGGTGCGCGGGCGATGATCCTTGCATCACGGCTGAAGGAACTGGGGCTGGAGGTGACCTATCCCGGTTTGCCGTCTCACCCCCAGTATCGCCTGATGAGTCATATCATCAATCAGGGCTACGGTTACGGCGGCATGCTGACCATCGACTGTAAAACCCGGCGCAAAGCCGAGGAGCTGATGGATGTGCTGCAAAACAAAGAACGTTTCGGCCTGATTGCCGTCTCGCTGGGCTACTACGACACCCTGATGTCCTGCTCGGGGTCGTCCACTTCATCGGAGATGCCGCTGGCGGACCAACGGAAGATCGGGTTGTCGCCCGGGCTTTTGAGAATTTCCATGGGGCTGACCGGAAGCATCTCAGCACGGTTGGAGCAGATGGAGCGTGCCGTAAAAGAAGTCGGTCTGGTGTAGGCCAATTTATTTGAAACGGCCAGAGCCCCCAGAGAAAACCGGCGGCACTGCCGCTGTTTCCCGACGGATACCCTGCCTGGAGCCGCCATGTATGCCAGGGAGGAAAAGACCTGCTGTCTGGCCTGATTCACCATATGCGGGCTGCCTGTACCATTCTGGTACTGGTTTCGAGCCTTGTCTGCTGGGCCATCCCGGCGCACCTGCCGCCGCTGCTGCGGATGCTTCTACCTTACAACGGCTGGAAGATATACTGGACGAATGCTGCCGAGCGGATATTCTCCAGCTGGGTGGGATTCATCACTTTGTGTATCCGTCAACTGCTGGGCATCCGGTGGCAAATCCAGGGAGCGGAGAACTTGTCCGCAAATCGCTGGTATTTTGTCAACGCCAATCACCAGGCCTGGACCGACATACCGGTTCTGCTCACCGTCTTTCACGGCCGTATTCCGGCCTTGAAATTCTTTCTGAAACAGGAGCTCCTTTGGGTGCCGATCATCGGAACAGCCTGTTGGTCTTTCGATTTTCCGATTATGAGATGCTATTCCAGAGCGTATCTGAAAAAACATCCCGACAAACTGGGCGCCGACCTGGAAGCCACCCGCAAAGCCTGCGAGTATTACAAATTCAAACCGGCATCGATCATCAATTTCGTGGAAGGCACCCGTTTTACACCCGAGAAAAAGCGCCGGCAGTCATCCCCGTACCGCCATCTTTTGCGCCCCAAAGCCGGCGGCATGGCGTTTTCGCTGGCAGCGATGGACGGTAGAATCGAACAGCTGCTGGATGTGGACATCGTCTATACCGGTGAGCGAAAACGGCTGTGGGATTTTCTCGGCGGTCGGGTTCCCGAGATCAGGGTGCAGATTCGCCAAAACCGCATCCCCGGCGATCTGCTGCGGGGTAATTATTTGCAGGACCCTGAATTCAAAAAAAAATTTCAGCAGTGGCTGAATGGATTGTGGGCAGACAAGGATGCGCTGATCGATCAGGTCCTGGCTGAAGGGATGCCCGTTCCTGATCCGCGGTGATTTTTCACCGCCTGACGGCCAATGCAGCGATCTCTTGCACCAGACCGTCCCGGTTGCAGCGGGTAACCTCAATCAGCACGATATCGTCCCGTTTTCTGAGCCGCCGAATCGCTTGGGAACCGCCGGCGGAAATGGTCGCCACCAGTTGCTGCCTGGATGCAAAGACAGCATCCAGCAGCGTTTTGAATTTCTTGGAAAACATTTCCATATTGCCGATTTCATCGACAACCAGCACATCTGCGTCCGTGTGCGCAAGATCGATCGCATCCAGGAAGCGATCGAAACCCTTTACATCCACCCCGTATCGTCCCACCCGATATGGACTGTCGATTTCAACATGGGCCAGCAACCCCTTTTGCCCATCGAGGCTGACGAGTTCAAAGCCTTTGCGCACCCGGTCCTCGCGAATCTCAGCCGTGTAGAAACCGGCGCAACGCACCATGCCGAGCTGCGGCACCAGCCGCCGGATCAAAGTGGTTTTGCCCACTCCCGGCGGTCCGGTAATCAGTATCTTATTTCCAACGGCAAATGCCATAACGGTGTCGGTCGATTCCGCTCAGCGGGTCCATATGGAGCCTATCAGGTTTTCCTGGCCCATCGAACGAGGGTGATATCACCGGAACCCGCCAGTGCTGTTCACGCCAGCAGATGCCGGTTTCCGATACGAACGCGTGTCAAACCGGCATCTATGGCGGCATCCAGACACGCTTCGGCCTGCCTTCGGGAAGTCGAGGGCAGGTCGGACATGTGGTAGCAAGGATGAAACGCCAGCAGGCTGTAAGGAACGTCCGGATGGACCGCGGCAATCAGGTCGGCAATTCCACGAACCTCTTCAGCGTCGATGTAACCGGGAACCAGCAGCGTACTGGCAATCAGCAGAGGCGGCTCCGGCCTCCGGGCGAAGGCTCTACCGGCCCGCTGAAAGTTGGAGAGCGTCCGGCGGTTGGTTACACCGGTCAGGGCCACGTGCAGGAGTTCATCCCGGGCCTTTATATCAAACTTTACGCAGCCTCCACTGTCGAGAGCCGTTTCCACGATCTGGTCGAGTAGCTGCGCTGACATGGAGCCGTTTGTTTCCCAACAAACCCTCAGGATACGGTCCGGCTTGTTTTCCCGGGCGTTCCGGGCAGCTGCCAGCGAAAAAGGCAGCTGCGGCGACGGATCTCCGCCGAAATAACAGATACACGATGTGCGCCCGTCGACATCGTCGACCAGCTCCTGCAACGGCACTTGCGGCCGGCGCTGCGCCTCTTTTTTGAAGTGCCAGTTCTGACAGAAAAGGCAGTTGAACGAACAGGCAAGAAAAAATACGGCCAGGTTGCTGTAGCCGAACTGCGGACCGCGGCAGTGAGCAAACTGCGGATAGCCACTGCCGACTCCCCCCGGACAGACCCAGTCGCCGACGCAATTCGTGGGCAGCGGATCGTGATACCAGGAGAGCTTGCCGGTCTGTTCGGAAGCGCCTGTCAGTCTGCCGGCCTCGTTTTTCCTCAACCCGCAGTAACCGGACTGGCCTTCGGGTATGCGGCATTCGTTGACACACAGGCCGCAGGGCGCTCCCCGGGGATCGTCGGGGGGCGTCGCCGGGAGACCCTCGATCCTGCGGCTGCGTTCATGGGCTTTTTTTGCTTGTCGCAGGGCATCGGACGGGCGCCGGCGAATGCACCGCAGGCATATCCCGAGCGCCCTGGAGATCAGGGGTGAAGATTGGTTGCAAGCAGCGCATCGCGCCATGATCGGCTTGCTCCTGCAAATAAGCGCTTGACAGGCGGGTCGGTTCCCATATTAGGTCAAAAACGGGCGACCGTGTCAAGATCGACCGCTGCCCGGTCGGTGCCATTGACTGGGGCTGGTTGATCAGACGTGCGGGTTAACGGGCAGACAGGAAAGAGGAGGACAGGAAGATGGAAGACTGCATTTTCTGCAAGATCGTCAAAGGCGAAATCCCCTGCTTCACAATTTGCGAAGACGAGAAGGTACTGGCGTTTGCCGACATCAATCCGATCAACACCGGCCACACGCTGATTATTCCCAAAAGCCATGCGGAAAACATCTGGGAAATCGAAGAAGATGACCTCGCTGCCATCCACCGGGCTTCCCGTCGTCTCGCCGGGGCAATGAAAACCGCTCTGCAGCCCGACGGTATCGCTTTTCTCCAGCTAAACGGCCGGGCAGTCAATCAGTTGGTCATGCACTATCACCTGCACCTGGTGCCGCGAAAAGCAGAGGATCCTGCCCTGACCATGACGCAGTGGGAACTTGTACCCGGGGATATGAAGGTAATCGAAGAAACGGCCCGTAAAATCGCTGCCGCCTGCTAAGCCATCGCCCGCCGCCTTGTTGCGGCGCCGGTGCCATCCCAATATACGGGCTATACCGTGGATTCGATCGTCGTGGTTTCCTTGCCCGCGCTGACTCCGGTAACCTCGGCGGCCATCAGTTCCCCCCATTGATCGCGATGCATGGCATCCAGTACAACCTCAAAGAGAATCCGCAGCAGTTTGTCAGCGGGAAGCACCAGTGAAGTCTGCTCAAAATGCTTGATCCGCTGCATCTGCTTTTCGACCTTGCTCTTCATCCGCTCAAGGCCTGTCAGCACTTTCAATGCATCGGCTTTTTCTTGCGGCTGGTTTTCCCATTTCGACTTTAGCTGGGTAATTTTCTCCCGCGAGGTGCTAATCAGGCTGTTGCAGGCCTTCTCTCCTTTAAACGCCGATTGCCCGGCAACGAGGCGCTTGATGTTCTGGGCAATGAGCAATTTCTCGTTGACGAATTCCTGCCGAAGCATTTCCATGGCGCCGTCAGGCACCACGACCTGCACCATGTTGAGGATGTCTTCTTTGATTGCAAGTTTCTGCTGGAGTTCGCTTTTGGCGCAGTGCCAGAAGATCCGGCTGGCCTTTTTGTAGAGTTCTTTTTGGGTGGCCACGTCATCGATGTGTTTGAACATGGCGGTTTTCATGCCGACAATCATCTTGCCGGTCTGCCGGAACAGGGCCTCTCCCGTAATGACTTCGTAGATGATGCCCACCGCAGCGTACCAGTCCTGCAGATAAAATGTGCGGGCCAGGCTGCCGTAGAGCTTCTGCAGGGTTTCGTTTTTGACTAGATGCGAGGGGGTAGCGTAAGAGGGCGTTCCGCCGAGGATCGGTTGCGGAATCTTCCGGTCGCCTTTTTCACTGTAGTCAACGGCGGTCTCCACGTCGATCAGCCCAGCGGTATAATCGGTGACCGAGCTCAGGAATTGCGGATATCTTGACCGGTCGCCGGCAACGATCATATTATCGGGCTTCAAATCGCGGATGGCAATCTCTTTGTACCGCAGCCACGCCAGAAGATCCAGGATGTTGGTGATCAACGCATCGAGCTGGTGCTTGCTTTGACTCACCGTAACCGTCTGGATGCAGCCGCGGATGGTCCGGCGGTAAACCTCGATCGGCTCTTTGTTCTCCATGAAAACCTTGCGGGCAAGAGCATTGATCTTGGCAACCATCACGGTGTTCAGATCTTTCTCACCGGGCTGCAGCCGGCCTCCGGAAAGATGCTCCAGAAACCACTTTTGAATGGTGTAGCGTGCAATCGCACGCTTGTGCCCTGCGGCTTTCAACACCGGTCCGAGTTGTTCCTCGAATTCAGCGTATACGTTTCGGATGGTCTCAACCTGCTCGTCATTTTCAAATGCATAGCGGCCTTCGAAACCATGGTTTTCCCAGACCACATCCGGGTATCCAACGATCTCCTGTTGCATCTTGTTGTTCAGGTCATGGATATCATCGATTACCTGGCTCAGAAAATAATATTTGGACAGATCCATCACCAGCACATAAATGCTGCCGATCTTCAGGTTCTCGTTGAAACCCGGATATTTTCGGAGCAGACTTAGATACTTGGCCTCCACCTTGGCCGGGGCAGCCTTTTTGTCGATGTGAATCGGATGGATGATCTTCAGCACAGCGGAAACAGTGGGAACGATACATTCCCGTGGGGCCAGTTGCCTGACGATCTCCTGGTCGGATTCAATCGCTTTTAAGTAATCTTCGAATTTGCGGATCGGTTTCTGGGGCACTTTCACCACCAGGTGGTTGTCAAAGATCACATAAAAACATTTGCTGCGGCTGGTGGCTTCGCTGCCCAATGGCCCTACGGTCATCCGCCGGTCGACCCACTGCTTGTTGTGCAGCACCCGCAACTCGAACGTTTTTCTGTCGTCAGTTGATTCGGCCTCCAGCAGATCGACCTTGGCACTGGCTTCCTTCGAAGCCCCCAACTGAACCTTGTACAGGTTCAAGAAAAAGTGGGCGATTTTCTGTTCATCGATGACGACAGGTTCATCCGGCTCTTGTTCGACGACCAGTTCTTCTACCTCGACCACCTCATCGAGCGATGGTTCATCCGTTCGGACTGTCTTGCGAGACCTGAGCCAGACAAACAGGGCGATGATACAAACGGGCACCACCGCAAGCAACCACGGGTGCTCCGCGAGAATGGGGATCTGGTCGATGGTATCCTTTATGGTGGAAAGTAGATCCATTTTGAACCGCATGGCGAATGTTCCGGAGCCGGAACCCCGGTTGGGACAGTGACTTCACGAACACCAGGAAATGATTTTATTTCAGGCAATTATACCTTTTTTCCCATTTGCGATCAACGATAATGTCCGCCGGAGCTCCCGTGGTTTCATCCCCCCCCTGTTGCCGCAGAGCGCCGCACACCAGGTAAATGTGGTTAACCAGTTAATATTATGATATATTCCTTCATATGTCTCGGCAGCCTCGATCCAACCTGCAGTTTTCACCCACGGGAGCAGCTTCCGGCATGCGGAATGCTGCGGGAGCACTACTGATTGCCATCGGCTGCCTCATGCCGTCGGCCCTGGGCAGTGCGGAGATGTTATCCGCAATGCCGATTTCCACAGAAAATCGGCAATGGCAGCAGCTGGAGCGTGGCCTGGAGATCGGCGAGTTTGCTGCGCAGCAACGCTCCGATACGGGCGATTCGGTTATCCGGGTACTGCGAATCGACCCGCAGCACTTCGAGCTGAGATTGATGAATGCCTCGGCCACTGAAAAGGGCCGGGCCCTGACCGCCAGAGAGTGGTGCCGGCAGTTTGGACTTGTGGCAGCGGTGAACGCCAGCATGTATCAGCAGGACTATCGCACCAGCGTCTCGCTGATGCGCACCCGCGGGCACATCAACAATGCACGGCTTTCGAAAGACATGGCCATTCTGGCATTTGACCGGCTGACCCCAGATGTACCGGCAGTCAAAATCATCGACCGCGAATGCGAAGATTTCTCCAAATGGGAAGGTCGCTACGGCACGCTCGTGCAGAGTATCCGCATGCTGTCATGTACCGGGAAAAATGTCTGGTCACCTCAACCCCAGAAGTGGAGTACCGCCGCCATCGCCGTCGACCGACAGGGCCGGGTGATGTTCATTCATGCCAGGTCTGCCTACAGCACCCACGACTTGATCAACATTCTTCGCCGGCTGCCGCTGAATATCGAAAGGGCGCTGTATACGGAAGGAGGGCCGCAAGCGCAGATGTATGTCAATGGCGCAGAGCGGCAGTGGGAGTTTGTAGGGCAGGTCGAGTCGAGCCTGAGCAACACCGCGACGGTTTCCATTGCACTGCCGATACCCAACGCCGTGGGAGTCGTGCGAAAAGCCGGAACAAACAAATGACCCGTCCCGGCTTATTGCCGATCGATACGGCGACGGGGGTTGAACCGATGGGGATCTCCCTGCTTTCCGCTTGCCATTTTCCATCATAACGCTTCCATCGGGTACCGGGATGCTTATAATAACAACCATCGGTTCCACCAACCGCTATTGGATGCCGCAGCTGCAAGGCCACAGGGCATACACCATAAAGTTACCGGCTGGACATGGCCGCATAGTGTTGCAGGCGGGATTTACCGCCGAGACAAACGGAACTGCACGCTGATGCTGTACTCCTCACGCAAAATCCTGCCAGAGTGCGACCGGTGCAAAATCTTCCGGTTATGGATAAAAAAGAACGCGGGTATCGGACCATGGAAGATATTATCGCAGAAAGAAACCTGGTCGGTATCGACCCGGACGGATCCCGCTTCAGTATCATGCTGAAACTCGCCAGGCCCTATGCCGACGGGGATGAATGGGTCTGTCCGATCGGGGCAATCGGACTTCACCCCGAACTGCGGGAAGTCCGGGCAACCGATTCATTCCAGGCGCTAATGCGCGGTCGCAAGCTGCTGCGGCAAATCTTGGAGTTTTTTATCGACGACGGTGGCCGTATTCTTTCGCCGGAAGACGCCACCCCGATTTCACTGGATACCATATTCGACTGAGGTGATGCGTGCAAAATAAAGAAGAAACACTGAAAAACCTCCGGGACAGGGGCGAAGCCCTGCTCGAACTCGAAGGTCAACCGGAAGCCTGGGACCGGTTTGTCTCCTGGGAGGATGATGTAACCAATTGGCTGCACGGCTTTGGACCCGACAGTGACCTTATTGCCGAATGGAAGCTGCTGGGAAGTTCCAAAATACTTTCCGGCCGCGACAACAACAGGGAAAACGCCCAGGTATGGCAGTACCGAATGGCCGTCAACAAACGGCTGTTCTGGTTGAAGCGCTTCCCTTCGGAACATATCGATCCCCAGGTGGCAACTCCCTCAAAAGAAATGATCAATGCCGGTGCGGTGATCGATTACATCGTCACATGGTTGCGGACTCGTTGTGATGAGGCGAACCGTAAAGGCTTTGTGGTGGGTGTTTCCGGTGGAATCGACTCCGCTGTAACTTCCACCCTCTGCGCGAAAACCGGAAAAGCGGTACTGGTCCTTAACCTGCCGATTCATCAGGCCACCGATCAGTTTGCACGCTCCGCACAGCATATTCAATGGCTGGAACAGCAGTGTGCAAACGTGCGGGGAGTGAAAACGGATTTAACCGGGGCCTTTCAGGCGCTTTTGGGTTCGCTGCCGAAAGAAATCCAGGACGATCTTACATTGGCGAATACTCGCTCGCGAATGCGAATGCTCACCCTGTATGCCTTTGCCTCTCACCACCGAATGCTGGTGGTGGGCACCGGCAACAAGGTTGAGGATTTCGGGGTCGGTTTTTTCACCAAATACGGAGATGGTGGTGTCGACATCTCCCCGATCGCAGACCTCATGAAGTCCGAAGTGTATGCACTGGGTCGTGCTCTGGCAATCGACCCGGCTATCCTGCAGGCCATGCCTACAGACGGGCTGTGGGCCGACAACCGCTCAGACGAAAGCCAGCTGGGGGCGCCCTATGATGAACTGGAGTGGGCCATGGATTTCGACGCGGCGCCGGCAGAAGAGGCAAATTTGACCCCTCGCCAGCGGGAGGTGCTGGCGATCTACCGCCGGCTGCACCAGGCCGGCCGGCACAAAATGCAACCGATTCCGGTGTGCCGCATACCGAAAGAGATCAAACGCAAATGCTGAACGAAACCGGGTGCGGTCCGTCCGACACCCGGATCGACGCTGTGCCAAACCCAACGAAGCGCATGTGAAAACCGATCGTGCATATCTGACTATAGACGGCAGGCGGCTGGAAACTCTTTGGCACGGCCCGCCGCCGGAAAAGGCCCCGACACTGGTGTTTCTCCACGAAGGGCTCGGCTGCGTGCAGATGTGGCGGGATTTTCCATCCAAACTCGCTGAAGCTACCGGCTGCGGAGCACTGGTATACAGCCGGCTGGGATACGGGCGCTCAGAACCATGCCGCCTGCCCAGACCGGTGAGCTTCATGCATGACGAGGCCCTGGCGGTCCTGCCCAATGTACTTGACGCCGCAGGAATTCAAGACTGCATCCTGGTCGGGCATTCGGACGGCGGATCCATCGCCATCGTCTATGCCGGCGGAACCTCCGCACCGCCGCTGAGGGGGCTGATCACCGAAGCCGCGCACGTCTTTTGCGAAGAACAGACCCTGGAGTCGATTCGCAGGGCGAAAGTTGCATATGAACAGGGGGATCTGCGCGGCAGATTGACCAGATATCATGGTTCGAACACAGACTGCGCTTTCAGGGGTTGGAACGGGGCATGGCTGCATCCGGAGTTCGTCGATTGGAATCTCGAGGAATACCTGCCCGGAATCGCCGTTCCGATGCTCGTTATACAAGGGGAAAAAGACGAGTACGGCACCCACCGCCAGTTGGAGGCCATTGCCCGGCAGGCCGGCGCAGGCGCCCAAACTCTGATGCTGCCCGATTGCGGTCACAGTCCCCATCGGGATCAGGAAAAAACCGTGCTGGCAGCCATGCAGGCATATATAAAAACCATCTGGGAATAAAAATGATACTGCGCACCATACCGGCCGGATTCGCCCTGTTGCTGCTGGGGGCTCACTTTTTCAGAAGCGGCAGCGTCATCCTCGCAGCTATCTGCGGCCTGCTGCCGTTGTTACTGCTGGTGCGAAGACGAATCGCCCTGCGGGTTGTACAGTGTGCGCTGGCTGCCGGGGTTCCGGTTTGGGCGCACACGGCATTTGTACTGACGAAAATGCGTATGCAATTGGGTGCGACATGGCTGCGCATGCTGCTGATCCTTTCAGCGGTATGCCTGCTCACGGCTTTGTGCGTGTGGTTGCTGAACTCGCAAGCGGTAAAGCGCCGTTTTCCAGCACGCGGAGGACGATGAACGACAAATGCCCTACAACGAGCAAATCGAACGACGCATTGCCAAATTGACGGCCGCATGGGAGAACACCGCCCGAAAAAAAATGTTCGGCGGCGTGTGTCACCTGATCAGCGGCAACATGTTTTGCGGCGTGTACAAAGATTACCTGATTTTGCGCCTGGGGGAAGAAAATGCTTGCCGGGCAGCCGTCAACCCTTTTGTAAAACCGTTCGATATCACCGGAAAGCAAATGAAGGGCTGGGTGATGGTGGAGGAAAGCGGATTTCGCAAAGACCACCAGTTGCAAAACTGGCTCCAATCGGCAAGGATCTTTGCCACAACACTTCCACCAAAACCGGGATACGGGGACGCGAAATAATCATGGACCGGCTGGGGAGAGGACTGGCCTGGAAGGGCGGCGCCATTACGGTGATTCTGCTGTTGCTGCTGATCGTTCTCTGGGCCAACCTGAACAGCATGATCACGGAAAACTGTACCAACCGGATCATCTCCGAGGTCCCGTCACCGGACGGCAATACCAGAGCGGTGATTTTTCAGCGCAAGTGCGGTATCGATACCCCCCCCAGCACCCAGGTGTCACTGTTGCCGGCTTCCGAGCCGCTTCCAAACCGCAAGGGCAACCTGTTTATTGCCGAAGGAGGTGCCAGAAGCGTCGGCGTACAAATCGTGTGGAAAAGCCCGGTCACTATGGACCTGTCGTATAAAACCCACCGGAGCGTCTTGCGAAAGGCAAGCGACTTGATGGGGGTGACCGTCTCCTATTCCACAGCCGCCGCCAGGACGCAGAACAGAAAAAAATGACCGTGCCATTTACCAAATACCACGCCCTCGGAAACGACTATCTTGTCGTTAACCCGGACGATACGGACATCCGACTGACCGAAGCGTCTATCCGACAGATCTGTCACCGCAACTACGGCGTCGGCTCAGACGGCATCCTGCTGGGTCCCGAAACCGGCAGATCCGACGCTTTTTCCGTTCGCATATTCAACCCGGACGGAAGTGAAGCGGAAAAAAGCGGTAACGGCCTGCGGATCTTCTCCCGCTACCTTTTCGAACAGGGCCTGGTCGACGACCGGCCGTTTCAGATCCTGACTGCAGGCGGAAAGGTCCGTTCGCAGGTAACAGAACAGGGTCGGACAGTGTCCGTGGAAATGGGCCATGTGAGTTTCGACAGCACGAAGATACCGGTCAGCGGTCCGCCCCGCGAGGTGCTTAACGAACAGTTGACCGTAATCGGTGAGACCCTGCCTTTTTGTGCCGCCACGATCGGCAACCCGCACTGCGTGTTCCCGTTGGATAAGATCTCGGCAGAACTGGCCCGACGCGTCGGACCTGCTGTTGAAACACACCCGCTGTTTCCCAACCGCACCAACGTGCAATTTATGCAAGTGATCGATCGCCGCCGCATCCGCATCGAGATCTGGGAGCGCGGTGCCGGTTACACCCTGGCATCGGGCAGCAGCAGTTGCGCAGCGGCGGCAGTGGCACATAAACTGGGACGCTGCGACGGTGTCATCGAGGTCCACATGCCCGGCGGTATTCTGGAAATCGAAATTTCGCCGGATTTTTCGGTATCCATGACCGGCCCGGTAACACGGATATGCTCCGGTAAAATAGACAGCGAAATGTTCTCGTAAGGCCCGCGTTCAGAAGCAAATGAGCCGTCACATCCTTTGCAGAGGGTTGGAAACATGAAAACCGGATTGATACTAATAGATTTTCAGAACGACTACTTCCCGGGCGGTCGAATGGAATTGACGGGAGTCGAAGCGGCTGCCGGCAAAGCGGCCGACCTGCTGGATTTGTTCCGCAAACAAAAGTGGCCTGTGTTTTTCGTACAGCACATCGCCACTGGCGAACACGCCTCTTTTTTTCTGCCCGGCACCAGCGGAGTGGAGATTCACGCAAGCCTGCAACCGGCACCCGGCGAAGTGCTGGTCCGCAAACACTACCCGAACAGCTTTCGCGAGACGCCTTTGCAGACAGAGCTGGAAAACGCTTCCGTTGTCAAACTGGTGATCTGCGGGGCCATGAGCCACATGTGCATCGACGCCACCACCCGCGCTGCGGCCGATCTGAGCTTCGAATGTATGGTGGTGGCGGATGCCTGCGCCACCCGGGACCTGCAGTTCGGCAGCGACACGATCCCGGCAGGCCAGGTCCACGGCGCATTCATGGCGGCGCTGGGGGCGGCTTACGCCAGGATAACGACCTTCGAAGAGTTGTCCAGGGAAATTTTCGCGGAATCATAAATCCTCCGATCTGCCACCGAGGGTGGATCACCCGATCTTCACTGCCGCATCTTGCGCGCAGTCCTTTCCAACCTTATCTTATCCCGTTTCAACTACCTGACAACCCCGATACAGGTGCAGTCAAATGGATAGAGAAAATATCTCCTCCGGAGCGAGGTGGGAAGACATCGTCGGGTATAGCCGGGCGGTAAAAGTGGGACCCCGGGTGCACGTATCCGGCACCACGGCCACGGATGAAAGCGGGACAATCGTCGGCATCGGCGATGCACGCGCGCAGGCGGTGCAGGTGTTCAACAACATCAAAAAAGCGCTGTCAAAAGCGGGCGCGTCCTTATCGGATGTGGTGCGCACCCGTATCTTCGTTGTCAACATTGACGACTGGGAGACGGTCGGCAGGGTTCACGGCGAGGTTTTTGGAAACGTCAAACCGGCAACGACGCTGGTGGCCGTCTCACGGCTGGTAGCTCCGGAGATGCTGGTGGAAATCGAAGCCGATGCGTACATCATCGGACCCGAAAAACACTAATACCGTCTCAGCCTTTCATCGGCCGGCACAGGCCGCGTAAAAAACCCCTACGGGAGTTGTAATGTCTGAAAAAATAAACAAATACAGTTCACGGATCACCGAGCCGAAATCCCAGGGAGCCTCCCAGGCCATGCTATATGGCACCGGGTTGAGCGAAGCCGACATGGGAAAAGCCCAGGTGGGCATCTGCAGCGTCTGGTTCGAAGGCAACACCTGCAATATGCACCTCAACGGACTGGCCGAAACCGTCAAAGAGGGAGTACTTGCCGCCGGACTGGTGGGTATGCGGTTTAACACCATCGGGGTCAGCGACGGCATCTCCATGGGTACCGAAGGGATGAGCTATTCTCTGCAGTCCCGTGACCTGATTGCCGATTCCATCGAAACGGTCATGCGGGCGCACTGGTACGATGCCAACATCTCCATTCCCGGCTGCGACAAGAACATGCCCGGCTGTATCGTTGCCATGGGCCGACTCAATCGGCCCGCACTGATGATCTACGGCGGCACCATACGGGCCGGCGATCATGACGGCCAGAAAATAGACATCGTTTCGGCTTTTCAAAGCTATGGGGAGTATCTCAGCGGAAAAATCGATGAACAGACCCGCCGGCAAATCGTTCAGAAAAGCTGCCCCGGCCCGGGGGCCTGTGGTGGGATGTACACGGCCAATACCATGGCGTCGGCCATCGAGGCGATGGGCATGAGCCTGCCTTACAGCGCCAGCAATCCGGCCGATTCGCCCGAAAAGGTCAGCGAATGCCGGCAGGCCGGAACGATTCTCCGCCATCTTCTGGAAGCGGATATCAAGCCCCGAGACATCATGACCCGCCGGGCCTTTGAAAATGCCGTGACGGTCATCACCGCCCTTGGCGGCAGCACCAACGCCGTGCTGCACCTGATCGCCATGGCCCGCTCCGTGGAAGTGCCCCTGTCTCTGGACGATTTCCAGCAGATCGGCAGCCGGGTTCCCTTGCTGGCAGATCTGAAGCCCAGCGGCCGTTTCGTGCAGGAGGATCTGCACCGGGCCGGCGGCTTGCCGGCAGTGATGAAACGGCTGCTGGCCGAGGGCCTGCTGCACGGCGACTGCCTGACGGTCACCGGTAAAACGCTTTCGGAAAACCTGGCCGGCCTGCCGGAACTGGCCGCCGATCAGGAGATCATCCGGCCGATATCCGACCCGATCCAGCCTTACGGGCATATCCGGATTCTGCGAGGCAACCTGGCACCGGAAGGAGCCGTGGCGAAGATTACCGGAAAGGAAGGGTCGGTATTCACCGGAACGGCCAATGTCTTCGACTCGGAGGAGTTGATGCTCAAAACCCTTGAAAACGGCAACATCCGCAAGGGCGATGTGATCGTGATCCGCTACGAAGGTCCCAGGGGCGGGCCCGGCATGCCGGAGATGCTGACGCCCACCTCGGCCATCATGGGGGCCGGGCTGGGAAGCGACGTGGCGCTTCTCACCGACGGGCGGTTTTCCGGCGGCTCCCACGGTTTTATTGTCGGCCACATCACCCCCGAGGCCCAGGAGGGCGGTCCGATTGCACTTGTGCAAACCGGGGATCGAATCACCATCGATGCCGAGAAAAACGAGATCCGGCTGCACGTAACGGAACAGGAGCTCGCTGCCCGCCGCAGTCGCTGGCAGGCCCCGCCATACAAGGCTGTGCGCGGCACGCTTTACAAGTACATCAAAAACGTCAAACCTGCCTCTGAGGGGTGCGTTACGGACGAATAACACCGCCGGATGACCCTTGGAGAATAGTTCCGGCTGACAACAGGAGGAAACATGGACCTTTCGATGGAAAAAATCTGGGAACTGGCGACCAGCTATGGTGTGCGCCTGGTCGCCGCCGTTGTACTGCTGGTGGTTGGGCGATGGATTGCCAAGCTGCTCCGGCGAATCTTCAAGAAGGTGATGACCAAGCGGGCGGTGGATGTCACCATCTCTTCTTTTGTCGGCAGCCTGATCTACTACCTGCTGCTGGCGTTCTTCGTAATCGCGGCTCTGGGTCAACTCGGGGTGCAAACCACATCTTTGGTTGCCATACTGGGTGCCGCCGGTCTGGCCGTCGGTCTGGCACTGCAAGGATCGCTGGCAAACTTTGCCGCCGGATTCCTGATGATCCTTTTCCGTCCGTTTACGGTCGGCGATTATATCGAGGGCGCCGGCACAGCCGGCACGGTGGAAAAGATCCAGATCTTTTCCACCCAGCTGCAAACCCCGGACAACAAAACCGTCATCGTCCCCAACGCCGGCCTCACCTCCGGCAACATCGTAAACTATTCGACCAAGGGAACCCGCCGCGTGGACATGACCTTCGGGATCGGCTACGATGACGACATCGACAAGGCAAAGGCCATCATCGAGGAAATGATCCAGGCCGATGCGCGCGTTCTGCCGGACCCGGCTCCGGTTATCGCAGTGGCCGCCCTGGCGGACAGCAGCGTCAATATCGTGGTGCGGCCCTGGGTGAAGTCTTCGGATTACTGGGGGCTGTTTTTCGAGTTGACCGAAAAGATCAAGAAACGCTTCGATGCCGAGGGAATTTCCATTCCCTTTCCGCAACGCGACGTTCACGTTTACCAGCACCGGACTATTACCCAGGACACCGCCGGTCCCTCAACGATCGTGTGAGGGTGCCTGCGCGACTGGCTGCTGAATGGAACTACACATGGAAGCCACTTACAGGGCAGCCGCCCGGCAACTGGCAGAGCAGAAGGAATGCGTTGTGCTCACCGGGGCGGGCATTTCGGCGGAAAGCGGTATTCCGACCTTCCGGTCGAAAGGCGGGCTGTGGGAAAAATACGACCCGACCGTGTACGCCTCCATTGAGGTATTTCGCCGGGACCCGTCGAAGTACTGGGAAATTCGAGGTGATTTCATCCGCAACTACGACCGCTACCGTCCGAACGCCGCGCACTTGGCGCTGGCCGAGCTGGAACTGGCGGGCATTGTTCGTCAGGTCATCACCCAGAACATCGACGGCCTGCACCGCAAAGCGGGAAGCCGCCATGTCATCGAAATCCATGGCAGCCTGCGGGAAATCACCTGCCAGCAGTGCGCAAAGCAGTACCTGGCCCCCAACGTGCCGGCCGGCTCTCCGCCATGCTGCGATTGCGGCGGCGTGTTGAAGCCCAACACGGTGCTGTTCGGAGAATCGCTGCCCCCCCAGGCCCTGGAGAATGCCTCTCGAGAAGCCCAGACCTGCAAGACGATGCTGGTCATCGGCACCTCCGCGGTGGTGTATCCGGCCGCCGCCCTGCCGTCTCTGGCACGGCAGCATGGTGCGAAAGTCATCGAGGTGAACATCGAAAGAGCGTTTCCGGATGCGGATATCGTCATACTGGAAAAGGCCACTGCAGCAATGACCCGGCTGCTGAAAGAAGTTCGCAGCTTGTTGGATTGAACCGCTTTGTGACGGCAGCAGCAGATGGACTGGAAAATCATCACAGATGAACTTGCCGATGAACTCGACCGGGTGACTTTCAAACCGCCGGTAACCCATGTCTACAACCCTTTGCGGTATGCACGCCCGGGGTATGACGAATACATCAGGCGTTATGCTCACCCCCCGAAGCAGGTCGTGCTGCTGGGCATGAACCCCGGCCCGTGGGGTATGGCGCAGACCGGTGTGCCGTTTGGTGAAGTATCGGTTGTTCGCCAGTGGCTGGGAATTGAAACACCGGTCGGGAAACCGGTCATCGAGCACCCCAAAAAACCGGTAACCGGTTTCGCATGCACCCGAAGCGAGGTCAGCGGCAAACGCCTGTGGGGCTGGGCCCGAAATCGATTCGGCCGGCCGGAGGCATTTTTCGACCGATTCTTTGTGGCCAACTATTGCCCGCTGTTGTTTATGGAATCCGGCGGTCGCAACCGCACACCGGATCGGCTGCAGGCCAAGGAGAAGGCAGCGCTTTTTCCCGCCTGCGACCGGGCATTGCTACACACGATAAAATTGCTTCAGCCACGTTTCGTGTTGGGGATTGGAAACTTTGCCCGGGCCCGGGCGGCTGCCGCCCTGGCCGGGCTGGATCTTGTCATCGGGGGAATCACCCACCCCAGCCCTGCAAACCCGAAGGCCAACAGGGGTTGGGAAAAGCTGGTAACCGACGAGCTTGCTGCTGTCGGTGTACGGCTTTGAATTGGTTGCTGCCGGGTTTGTATCTGCACGTTTCGAATACGGTGCGGCCGGTGGCAAAGATTCGGCACAGCCCGCCCCGGTAGTTTGAAAACCCATGTTCAGGAGCGACGGCAGATTGTCGATTTACTGACGGACTTGGGGTGGGTTATCTAAGGATCGGCAAACGATATTTCGTATGGACGCATTACCGGAGAATCAGGACTCCAGCACAGCAACCCGTTTGACAATCGACAGGATGGTTTCCTTCAGTTTTTTGGGCGGCCTGACAAACTGCACCCCCATTCCCGGGTCCTCGCTGGATTCGGCATCGTTGACCCATATAACCTTGGCGTCTATGGTAATCTGATCGAGGTCTCCAATGGTAAAGGTCAGGGTGGTCCGTTCTCCGACCGCCGGGGAGTTGTTGGTGCGGATAAACATTCCGTCGGCGGATATGTCTTTGCTGTAAGATATCAGGTAATCATCCTCATTGATAAAGTTGATCTCGTATGTAACGGGGACACGGACACTCGACCTGCGGTCAACCTTTGCCATTGTGCCTTCTCCTTTTCGGTTGGGATGTCGGATGGAACCGTTTGAACGCAAGTTTTTCCCGAACATCAGCCAGTTGTGTCTGTTTGTTAGAAACAACCGGTTGTAAAGTCAAGTATTATATTCATTTTTTCGACGACGGCAACTGTCAATGAACTCTTTTTCCCCTGATGCGCACCTGCCGCCCAGCGGATCGGTGGCGGTTTTCGGTCTGCCGACCGATGCGAATGCTTCCTTTTTGCGCGGCGCTGCCCGGGCCCCAGGCCTCATTCGCAGCGCCCTGCATTGCCCTTCAAGCAACCTGTGCGCGGAAAACGGTATCGAGCTGTCGGTCGATTCGAGGTTTGCAGAACTCGGTGACCTGCAGATCGGAGAGGGCAGTGGCACAACAGATCGGATTACGGCAGCGGTCACCCGGCTGCTGGAGCACCGGCTCAGGCCCATTGCTCTCGGCGGAGACCATTCCATTACCTATCCGATCATCCGATCCTTTGCAACTGTTCACAAAGCGATGACCGTTTTGCAATTCGATGCCCATCCCGACTTGTACGACACTTTCGACGGAAAGCGGTTTTCCAATGCAAGCCCGTTTGCACGGATCATGGAAGAAAAGCTGGCCCACCGGCTGATACAGGTCGGCATACGGGCCATGAATACCCCCCAGCGGCAACAGGCGCGGCGTTTCGGCGTGGAAACGATGGAAATGAACAACCAGGGCGTGCCGGCAGAGCTTCAGCTCAACGCGCCGGTGTATGTGTCCATCGACATCGATGTGCTCGATCCGGCATTTGCGCCGGGCGTGTCCCACCCGGAGCCCGGCGGATTGTCTATCCGCCAGGTGATAGACCTGATTCACCGGATCCGCGTCCCGATCGTCGGCGCCGACATCGTCGAGTATAACCCCGATCGGGACCTGGGAGATATTACCGCCAGAGCAGCGGCCAAGCTGTTGAAAGAAATTGCCGGCCGTATGCTGCAAACCGGATAAAACGAGGAGCGATCCATGTTCCATGAGCTGATCGAAAAAAGACGCAGTATCCGCCGATACTCGGCCCGGCCGGTCGAGCGACGGCAGATCGAAATGCTGGCCGAAGCGGCGCTGCGTGCACCCTCCTCCCGGGGATTGAATCCCTGGGAATTCATCTTCGTGACCGATCGCCGGCTGCTGGAGCAACTGTCGACGGCCAAGCCCCACGGTGCGTCTTTTCTTGCCCGAGCGCCGCTGGGAGTGGTGGTGTGCGGAAATCCGGAAATCTCCGACGTGTGGGTGGAGGATACGGCCATTGCCTCCATCTTCCTGCACCTGGCTGCCGAATCTCTGGGACTTGGCAGCTGCTGGATTCAAATCCGCAAAAGGAAACATAAAGACGAAGCATGGTCGGAGTCTTATATCGCCGATCTGCTGCAGATACCTGCCGCGTTGCGGGTGGAGTCGATCATCGCCGTCGGATATCCTGCCGAAACCAAGCCTTCGCATCCCCGTGAAACGTTGCAGGATCAAAAGGTTCACTTTCAGCGGTATGGACAACCGCTGGACTTCTCACAGGACCGGCCGATATGATGAAAAAGCTGACGACCGTATTCGCGCTGGCGGCCGTGCATCTGGCGATCAGCAAATTGGTTGTTGCCGTGGCGATGCAAATCGACATGTTTGCCGCCAACGCCGGCTGGACAACCGTTGCGCTGGGGAAAACACTAATTGCCCTGACCCGGATTCTCTACTTTCCCATCATTACCTTATCGCTGTATTCCCGACAGTGGTTTCCGGGCAATTGGATATATGTTCCGATATGCGCCAACAGCCTGCTCTGGGGAGCCGTTATCGCCATAGCATTCTGGTGGTGGCGAAAACGGATGAAAACCGGATGATCTTTTCCAGACGAAGTTCGATTGAGCGAGGTTATGAAATCTGAGACGACGGCCCCTGCCGCCATGGCATGGATGATATGGGGACTGGGGGCTTTGCTGTACCTGATCGGTTTTTTCCAGCGCGTTGCCCCGGCAGTGATGACCGCTGAACTGATGCGCGAGTTTGACATCGGCGGCGCCGCTCTCGGCAATCTCTCGGCTTTCTATTTCTACAGCTATGTGCTGATGCAGGTCCCCACCGGGGTGCTGGCCGACAACTGGGGGGCCCGGAAACTGCTGACCGCCGGTGCTGTGGTCGCTTCGGCCGGAAGTCTGATCTTCGGTACGGCATCCGTGTTGTTGTGGGCGAACGTCGGCCGGCTGCTGATTGGCGGGTCGGTGGCCGTTGCCTGGGTCGGCATGCTCAAACTGGCCAATCACTGGTTTCCTCCCAAGCGATTCTCTTTTGTAGCCGGCGTGGCGCTGTTCACTGGAATCGTCGGCGCCGTTTCAGCCGGCGTGCCGCTGCGGCTGTTTATCGACCTGTACGGCTGGCGGCCGGTGATGTTGTTTTTAGCCGGCGCAACCTTTCTGCTCTCCATTGCTACCGGGTGGATCGTCAGAGACGATCCTCATGACAAGGGGTATCGGCGATTTACCGTCCCGGCCAGAACTCCTGAAGGTCTGGTGGTCAAAAAAATCCTGGCCGATATCGTCGAAGTCCTTCGCTACCGCAACGTATGGCTGTTGTTCGTTATCCCCGGCGGAATTGTCGGCTGTGCCCTGACCTTCTCCGGCCTGTGGGGGGTCCCCTTTTTGACGACTCACTACCGCATGACGACCACCGAAGCAGCCGCCATTGCCTCCACGCTGCTGGTGGCCTGGGCGGTGGGCAGTCCGGTATTCGGTGCCTTGTCCGACCGATTTTGCAGTAGAAAACTCCCTTACATCATCGGCTGCAGCACCACGGCGGCCGGATGGGGATTGCTCCTGTTTGTCCCCAACCTGCCGTTTCACCTGCTCGTGGCCCTGGTTCTGGTAACCGGATTTGCATCGGGCTGCATGATCCTCAGCTTCGCCTACGCCAAAGAAAGCGTGCCGCCGGAGCTGGCCGGCACGGTATCCGGACTGATCAATGCCGGCGTTATGCTCGGGCCGACTGTTCTGCAGCCGGCCGTCGGATGGGTGCTTGACCGGCACTGGCAGGGCGAAATGACCGAAGGCGTCCGGATTTACAGCCTGGCGGCGTATAGGACCGGCTTTCTGTTGATGATCGCCTGGGCGATTTTGGCCCTGGTACTGTTGATATTTACCCGGGAAACCGCGTGCCGCCAGGTATCGCTTGGTACTGCCAACGGACGGCGTCGATAATTCTTGAGGCGGATACACCGGTAACCGAATGGCCTTGAAATCCTTTCAGTAGTAAAGGAAAGAACCCATATGAGCGGAAACCGTGCAAAAGCACCCGGAAGTGTTCGCCGGCGTCTTCACGAGATCATCTTCGAAGCCGACACGCCGGGAGGCCGGCTGTTCGATGTGGCGCTGATCATCAGCATCTTGATCAGCGTCGTACTGGTGATGCTCGACAGCGTCGGTTCGATACGCGCTGCGTGGGGGGACGCGCTGTACGCAGCCGAATGGATGTTCACCCTTCTTTTCACAGTAGAGTATGCCCTGCGGCTGTATTGTGTCGGCCGGCCGCTAAAATACGCCACGAGCTTCTTCGGCATCGTCGATCTGCTCGCCATATTGCCGACGTATTTCAGCATCCTTGTCCCCGGCAGCCAGTACCTGCTGATCATCCGGGTCCTGCGGGTTTTGCGGGTGTTCCGGGTGTTCAAACTGGTGCAGTACCTCGGAGAAGCACGCCTGCTGACCCAGGCACTTCGGGCGAGTCGGCGTAAAATAACGGTCTTTTTATTCACCGTACTGACGCTGGTGTGTATCTTCGGCTCCCTGATGTACCTGATCGAAGATGCCGCTTCCGGTTTCACCAGCATTCCCCAAAGTATATACTGGGCGATCGTCACCCTCACCACGGTCGGTTACGGCGACATTTCGCCGCAGACCAATATCGGTCAACTGCTTGCCTCGGTAATTATGATCCTCGGCTACAGCATTCTGGCGGTGCCTACCGGTATCGTTACCGTGGAAATGTCACAGGCATTTAAAAGAAACATCACCACCCAGGCATGCCCGGAGTGCAGCCTGGAAGGACACGACAATGATGCCCTGTTCTGCAAATACTGTGGGGCAAAACTCTAAGCGTCTTTTTTTTCCATCTGGACTTGATTCATTTGCACCTTCTGTGCTTTAACGCCTTCATTCGAACCAAAAAGACGGCCAAACAAGCTCAACTATGCCATCTCGGGGGAAAGGAGCCGATATGCTTTACTTCGGTGAGTTTTTCTATCTGACCAACCAGGAAGAGGTTGAGGAAGGAGACCGGAGGCACGGCGAATTCAATCTGGTGATAGACGCTGATGATCCGCAATCCGCTATAAATTCTTTCAAACAGCGCATCGTCGAATTCCGGCAAAAGAGCGAGTTTTTCACGGGAGACTGCAAAATATTCTTCATCCGCCTGCTGGAATTCGAGAACTTCCCCCGCTCAAAGGCTTTGATGCTCAATTACAAGTCGACCGCCGGTGATCCGTTGATGCCCTTTATCGGCTGCACGATACCATCCGATCAGACCGATGCGTGCCGAATTTTCAACTGGAAAGAAAACCAGCCGGAAGTCGACGGCCGCAACGAAACCCTGTTTCTGGAATTCGAAGGGCCCGTCCGGAAACTCGACTCTCACTGATCCCCAGATCGGGCAGCGACCTTTTTGCAGCAGTTACCGCAAAAACGCTCCATCCCTCTTTGTGTAAAATGATCTCGGAAGGTTTCACTTTATCGTCGGTGACGAATATGAAGGACTTTGGGCAACGGTCCGGCAACGACAGCAGCCATGTTTGCCCCTGGTGGCTGGCATACAGCTTCGACAACCCGCTTCGGAGATGGATTCACCGTCCCCGGAAGCTGCTGGCCCCCTATGTGAAAGAAGGAATGCGCGCGATCGATGTGGGCTGCGGTATGGGGGTCTTCTCCATTGCGATGGCCAAACTGGTCGGCGAAAGCGGCCGGGTGACGGCAATCGATCTGCAGGAAAAAATGCTCGCGATTACGCGCAAAAGAGCCAAGCGCGCCGGAATTGGACATCGGATCCACACCCTGCAAGGCACGGCCGGACAGCTGGAAGGGGCAGCGCACATCGATTTTGCGCTTGCTTTCTGGATGGTGCACGAAGTGCCGGATCGACTCGATTTTTTTACAAAGATCCACAATGCTCTGAAGCCGGATGGGATGCTGCTGGTCGCCGAACCTGCCATGCACGTAACCCGCAAAGATTTTGACAGCAGCCTTCAGGCGGCATATACCGCCGGTTTTCTGCCGCACGCACAGCAGACCAAGATTCGGTTGAGCTTGAGCAAGGTACTGGTGAAACAACAGAGGTGAGATCGGTTATAGCTTTTTCGCGGGTTTGGTGGGAAGCGGAGCGTCTTTTTTTACCTGCAGCTCTTCAATAAATACGGCCATTTTGTGAGAAAAACCTTCCGGTACCGGATTATCCTTTACTTCCCTGCACAAATTGACAGTCTGTTTCAGTGTCATCATACAGATTTTGCAGGCGGGGCAGTCTGCAAGGTGCTTTTCGAGCTCTTCGCAGCATAGCTGGTCGAGTTCTCCGTCGATGTATTCCGAAAGCTTTCTAAACATTTCCAGGCAATGCCCGTGATCATGATCCTTGTCGCTCATTGTTCAAAATATCCTTTTAATTGATCCCGCAGGAACAGCCGGGCCCTGTGGAGCCGCACCTTTACGTTCGATGGCTGCAAGTTCAGAATGTGAGCGGTTTCCGCAGTGGAGAATCCTTCCAGATCCCTGAGCACCACCACCAGGCGGTATTTCTCCGGAAGGGAGAGAATGGCTTCTTTCAGCTGCACAGCCAGCTCCTCGTTGAGCAGCTGCTCAAGGGGCATGCGTGCCCAACCCGGCGCCTCCTGAGCGACTTGTTCGGATTCGGCAGGGATAAAATCATCCAGCGAGATTTCGTGCTCGGGTGCGAATTTGGATTTGCGCCGTTTCTTGATACAGGTACTGGTGGCCACCCGGTAGAGCCAGTTCTTGAATTTGGTTTCGAATCTGAAATCCTTCAGATACTTGAACACGTTCAAAAACGTATCCTGAACCAGGTCTTCCGCATCTCTTACGTCGCCGCACATCCTCAAACCGAAGTTGTACAGTTTCTCCTCGTAGCGTTTGAGAAGTTCCGGGAAACGGTCGCCTCGGCCTGCATTGATCGCTTCAATCAGCTCGGTATCCTGATCCGTTATCCTTTTCCGGTTGTGGCTGGCCGTCATTCTGCTCTTTTCTTGTCACCTGACAAGCATCGCTCATTCACGTACGTATCCCCATTCTCGGCAGGATCACCCGTTGCAGCAGAACCCACACCCCGATCACTGCCCCTAGAATCAGATACTCTTTCATCGCCTCTCCTTTGCCGTGTATAAGATGGTTCAGCCGCCTTGTCCACTTTTTTTTGGCCACAAAACCAGCCCAATCGCTTCAATGTTTCCAGTAAAGAACCGACCGGATCCTTTTCGTTACAAAAAAGCCGTTGCCGGGAACCGGACCGGCCCTGCGGTTTCGGAGATGCCATCGGAACGCAAACCATACGCCTCAGCTGACCTTTGTGCGATATAGCCTGAGACTGTTGGTAACGACCGAAACGCTGCTGAAGGCCATTGCCAGAGCGGCCATGATCGGATGCAGCTGCCGCAGAAAGGCCGGAACCGCATCGAAAGGGTTCAGGATGCCGGCGGCAATGGGGATGAGGATGACGTTGTAGCCAAAGGCCCAGAACAGGTTCTGCCGGATGGTTCGCATGGTTGCACGGCTGATGCGGATGGCCCGGGGAACACCGGTCAGGCTGCCGCTGGACAGGATCACATCGGCGGTCTCAATGGCCACGTCCGTGCCGGTTCCGATCGCCAGCCCCACGTCTGCCTGCGCCAGGGCAGGCGCATCGTTGATGCCGTCTCCCACCATCCCGACCTTTTTGCCCCGAAGCTGCAACTCTTTCACCCGGATCGCCTTTTCTTCCGGCCGGACTTCGGCCACCACATCGTCGATGCCGACCTGTGCGGCAATGCTTCGGGCGGTCTGCACATTGTCTCCGGTCAACATGATCACCTGGATATTCTGCCGGTGCAGTTCCGATACGGCCCGGGAAGATTCCGGTTTGACTTTGTCGGCCACGGTTATCAGGCCGCTGGCGCTACCGCCGCAGGTCACTGCCATCACTGTTTTCCCCTCTGCCTGCAGCGAATGGATGCGTTCATCCAGGTCGTGGATGTCCACCCCCTGCTGCCGAAACCACTCGGGCTTGCCGACCTGCACCTGCTTCGCATTTACACGGGCGAGAACCCCCATGCCGCTGACCGCCTTGAATTCGGAAGGCTCCTGCAACGCAAGCCCCCGGTCGCGCGCTTCGGCTACGATCGCCTTGCCCACGGGATGCTCCGATCCCTGTTCGACCGATGCCGCCACCGACAGGAGTTCGGCCTCGCCGGGACCGTCTGCCGCGGCTGGAATCACATCCACCACGACCGGCTTTCCCATGGTGATGGTGCCGGTCTTGTCGAGCACCATGCTCTCCAGGCGGGTGGCGCTTTCCAAGGCCTCGCTGTTTTTGAACAATATACCGTTTTCGGCACCCTTGCCGGTCCCGGCCATAATGGCGGTAGGGGTGGCCAGGCCGAGGGCGCAGGGGCAGGCAATTACCAGCACGGCCACCAGGCGGATCATGGCCGGTACGAACTGCCCGCCAGCCGCCCACCAGATAATAAATACACCCATAGCCACAGCGATGACCACCGGAACGAAAACCGCCGCCACCCGATCGGCGAGTGCCTGGATGGGGGCCTTGCTCCCCTGGGCTTCCTGCACCAAACGGATGATCTGGGCCAGCACCGTCTCTTTCCCGACGCGGGTGGCGGTAAATCGCAGCAATCCTTCGCCGTTGATGGTCCCACCGACCACGGTGTCTCCGCTGCGTTTCCCTACCGGCATCGGCTCTCCGGTGAGCATCGACTCGTCCACCGAGGACTCGCCGGACAGCACCTTTCCATCGACAGGAATGCGCTCGCCCGGACGCACCAGCACCGTGTGTCCGACGACAACCCGGTCGATCGGAATCTCTTTTTCCCCGTCTTCTTCGATGATGGTGGCCGTTTTGGGCCGCAGGCCGATCAGTTTGCGGATCGCGCCGCCGGTTCGGCCTTTGGTGCGCGATTCGAGCATCTTGCCCAACTTGATGAGGGTGATGATGACCGCCGAGGTTTCGAAATAGACGTGGCTCCCCCATTGTGGAATCAGCAATACCGCCAGGGAATAACCGTACGCCACGGAAGACCCCATGGCCACGAGAACATCCATGTTGGCACTCCGGTTCCGCAGGCTCTTGAAACCGTTTCGATAATAATCCCAACCGGTATAAAACTGCACCGGTGTCGCCAGCGCCCAGAACAGCCAGTTCACCCAGGCACTGTGGCTCCAGGCTCCTGTAAGACCGAAGTCCCTGGCCATGCTGAGGGCAAACAGCGGCAGGGCAAAAATCACCCCCACCAGAAACTTTCGGGTCTGATCGGCGATTTCGGCATCCCGGGCGATTTGCTCACTGTCGGGGGCATCAAGGCTTTCATCCGGCGCCACTGCCTTGTAGCCGGCCTTTTCAATGGCCGCGATGATCGCATCCAGATCGACCACACCGGGGATGTAACTCACAGCGGCCCGCTCCGAGGCAAAGTTCACGGAGGCACTTGTCACCCCGGGAACTTTTTTACTCAGAATCCGCTCGATGTTGGCCGCACAGTTGGCGCAGGTCATGCCGGTCACGGGCATTTCAACCTTTGCCGCCGCCACGCCGTATCCGGCGGATTGAATTTTGTCGATCACCTCGCGCAGCTGCACCTGCTTGGGGTCAAAGTCGACCGCGGCCTGCTCGCTGGCGAAATTGACGCTCGCTTCGTCCACGCCGGGCAGCTTTTTCAAGCTACGCTCGATGTTGGCCGCACAGTTGGCGCAGGTCATGCCGGTTATCGGCAGGTTGGTTTTCATTGTATTTTCCATCGTAGCAAAGTCAATGGCCTGCGGGCGCACCTGAATTCAGGCAACCGCCCGGCACGGCCATGGTGTGCGGAAAGGGGAAAACTAGCGGCGGACGATGAACCAGGGGTTGAGAACATCATCACGGTTGTATTTCAGGGGCTCTCCGGTGTGAAAGTTGAGCACCTTGGCACCGGCATGCTCGGCGATTGCCTGTCCGGCGGCGGTGTCCCATTCGCAGGTAGGTCCCAAACGGGGGTACAGGTCAGCCGTTCCTTCCGCTACCAGGCAGATCTTCAACGAGCTGCCGGCCGATATGAACTCGACGTCGCCGTGCTCCCGACGCTTTTCTTCGACGAACTTTTTCAGTTCCGGCCCGGCATGAGACCGACTGCCGGCGATGGTAAACGGCATGTCCTTGGGGCGATCGGCGGGAAGTCGCTCGGCCCGCTGAATCAGAGCTTCCATTACCTCGTCATCGCCTTCCAGACTACCTTTCACCGACAGTTCGCTCTCATTGGGACGTTCGAGCTTATAGGAGCCGATGCCCTTTGCGGCAAAGTAAAGGATATCCTGAACCGGGGCGTAGACAACCCCCAGCACCGGCTTGAAATACTCCACCAGCGCGATGTTGACGGTAAACTCTCCATTGCGCTTGATGAACTCTTTGGTTCCATCCAGCGGATCGACGATCCACAACCGCTCCCAGGTTTTCCGTTCGGTGTATGGGACTTCCCGGCCTTCCTCACTGAGAACCGGAATTTTGAACCGGGACAGAGAAGCCACCAGCAGCTCGTGGGATCTGCGGTCGGCACGCGTCAGGGGCGAGTTGTCCTCCTTGTACTCGACGGCGAAGTCCGATTGGTAAATCTCTGCAATCGCAGCGCCTGCCTCCAGGGCTGCCTGAATCGATTTCATCAGAAAGAAACTGTAGCCGGACATCTAGGTCCCTTCTCTTTTATGGTCTCCGGATCTTCGGACCGTCGATCACGTTGCTGCCGGTGCGTTCCGCGGCAATGACCGCATTGTCCCCCGGTAGCGCAACTATTACTGGGCCGGGTAATTGATCTCTTTCAGAACTTCCTTGATCCGTTCCAATGTGGCCGGCGTGTCCCAGCTCACGGTAATGGTCTTGCCGGCAGGGTCTCCGTCCACTCCGGAAACACCTTCCAGTTCACCTATTTCATTTTTTATGCTCATGACGCAGTGGCCGCAGGATATGTTCGGTATGCGCAGTGTCTGTTTTTCCATTGTTCAGTCCTCCATGCACTCAAAGTTGCGTCGATGCAGAATGCTCGAATCTACATGACTTTAGTGCCGATATCAGCAAAGTCAAATGATCCGGGGCGGGCACGATTCTTCCTGGCGCGCAAGACCTCCGGCACTTTTGCCCTGCAGGCACCACAACCGGTTCTGATTCATACCGGAGGAGAAGCGAATTCGCCATTTTTCATCCACCTGTATCTATTTTACCCAGTTTGAAACTCTCCGGCCGTTTTACCGGAACATTTTTACCCGTTTTCTTGCCGCCGATACCGATTTTTTTTACCCGGCAAATGATTTTCAGCCACGGGCAGATGAATAATTGCTATAAATCCAAGTTGTTATAACTGTTACCCCTCGGCGAGGCGACCTTTGGCACGATCCCTGCTCTATACCAGGGCAAAAATCGTGAATGGATGATCGTCGATTCACACATCCCTACATAAACGAGAGGAGATCTAAAATGAAAAACCGTACATTTCGAAATCTGATTCTGATCGCCGCCACCGTGAGTCTGGTCGGCATCGGCGGCACAGCGTTCGCCGGATGGGGTCGAGGCTCAGGACGAAACATGGGTTGGGGCGGCGGCCCCGGCAACTGCCCCGGTTACGGGTACGGCGCCGGCGCTACTCAGGGCAATGCCATGAGTGACGAGCAGCTCAAGGCGATCGAAGAAGAACGCCAGGCATTCTGGAAAGCGACGGAAAGTCTGCGCCGGAACCTTTACGCAAAGGAACTCGAGTTGAGGAGCGAGCTGGCCAAGGAAAGCCCGGATGCAAAAAGGGCCGTCGCTCTGCAAAAAGAGATCTCTGCCCTGGAGACCGACTTGGATGCAAAGCACATCGAACACCGGCTCAACATGCAGAAGATCACACCGTATGCCGGTCGCGGAACCATGATGGGCCGCGGCGGCAAGGGGTATGGCCCCGGATACGGGCGTGGCGGCGGCGGTAGAGGCGGCTACGGGCCCGGAGACTGCGGCGGAGGGGGAGGCGGCCCCTGCTGGCAGTAAAAAGGCCCTGTGATGACCACGTTGGCGGTTCGGCCCGTTTCTCTGGTTCATGCGGAGAACGGGCCGAAGCTGTCAGTGTTTGCGGCTGCGGATCGCCGGTATCGTTAAAAAATAGGCCGCTGCCAGCGAGACGGCATTGTTTTATTCTGCGGCGGCATTAGGTTTATCGATAGAAATTCAGTAGAGGGGAGAAGGAAAAATCTCTGTCAAGCAGATAAAAGACCGATGGCTGGCCCGGCTGTTTACCCGGTATCCGGCTCTGGTGCGAAAGTGGGCGCAAGGAGCGGATATTGCCACGTTTGCCACCGTCCCGTGGACACCGTTAAAGAAAAAGATAGCTGACAGCCGCATTGCCCTGATCACCACCGGAGGCGTGCATCTTACATCGCAGGCACCATTTGACATGCTGAATCCATCCGGTGACGCTTCCTTTCGAGAAATTCCTGCGGATTCGCCTGTCGAGCGTCTTGTCATCACCCACAACTATTACGACCACTCCGACGCTCTACGGGACGTCAACATCATATTCCCGCTCGAACGCCTTCGGCGGCTGGAACAGCTCGGTGAAATCGCGGCGGTGAGTCGCCGACATTACTCTTTCATGGGCCACATCACCGGCAACCTGATCGATGTGCTGGTCAACCAGAGCGTACCCAAAGTCGTTGACGCCCTTGTCTTAGATTCGGTCGATGCCGTTGTGCTGACGCCGGCCTGAGGCCTTTGCAACCAGTCCGTGGGGCTGATCCAGCGGGCGGTGGAAGCCGCAGGCATTTCGACGATTTCTATATCCCTGTCAAAGGAGATTACCGGCAAGGTGAATCCCCCCCGGGCAGTGTACACCGGGATGCCGCTCGGACACCCCTTGGGTTTTCCGGGACAGGAGTCCCGGCAGCTGCAGATCCTGCGACAGACTTTGCGGTATCTGGAAGAAATGGATTTGCCCGGCGGTATCGTCGAACTCGACGTGGCCGAAGCGGGCGACACCAGGGTGCGGATAGCGCCTGACTGCCGCTGAACTTCGGCAAACACCGCCATCAGGGGCTGAACACACCGATCCATAAGGAGACGACCCATGTCCAGGGAGAAAACTCCCGCTGAAATATACATCGACCCGGTTTGTCTGATGCGGGTGGACCCTCACAAACAACATCCGACGTTCACGTACCGAATGCGCACCTATCATTTTTGCGCAGACTCCTGTTGTCGGGCATTCGAAAATAACCCGGAAAACTACTTGAGCGAAAAACCGCCGCCGAAAAAGAATCTGTGGCGGCGTTATCTCGATCGGCTGAACAAGGCCACCGGCGGCAAGCCGCCGTCCTGCTGTCAATGAGCAATTGGAGTCTGTGTTTCGATTCATTGCCGCGGGCAGCGCCTGTCACCCGGCAGAAAAGGGCTGCTCACCTTCCCGGGTGATCATCAGTCGCTGCGAACCGTCAATTCGCGGCCGCTGCGGACCCAGTCCAGCATCCCCCCCTGGTAATGATAGACCCTGGTGTATCCCAATTGGGCCAGGCTCTCTGCAGCCGCATGTCCCATCGGTCCGGTCAGACAGTATACGACAATCTTGGTGTCTTTGGCCGCCGGCAGCCGGTCTTTCTGACGTTTTACGGAGTGGTAGGGCAACAGCATGTCGGTTCCGGGAATTTCCCCTTGATACGGAACGTGTACGTTTATCAGCAGAAAATCCTTTTGTTCGAGCCAGCGGCTGAACTCGGCAAATGATAGGTTCCGGTATGGCTGTGACTGTCCGTGCGCGGTCTCGAGTTGCAGGCATGCAACAACGGCGATGATCCAAACCGCCAGCCATCGACTGTTGATTTGAAAACTCATACCTCCTCCAGATTACGGTGGGTGATTTTTACCCAACAGGTGCTGGGCATAGGCGGCGTATGCAAGGTGCTCTCGGTGGAAATCTCCTGTAACCGTTGGTTTTACGTTTCTTTAAAGTTCTGGCACCGACCTTGCTATAACACGATGTGGCAATATAGTTACTGTAACGGAGGTTGGAAACCACCTCCGGCCACCGACGGACAGGGATCCACTTCGAAATATTTTTTGCATCCGCCTGCAACCGGGAAAGCATGGACCCCGGAGCGGCACCGCCCGGCCACAGGACGACGTCACCCCTGGTTGTAATCAGGATCAACGGCGACGAAGACGGCAAGTAAAACGGGTTGAATAAGGAATAAGGATATGGACATCCGCAGGAGAGAGTTTTTAAAATCGATCGCCGGTGCCACGCTGGGAACAACCCTGGCGCCGTTAATGTCAACGTTCGCACTTGCCAGGCCATCCGCCAGAGTCAAAAAATATTCGTTTACAGCCGCTGAAACACGGGTGCAGTTGGGCGAAGGCCCGGATTTCGTAGCCTGGACCTACAACGGCCAGGTGCCGGGACCGGAAATCCGGGTGCAGGAAGGCGACCGGGTCCGAGTGGCGGTTACAAACGACCTCTCCGAAGCCACCACCATCCACTGGCACGGTATTCCGCTGGTGAACTCCATGGATGGCGTACCCGGTATCACCCAACCGGCAGTCCAACCCGGTAAAACGTTCGTTTATGAATTCGAAGCCCGGCCGGCCGGCAGTTTTCTGTACCACTCCCACGCCGGCTATCAGCTAGATCAGGGGCTGTACGGCCCGCTGATCATCGAGCCGTCTCACCAGGAGCAGGTCTATGACCAGGAATTCACCCTGGTACTGGAAGACTGGGTGTTGCGGGACGGCGGCGGCACGGCGACCGTCCGGCGGCGGCCCCCCATGGGAGGCATGCACGGTCGCATGCAACGGGGCCCGTCCTTCGGTGCGGCCGGCAAACCGCTGTGGGAGCCGATCTATGACGGGTATGCTGTAAACGGGAAGGTAAACGGCGCCATCGACGCCCTGCTGGTTCGAAAGGGCGACCGGGTAAAAATACGCTTGATCAATGCCTGCTCGGCCACCATCTTCTTCCTGCGACTGGCCGGCCACTCGCTGACCATCACCCATGCAGACGGCAACCCCATTCAACCCGCGCAAACCGACGTGCTGCGCATCGGCATGGGAGAGCGATACGATGTGATGTTTACGGCCGACAACCCCGGCAACTGGTGGCTGGCCGCCTATGACTCCGGGCTCGGAGAAGGGCGTCTGCGAATTCCAATTCAATACCGCGATGTTCTCCGGGGGCAGCCGCAGCCGCCGGACTTTCACCGCGGGCTGCGCATGGCGCACTACGGTGACTTTCAATCCTTTCACTCGACCGACTACAGCGCCGGAGAGGCGGATCGATTGTTCAACCAGTCTTTGAGCGGCGGCATGCATTCCTCCGCGTGGGGGATCAACGGGCAAGTCTACCCGTATGCCGATCCGCTGATGATCAAAAAAGGCGAGCGCGTGCGGCTGCGGTACGGCAATCACAGCATGGTGCCGCATCCGATGCACCTGCACGGCCATTTTTTTCGGATCGTCAACCGCTCCCTGCCGCCCGAACGCTGGATACAAAAAGACACCCTCATCCTGGACCACATGCAGCGCATCGAAGTCGAGTTTTTAGCCGACAATCCGGGCCGCTGGTTCCATCACTGTCACAATCTCTACCACATGGAAGCCGGGATGGCGAACGTGGTCGTCTATGACGGCGTTTCCAAAAGCATGACGTTTTAACCGCCTATACCCATGGAAGGGCAGGTGATCTACATGCCAGTAAAACATCCGCTGTTTCCAGCAGCTGCAGCGCTTATTATGTCGCCGGTCCCCTCGGCCTTCGCCCAACAGCATGGACAATACGCCGATCGAATGATGGGACCCGGCTATCATGGCTTCTGGGGAATGGGCTTGCCGGCCCTGCTGCTCTGGTTGCTCGTTGTCGCCGGGCTGGTTGTACTGATCCGTTGGGTGTGGCAAATGACGACTAAAAAAACCCCCTCGGCAAACCCTGGTCAGCGCGCACTGGATATCCTCAAAGAGCGGTATGCAAAGGGGGAAATCGACAAAGCAGCGTTCGACAGGATCAAAAAAGATCTGGAAGCTTGACCCGGCACTCCTAAACCACCCGTCTTTGGAAAAGATCCTGCGGCATCAAGCTTTCAATACCCCCGGCCGCACCGTTGCCGGTTTTTTGACTCCCAGAATATAATCCGCTATAATTCTTCCATCTCTGCACCTTTTAAGGAACAGCCGCTTGCAATCTTCCGGTTTATCTCAGAAGTTCATCCTGCCGGGGCCGGGCAGTGCCGTGCTGGCCGGACTGCTCGTCACCCAGATCCTGTCAACTGTCACCGTCTACCTTTCCAACCTGCAGCTGCAGCGCAAGATCACCGCCATCCATGATGCCGGCTACCTGTCCGTACCGGGGCTGAACACCGTGCCCCAACTCACCTCTTTTTCTGCCGCGTTCTGGGGCGGGCTTTTCTTCACCCTCACAGCTGGGGCGGCCCTGAGCCTGCTGGCCTGTATTGCCGCCTGGACATACAGAGGTCGCAACCGCGTTATCCTCGCAATTCTTTTGCTGATCTGGTTCGGTTTGCTCTACTTGGTAAACGCCAACGGATTGACGCTTTTTGCCAGCCTTTTTTTTCTTTTGCCGCCACCGATCGTTTTTTCCCTGGGTCTAAAAGCGCTGCGCCGAGACAGACCGAATCGAAGTCGTTTGCTGCCGCTTCTGCCGGCACTGCCCATTGTTCTGCTGGCCGTCTTCTGGTTCACACGGATGGACGCCAGGCTGTTCGAAAACATTCGTGACCATCTGTTGCTGACAAATCCGGCAGGAAAAGCGATCAACGACTTTTACTACCGCTATACCCTTTACCCTGCGGAAGTGTTCAAGCCAATTTCCCACAAAACCATGCGCACCTGCACTCTGAAGGGGGTAAAAAAGCCAGCCATTCACAAACGGCTGTCTGCGATACTTCGCAGCCATGACTACCTGGCAATTGAAGACGGAACCCTGGCCGAACTCACGGTCGAAAAAAGAGAAGGGCAAATCGCACTGCTGGATAACCGTCGTCTGATAATCACCGCCGAGGAAAGTCTTTTCCCGGTCGAGGCAAAAACGCTGCTGAGCGAATATTCCCGTCGTACAGACCGATTTGCGTTTTTCCGAGTATTCACCTTCTACGGTATTCTCATCGGCTTTCCCATTCTGCTGTATTTGAGCTGCTATTGCCTGTTGCGGCTGGTTTTCGGAATGTTTCTGGCTCCGGCAAAGGCTTCCGCGATCGCCGCCGCATGCTGTCTGGCTGTCGGAATGGCGGCCTGGATTCCGATATATCAGGCTGGACGTGCGGACATCGCGAAAGAGAATCTGCAGGAAGCGATCAGCACCGGCTCCAGGCAGCAGCGCATTGCAGCCTTGCGGCACATCGAAGAAAACGCTCTTGAGGTCACGGATTTTCCGGCCTACCGACAGATGCTGAATAGTTTCCATATCCAGGAACGCTACTGGCTGGCCCGGGCGCTGTCCGCAGGGCGGGACCGGTATTCCTTTTCGGATCTGCTTTCCCTATTAAACGATCCGCACCCCAATGTGGTGTGCCAGGCGCTTTACGCCATTGGCAAGCGGGGTAACAGAACCGTTATTCCGGCAGTAATTCAGACCATCAAGACCGCAGACAGCTGGTACGTCCAGCGCTACGGTTACAATACCCTTCGGAAGCTTGGATGGCAGCAACCGGCATCGACATAAAAAAACTCGCTTCGCTGACTACCGTTGTAATTGTCATCGAAGTCCTGGCGGTGATGGCAGGTACCCGCCTGACCGCCCATTCGTTGATGCTCACCGGTGCAGCGCGCAGCTGCCAGATTCTGGCGATCGTCTTCGTCTTGGTTGCCGCCGACGGCAATCTTTCCGCCATCGGCATTCGCCATCCAACCTTGATGCGAGGAATTGCACGGGGCCTGTTGTGGTCGGCCGGCTTCGGGCTGATCGTTGCCCTGGCAGCGGTGTTACTCCACCTGGCCGGCAAAGATCCCACGGCCCTGATCCGCGGACGGTTGCCTGGCGCAAACTCGCAAGTTGTCCTGCTGTTTGCGGTAGGCGGCATGATCGGACCGATTGCAGAGGAGATGCTGTTTCGGGGAGTGCTCTACGGCTTTTTCCGGCGCTGGGGGGTGCTGCCGGCCCTGCTGATCAGCACCGGCATCTTCGTGCTGGTGCACCTGCTGGTGCGGCCCATGCAGGCATTTGCAATCATCCAGGCGGTCGGGGGCGTGTTGTTTGCTGCAGCCTACGAACTGGAAAAAAACCTGATGGTACCCATAACCATCCACTGCCTGGGCAACATGGCAATCTTCGCGCTTCCTGCTCTGGTGTAAGCGAACCCGGACGGACGCCTGCCCGCATTAAAAATCGCAGGCGCCTAGCCAGCACCGCGTCCGCTAAAAGATATGCTCGCCGATGACAGGACCACGAGCACGGAGCCCACGTAGTGCACGTCTGCTCCTCAAAGCGGAGTGGATCCTTGTTCTTGAATCTGGCCGTGCATGCCCCTGTTTGCCGGCCATTGCGACTGTGCAGCATCCATGTCGGCGCTACCAGCCCCAAGGGAGCAGCCGTCCACACAGTCTTCGACTCCTTTCCCAATCCGCGTGAATAGGTTCTCCGGCATGACGAAGACCGGGTGGCGATCAGCGGCAGCAATCATCCTTTTCCCCCTCAAACAGTGGCACCAATTATGATGTTTCCACCCAATCCACTGCCTGCGGTATGTCAAATTACAGTTGACGTGACAATTTGGAGATGGTAGACAATTTTTTTATACCACAATGTGGTCCAACGCACATATGCAGATTTATATGTATTAACAAGAAGTTATGGTTTTTCCTGTTTCATTACATGACGACGGCACGTTTCTATACTCCACATGCCGCGGCAAGGATACATAACTGGATAAAGACAAAGAAAATGCGGAATTTCATCTGACTGGCTTCAACGAAATCGCAATTGGCTGAAGTGGAAAGGAGTTGATTATGGCTGAAAATCAAAAATCCGCAACTGAAAATGAACAGGTCGTAATGGATCGCGGTACTTCCCGATTGTCCGACCTCTGGAAAAAGGAAGATTACTGGGCCATCTGGCTGGGGTTTCTTTTGCTGGTCATGGGCCTGATCATCTATGTCCCCCGGGCCCCTGACGGAATGCAGGCAAATTTCGACAAGGCCAACGCGACCCTGGCGGCTGAATCCTCCCGGGCACCGTTTAAAACTATAGCCTGGTATCAGGCGGTGGATGCAAAGAAAAAATTAAAGGCCACCAATGCACCGGTGGGCAAGTGGATCAAGAATTTCACGAACAAACCCCACGGTTGGAAAACCAATCCGCTGGATGCATTTTACATGAGCAAGGCAAACGCCGATGCCAAAAACGCGGCTGCCATGCCAAAATACGATGCGGCAAAGGCAAAGGCGGCTGATTCCCTGGCTTTCGCCAAGGAGGCGGAAGCCGCTGCAGCCGCGGCCGGATTTTCCGACGCCGCTTTGAACGCCAAAGCGGTGGATGCCATCGATGACTGGCGCGGCGCCCAAAAGAAAGCCTCGAGTGCCAAAAAGAAAACCAGCGCCAAGCCTTACAACCAGATCCCGCATCTGATCGGGCTGATGATTTTGATGATCGTATTCTTCGGCATCGGATGGAAGGTGATGGGCAAATCCTTCCCCAAATTTGCGAAAGGATTCGTCTTCGTCTTCTTCATCGCCATCCTGGCCTACGTGGCCGCCGGTCAAGCCACCGCCAAGCAATACGGCATCGGCTATGCGGCCTGGGCCATATTGTTCGGTCTGATCATCAGCAACACGGTAGGCACTCCCAAGTGGGTCACGGAGGCCGTGCAGGTGGAATACTACATCAAGACCGGACTGGTGCTGTTGGGCGCAGAAATCCTTTTCGGCAAAATCATCGCCATCGGCATCCCTGGGATCTTCGTGGCCTGGGTGGTCACTCCCATTGTCCTGGTGACCACCTACATCTTCGGCCAGAAGATCGTAAAGGTCCCGTCCAAGACCCTGAACATTACCGTGTCGGCCGACATGTCGGTTTGCGGCGTTTCAGCGGCCATTGCCACGGCATCTGCCTGTCGGGCCAAAAAAGAAGAGCTCACCCTGGCGGTGGGACTCTCGCTGGTTTTCACCTCCATCATGATGATTGTCATGCCGGCCTTCATCAAAGCAGTGGGAATGCCCCATGTGCTGGGCGGAGCCTGGATGGGCGGGACGATCGACGCCACTGGAGCGGTGGCGGCCGCCGGCGCATTTTTGAGCGACCGGGCCCTTTACGTGGCGGCTACCATAAAGATGATCCAGAACGTGCTCATCGGCGTTATCGCCTTCCTGGTTGCCGTTTACTGGGTAGCCAAGGTAGACGCGACCCCCGGCCAGCGGGTGCCGCTCTCTGAAATTTGGCACCGCTTCCCCAAGTTCGTGCTCGGGTTCATCGTCGCCTCGATCTTGTTCTCCATTATCTACCAGAACATGGGCAGCGACGCCGGCTACACCCTTCTCGACCAGGGTGCCATCCGGGGCATGTCCCGGATTTTCCGGGGCTGGTTCTTCTGCCTGGCTTTTACCAGCATCGGGCTGGCCACCAACTTCCGTGAACTGAAGGAATATTTCAGTGGTGGCAAACCGCTCATCCTGTATGTGTGCGGCCAGAGCCTCAACCTGATATTGACTTTGACGATGGCTTACATCATGTTCTACCTGGTGTTTCCTGAAATCACGGCGGGAATTTAGCCATGCCACCAACGGGCAACTGCAGCGCAATGATGGACGGCGTCACGGCAGCGACCGGCGAAAGGAAGATCGGGCAGAAAAGAAACGGTCTGATCGCCCTTGTGGTTTCATGCGCGATGATTCTGTTGTTCCTGCTTTACGTCGGCCCGAAGCTCGGGGAGCACATCCCGCTTTTTCAACCCGTAGCGCAATACATCGAAGAACACGACATCGAAGCCAACATGTATTTTTACACGGAAGTCGAGGAGTTTTCCGACGCCCAGGTGAACATGATCAACACCATGACCCACAGGCCGGGCCGCAAAACCGCTGGCAAACCGTAGAAAGCGGCCTCGCATCACATGATACCCGTACCGGGTCGAACAAGCCCATTTGTCCGGCCCGGTTTTTTATCGACAAAAAGGCTCTTGAAAAAAGAGTCCGGATACGCCACTACAGTACCATGGAGACGCCGGTTTGCCGATTCGACAGCCATGGAATCCTTTGCCCATAAAAAAGACCTGATCCTTGCCCGGGAAGAGACCTTCGCGGACGCCGTTGCGGTATCGGTTCTCGACAAACCGAAAGTCAGCCTCTGGATGATCCTGATCCCGCTTCTGTTCGTCTATTTTGTCTACCGCCAGCAGCGCTTCACCAGCGGGCGAAGGCAGTTTACAGAGGATTTTATCAAAACACACCGCCGAACGCTGGAAGCCGCCTGCCGGGCGCTGGAGTCCGGCGAACCTCCCGACATCGAAAAGATCGCGCAGAGCTCGACGATCCCGACGGCGGTAAAACCGGTTTACAAATCCTGGGTACAGGTGCTTGTCGATCATTACACGGACCTGCTGCAGGCAGACGGCAACACTTTCGATGCCCTGGTTCGCTCCGCATATGCAGACCGCACCAGCTTCCTGCTTGCCCTCAATCAACTCAGCCGGGCGGAAAAAGATCTGTATGCCGCCCTCAAGCCTCACCTGAATCAAACCACCGAGGGGACCGGTGAAATCATCACCGCCATCGAGCATCACTGCCGGCGACTGCGGCGGGAGATGGCGGAAACCATCTTCCCCTGAAAACCAGAAAATCCCGTCGATCCGAACACTGCCACCCGGCAGCGATAGATCGACGGGATCCCGTCTGACAATTTCCTGAGGTTAGTCCTCCAGTTCGACCTCCTCGGCATCCAGGACGTTGTTGGCGGTCATATCCCCCTTGACGTCCACCGCCGTCGCTGCCGAAACGGCCCCAAAAAACGCCGATCGGCCGATGGGGTTGTCGTTTATATCCTTGAAATTGTTTTCGGACGTATTGAAAGTATCGACCGTTACACCCAATAATGCCAAAAACCGCGTGTCGGTCGGGTCGGTATCCACCGGACCGCGCAGCCGCACCCTGTCGGGGTTGCTCGTTGGATCGTCGACCTCCAGCCTGGATGCCAGGATGTTGGCTCCGGCCTGGCGGCCGCGAACCTTCAAATCGTCGTCCGCGCTGATACTGCCTAAAAAGACGGCAGGGTCCACTGTCGGAGATGGCGAACCTCTTCGGTCATCCAGTTGTGTACGGCCGTCGATCTGGATCTTGACGGCGGACAGATTCCGCAGATCGATGGTGAGGTTGCCGACATCGACGCCGTCGGCAGCCGCTTCTACCCGAACGCCGTCTTTGAACTTGATCTTGTCGGCAACGAGGGCCCCGCCGACGATCACGCCCTCGGCCTCCACCTTCATGCCGGTTTGCAGCTCAGCAGCGGTCCCGCCGTAAAACTCGGTGGCGCCGTCGAACCGCACCGTTTTCGGTCCGGAAGGTGTCACCAGTGTGAAAACGTTTCCGGTCAGATCTCGCACGAACCCTTCGACTTCCACCTCCAGACCGTCATCGAACTCTTTGGCCTTGTTCTCAACGCTGGCAGCGACCAGAGTGGCGGGAGTCCCGCCGACAGCCGGTGTAAACTGACCGGCCGGGCCTTTGACTTCCACAAAATCGCCGTTTTGGGGTGTCGTGCCTGCGCTGTAGTTTTCCAGCAACGCCGTGCTGAAGTCGACCCTTAGGCTGTTGATGAAAAAGGTGTTGCCGCTTCTTCCGCTGACCAGGCCGGTCACCTCGTATTCGGTAACGGCTGCCAGTTTCTTTTCCACAAAAGTGGCGCGGACGTTACCCAGTTCGTCGAATTGGCCGCTGACCTCCACAATATCATTGACGGCCAACCCGCCGATGCCGGCAACGTTTTCATAGATGGTCAAATCGTTAACGAAGACGAGTTGCCCGAGCACCTCCATTTCTCCGCCCCCCGCGTTCAGCAGTGTGATGGGGCCTTCGACGGTGTCGTTGAACCGCACCACACTGGCCTGCCCGGTGCGCCCGTCCGGATTTACCGTGCCTTCGACTTCCACCACCATACCGACGCGCAGTCGGCTGTCGTCGCCGAATTCGCTATCCTCGATAAACACCCGCGTACCGATGGTTTCATACTTGACGCCATTTACGGTTATGCTGCCCTTTGCCGTGATAGTGCCGGCAGCCACCGCACCGGTGCCGCCGATGCCGCCGCCGGCCGTGTTGCTGCTTCCCCCGCACGCTGTAATTACCAGCAGCGCCGCAGCAGCGATCAGATTCGAAATCAACTGTTTGTTCATGAGAGTCCTCCAGTTCACCAAATTGTTAGTTGGATCTAATTTGCGTCTTCTTCAAAATAGTAAATCCCCAGTCCGACTTTTTTCCGACCGGATCCGCTGACCGATGGGTTCGCATCGCGGTCGTGTCGGGCCAGCCAGCGGTCCAGGGATGTTAAAAGCTGTTGAGCCTTTTCACTGCTCAGGTGACGGAACTTTTCAGATGCCTCGACGGGGACATTGTCGTAGGCCACCTTGCGCTGGAAAAACCGGCTATCGTCTTCGTGTGAAATATTGTGGTCAATGGTTGCGATCAGGTGAGCAGTGTCGGTACCCAGGATGCTCAGCATGGCCGGCTCATCCCCGGTGGGCAGGTAGGCTGTGGTGAGCAGCTCGACCTCGCCATCTTCTTTCATCCGGACGGCACTGACACTCACCAACTCGTCGAGGACGGCCCGGGGCGGAACATCACCACCGTAAGCCTTCACCAGGTCGCCGAAGGCCGAATTTGTCCCTTCGATGGAAAGCGGTCTGGGACTGCCGCTCTCATCGAGAAAGCGTTGATCCTTGATCCAGCCGGCAATGACCCGCGCAGCGCGATTGTACCGGTAAAGCGTCTGCTCATCCAAGTCCTGGACGGTCCGTTTCAGCCGACCGATCTCTTTACGGGAAAGACCGGTGATGATGGAAACCCTGGAATCGGTCTGCTTCCGACCTTCGATGCCGAATTCGGACCGGGCCACATCCACGTAAACCCACTTGGCCAGTTCGGCGAAGGTGCGGTATGGGATCCCGTTGCGCAGCAGGATCCGCACCAGCGGTTTCAGGATTCTGAGGATGGCTGCAAACAGCGCGTTTTTGAATTTTGTTTCCATGTTTGGGAAAATAATCCCACATTGTGGCATGTCAACTCCCCGGCCCGTTTTTGTTGTGTGACTTTGTCACAGACAGCGGCGGGGCAAATTTGGTCTATGGAAACGGGTGGTTTATCGAAAATCACGGATAAAAAAGGAGGCCATATGAAACCGAAAATCGCTGTAGGTGTCGTTATCGCGCTGGTCGTGGCCGGCGTCGCATATGCCCAGTTTGCAAAACCCGAGCAGGCCATCAAATACCGCAAATCGGTGATGTTTCTGATCGCCCAGCATTTCGGGCGCATGGGCGCGGTGGTGAAGGGAGCCAGTCCCTATCAAAAAGAGGATTTCGCGAAAAATGCCGCCGTGGTGGATATGTTGGCCGGCCTGCCGTGGGAGGCCTTTGCGATGCCGGGAACCGACAAGGGAGACACCACCATGAGCGCTTCGGTTCTCCAGCGGCAGCCGGAATTTAACGCAGCCGCCCGTGCGTTTGCGTCCGATACGGCAAAACTGGCCGAGGCTGCGAATGGCGGCAATCTGGATGCCGCAAAAGAAGCGTTCGGCGCCGTGGCCAAAAACTGCAAAAGCTGCCATACGGCATTCAGGGCAAAATAGCTCTGCGGAAACGACGGTGGCTGCTCAGAAAAAGTGAAGGCGGACCGATCATCGTCCGCCTTTTTTTATCACACCGGCTCAAAAAAATATCCGGCAGAAGGACCCATCACCGAGCGATTGTCCGGCCGGTTGAATGCTGCGGCCAAAACGATCAGGGGAGCAGGTTTAGAAGTTGAATCCGGTTGCGGGAGAGGGCAATGTGGCCCCTGCGCTCGAAATCCTTCAGCAGGCGGCTGACCACCTCTCTCGAAGTTCCCAGATCATTGGCAATCACTTGATGGGTGGTTTCCAGCTGGTTGTCTTCCGCCTTTTCAATCAGGTAGTCCTCCAGACGCACGTCCAGTTTACCGAAGGTCACTTCCTCGATCAACTCGATGATCTCGTGAAAGCGCCGGCTGAACAGGGCAAAAATAAACGAGCGCATTTCCGGATGTTCACCTATCAACGTATGGAACACTTTTTCCGGAAGATACAGCATGGCCCCGTCCTTCAGCGCCACTGCGTCGGCCGGATATTGCTGGCTTCCAAGGATGCAGGCGGCATTGAGAATACAGGTCTCTCCGGGAAAAATTTCATACAACGTGATTTCTCTTCCGGAGCTGCCGGTTTTATAGACGCGCACCTCTCCGTCGAGGAAAAAAGGAATTCCCGGGCATTGGTCGCCCTCGTTATAGAAACGGGTTTCCTTGCGAAAAACCTGATAGGACGAAGATGAAAGGATCTGCTGTGCAATCGGTTTCTGCTTGAGCCGGAAGACCGGAAAGATGGCCGCAAATTGTTCTCTTGTCACCGATTTCATTGCTGCTCCGTTCGGAAGGCAATCGTTGGCACGCAATCGGTCGCCGGTGATGCGTCCGGATTTGTGTGGTCCGGATTTATGGGAATGGATCCTCGCCGATACGGAGAAGACTTCAAGGCGCTTTGCCGCAGCCTTTGCCGCAGATGGTTGCGGATTTATCCGGCAGTCCGGCGCGCCGCGATCTCTTCGACGGCTCGCACGCCGTCTTTGATGGCGCTGAATATCAGATTGGAGTGTTTCTTCTCCTTGAAAGCACCTTCCTCCTGGATCTCGATATAGGCCGGGCTGATGGCCCCGCCGATGGCGTAAATGCCCCGTATGCTGGTTTGAAAGCCCGCGGTCAGCATAATCAGGCGGTGTCCCTCTTTGCCGATTCGACAGATGCCTTCAGTGCAGGTGATCTGCTGCAGCCCGATTCGGTCATAGACCGGGGATGGCCCCTGGGTGCCGATGCAGGCGATCACATGTTTCATGGGAAAGCTCATGCCCTGCTGCAGCTCGACCCCGCCTCCCAGGTGGTGCTCCTGGGTTTGTATGATCAAGCGGTCCACCCCGTCCTCGTCCACTTCGCCGATCTTGGGAATCGCCCCCTGCAGAATCTTGATGTTGCCGCCCAGCAGGATCTCTTCACCCAGATCCCGGGCCACGTCTTTGTTGATCTTGAAGTTCTCCGTGCGGTTTCCCCAATAGACCGGAGTGCGGTCGGCGGCGGCCCGTTTGGCTTTGGAGAGGGTGGAGACCACGTCGGCCGCTGCGTTGCCGCCCCCCAGTATCAGTGTGGGGGCGCCGATGTGATCGTTGGGGTTGTCGAGCTTGCGAGCGACGGTTTTGGCCTCGCCGTATACCCCCAGATCGATGGGAATGTTGCTGCCGAACGCCAGCACCACGTTGGCGGCACGGTACTGGTTTTTGCCGGTGATGACAGTGAACCCGCCGCGCTCTTTCTTGATATCCTGGAAATCTTCGTTGAGCCGGACGGCCAGACCGCGCTTATCGGCAACGGCCTCGATTTGGATCAGATAGTCCTCCACCGGCGCATTTCCGGGATCCGGGGTCAGATCGTCGATGGGAAACGGTCCGTCATCGCCCTTCGGAATAGTGGGATAGACTTTTTTGCCCGGCGGATAGGTATCGATGATTCCCTGCATCAGCCTTTCGCCTTTTTCCAGGACCACGTAACTCAATCCCAGTTCGGCCGCTTTGATGGCACAGGCCAGTCCGCCGGGCCCTGCCCCGATGACGGCGATGTCGACTTTTTCCATCTTGCCACCCCTTTGTCTTGGATACCCCCAAAGGTTTAGCTGCCCTGTCCCGCCGGAACGGCAAACGCCCTTCCGCTGCTTCTGCCGCCCCGGACGGATGGATGAAATCAAGACTCGGAGTTTTCACGGAAAAAGTCAAGCCCGTTTCTGGGCGGCTGTATCCACAGCAGCCCCCCCCGTGATTGTCAGCCCGCATGGCCCTGGAAATCGAATACCTCGTAAACTGTCGGCTTGTCCAACAGGCCCTCTATCCGCGCCTCGTTACGATCCCGATCCTCGCTGTTTTGCCAACGGATCCAGTCGTCGACGCTGGCCCAGGTGGAAACAACCATCACGCAGTTGTCGTCATAATGGTTCACCAGCGTCTCGCCCGAAACGTGGCCCGGCCGATTCATGGCCGACTTGCGAAATTCAGCCAACAGGCCCAGGGCTTTGTCCGCCTCTCCCTGCTTGAAATGTCGTTTAATGAACACTCTGACAGCCATATCGTTCTCCTTGCCTAAATTTCATTGCCAAGGGGCAGTGGGGATATCAGCACTCCGGACAATCCCGGCAAAGCCCGCCGTGTAAAAAAAAGCGTTTCATCGTTTTTGCGACGCTAACCAGCTCGATCGGCGACGCCGGGGCACCGGGCAGGGAATGGAAGCACTGTGGGTGTCCACCGAGAATACGCTAAATTGCCACATCGTGGCAGCTGAAGTCAACCACTATCGCCCCGGGGCCTTCTTGCAGTGCCAGATCCGCTCGCACGTTCAAGGACAAACTAATGCTTGACCATCTGACTGATTTCATCCATTTCTTTGATAAGAAACCCGCTGATGCGGATGACCGCCCCGGCCGAGGGTCCGATCCGCATCCGGAAACCCGTCCGGATGGGAGGAAGGGCCGGCGCAGCCACAGATATCGCCACCGGCCTGGAGCATTCAGGAGAATACCGCCATGCTGCTACAGGGGTACCGACTCGAAATTTTCAACAACCAGTGCATGCCCGGTGCAATCACGGTGAACTGCTTTGCGCACCTGGACCAGGATGTGGGCGCCGTGCTGCCGTATCTGAACAGCGTTCTGGGGGGATTCGAATATGTTCCGGACCCACCCGCTGTCACTTTCAAAGCCCACGGAAAGCTGATAACGGTGCACGCACGCAAGATCGCAGTCAACGCCCTGAAAGACGAGTCAGAAGCCCGCAAAATCATCGATTGGCTCAAGCGCGAAATCAACGACGCCTGGGACAACCGCGACAAGATCGCTCCCCGCACAAAGGGAGCAACGCAGCCGAAAATCATCGACATCCTAAAAGCGCTGCCCCGAACCAACTGCGGCAAATGCGGTGCCCCCACCTGCACGGTGTTCGCCGTCCGCATGATCGAGGGCGTTAAAACGGTGGAGGACTGCCCGCCGCTGGATGTCGAAAAAAAACGGCGACTTCAGCAGCATTTGAAGGGGTTTGAGATCGAAGACTAACGCCGCGGAACCGCACTGGAGCCCGATATCGCGGGCCATATCCTGAGAAGCCAACGGAGAGGGGTGTGAACGATACCAAACCGGAAGACAGGATTCGAGCGGTGGTCGATGCCTGCAGCGACTGTGACGTGTGCCGGCACCTGATGGATGCCGACTGCCTGTTTTTTCCGGAGCTCTATCGTCTCTGGGACCGGGAGCAGGACACCGGCGAACCGATATCTCCCGGAGAGCTGCGGGCACTGACGGATCGCTGCAATTTCTGCGCGCTGTGTCCGTGCCCGAACATCCGTGCGGATATCATCGAAGCCAAAACGGTATTTATCAGCCGTGACGGCCTGAAGCCCGGTATCCGGACCCTAGAAGACGTCGAGCGCATCGGGAAAGCCTGCGGCGCTTTTCCCCAAATCTGCAATGCGCTGCTGGGCAATCGCTGGTCGGGCAGGCTCTTGAAGCAGGCACTCGGCATACATCCCGACCGAAAACTTCCGCAGTTCCCCCGACAGAATTTTACCCAATGGGCCCAAAAACGCGGCCTGCACGTCCAAAGCAATCCAGGCAAAAGAAAAAAAGTCGCCTTTTTTGTCGGCTGCACCGGCCGATATCTTTTCCCGGAAGTCCCGAAGGCGGCTGTGGAGGTGCTCCACCGCAGCGGGGTCGAGGTCTTCGTTCCGGAGCAGAAATGCTGCAGCATGCCGGCCCTTCTGGAAGGAGACAGAAAGCTGGCCATCGATTTTACGCGGTTTAATATAAAGCAGCTCACAGATGCCGTCGATGCCGGCTGCGACATTGTCTGCTCGTGCTCCACCTGCGGCTTTCTGCTGAAAAGGCTGCTGAAGGAAGGCGCGTACTACTCGAGTGAATACCAGCAAGCCGTGGCCGGAGATGAAGCCCTTTTAAAGGTACCGGCCGGCAAAGACCTTCTTGACGGTCGCCGGGAAGAAGGCTTTGTCCTGCTGCAAAAATCGATTTACGGTAAGATTCTGAAAGACGAGGGTTATTTTTCCTCCTTCAGCGCCCGGGACCGTGTTCGCATCGCCGAACACACCTACGACCTGGGTGAATACCTGCAGACCCTGCAGGAAAAGGGCGAGCTGCCGCCCCCTGGCCGTGCGGTCAGCGGTCATCTGGTGTACTTCCCTCCCTGTCACGGTCGCGAACAGAACATCGGCAGGCCATATGCAAAAATTCTCTCCCGGATCCCGAACCTTCGCTTCGAATCCATCGAAGGGCACTTTTACTGCTGCGGCATGGCGGGCATCATGGGGTTCAAGCGGGAATTTTACGAATCCTCCGTTCGTCTCGGAAAGCGCCTGATGGACAAAATCCAGCAGATCCAACCGGACCGCATCGTCACCGATTGCCTGAGCTGCCGACTGCAGTTCGACCAGTGCCTTCCGTATCCGGTGGCTCACCCCATCGAAATCCTGTGGGAAACCTTCACCGGAAGGTGAAGGAGCTGCCGACACAATAGATTTTTGAGCCCAGCGCTGTAACCAATTGCGCGCCGGAAGTTCATACAATAGTAACATCGACCTCTACGGCGCCGTCGATTGGCATTTCGAGTTGATTTTTCCCCTGAACCGGTTTTATACAGGTAGATAGGCGAGCGAAATCTCATAACCGGCGGCTGCCGTCAGGCAATTGAAAGCCGATGGCTTGGCTGCATAGGCCGGCATTGAACAGTTCACACCGATCAAGGGGAAGATCAGTGATCGCTGCGCGAAGGCATTACCTGTATTTGGCAGACCTACTCATCGAGCAGAGGAGAGAACAAATGCATACCACAGCCAGCCGTTATCGGCTATCCTCCGAACGATCTTTTGACCGACCGGCTGCCGGTTTGGCCGCCCGGATGTTGATCCTTTTGGTTGCACTGGTCGCCACCGGAGCGCTTCTTCAGCCGCCGGCGGCGTCCGCCGGTGACCTGACGCTCGAAGAGTGCATCCGGGCCGCGCTGGCAAATAACCCCAACGCCGGTGCGGCCGCACTTCGAGTCGAAGCGGCCAGAGCCACCATCACCCAGGCCAAATCGGCCTACTACCCCCTGTTTCTGCTCTCCGGTGACTACCGGTTCAGCGACAACCCCACCCAGGCCTTCATGATGCAGCTCAATCAGCGCAACCTGAACATGAGCGATCCGGGATTCAATCCCAACGATCCCAGCAGCACGGACAACCTGCGCCTTTCCCTCGGCTTGAAATACAGCCTGTATGACCGTGGGATGAGAAGCACCGAATCCAGTGTGGCCGAACTCGGTAAGGACGCCACCGTCGAACAACTCGCCGCGGTGCAAAACGAGCTGGTTTACCAGGTTACGCGCGGCTATTACAGCGTATTGCAGGTGCAGGACCTGGTGGCCGTCCAGGAGGAGACCGTCGCCAGCCTGAAAGAAAACCTGCGGGTGGCCGCGGAGCGATACCGGGCCGGATCGGCCGTGAAAACCGACGTGCTGAACCTGGAGGTGCGGCTGGCCCAGGCCCGGGAAGATTTGATCCGGGCGCGCAACGGTGTGCAACTGGCAGTGGCTTCCCTGAACACAGCCATCGGTCAGGAACTGGTAACAGCGACCGGCCTGCTCCCTTCTGCTCAACAAAACGATCTGCCGATGCCGGCAATGCCGGACATTGCTGTGATCGAAAACCGCCCCGAACTGCGGGCAGCCGTAGACCGGACCCTAATCAGACAACAGGAAACCAGGGGGTCGCGCAGCGGATACTACCCGCAAGTCAACGCTTACGGCTCTTATGATGTGGACACCGGCGACCTTGACAATTTCGAGGGCAGCTATGTGGTCGGCGTGATGGCCGAATGGGAATTTTTCGACGGGTTCCGAACCTCCGGCAGCGTCACCAGGGCGGAAAAGCAATGGCGGGCCGCCCAGCAGGATGAAAAGGACCTGCGCAACCAACTGACACTCGAACTTCGCCGTGCTCATATCCAGGTGAGCGAATCCCACCAGCGCCTGGAGGTGACCCGCAAGAGCGTGGAAAGCGCGAAAGAAGCCCTGCGGATCACCCGCGTGCGCTACAGCGAAGGAGCAGCGAACATCACCGAACTGCTGACCGCTCAGGTGGGGGTGACGGCCAGTCAATCGCGGTCCGTGTCCGCCTTTTATGATTACCTCATCGCTCTATCCAACCTGGAGCGGTCCCAGGGAATACTGGTCACCCGCTATGTCGGCGGGCAGTAAATATGGTTGCGGGCAACAACTATTGAAAAAATCCCATCAAAGAAAATCGATGCATACAGAGGTGAAGCAATGGCACAAACGCTAAATCATCGAATCAATACCATGCTGATCGTCAAACTGGTGGTGGGCATCGGGGGACTGCTGGCGCTGATAGTGTGGTCCGGAGGGTTCTTGCTGCACAAGCTCTCCCCGGCAGAAGTGCAGGCCGAGACCGGCATCCCGCTTCCCCCTGAAAGCCAGACCTTCAAGGTGGTCTCGGAAATGGTCTCTCCGCGCATCGACCTGGTCGGAACGGTCGCATCCAGTGAAAAAATCGTGCTGAGTGCACGTATCAGCGCCTATGTAAAAAAAGTGTACGTTTCGGCCGGCGACAGGGTCCGGCAGGGTCAGCCTCTCATCCTGCTCGACAATCGCGAGCTGATGCAGCAGCTGGCTGCCGCCGAAGCCGGCCTGGCGCAGGCGCGGGCAGAATATGAGCGGGCCCAGAAGCTGATCGCCGCCGACGCCACCACCGACCAGGCGCTGACCGCGGCTCGATCCGCTTTTGAAACCGCCTCTGCGCAGGTTCGACAGATCAATGTCATGCTGACTTTTACGGAAATCAATTCACCGATTGATGGGAGGATCACGGATCGCCGGATTGAAGCCGGCGATCTGGCCGCTCCCGGCCAGCCACTGCTGGGAGTTTTCGCTCCCCAGAACATGCGCATCGAAGTGCCGGTGCCGGTGCGGTTGGCAGAAAAAATGCAGCTGGAACAGAAAGTCGACATCGAGCTCGACCGTCCGGACCGCCCGTTTACCGGTCGGGTCATCGAGGTGTTGGGTGAGGTTGATCCCATGAGCCGCACCCAACGCATGAAAGTGCACATCGAAGGGGCCGGCGCGGACGTGCTGCCCGGCACCTTCGGTCGGGTCTGGATCACCGACGACCCCCGGCCAGCGATCCTGGTTCCGACTTCTGCGGTCTACCGAATCGGCCAGCTGGAAATGGTACAACTGGTCGCAGAAAAACGCGTGATCAGACGACTGGTGAAGACCGGACCGCTTTTCGGGGACCAGATCGAAATTCTGTCCGGCCTGTCCGCCGGAGACACGATTCTAGTGCAGCCGATCAAGGGCTGATGGGAAAAATATCTTCAAACCCTATGGTACAGTCGTCGATATTACTCGGTTTTGTCTACAATTAAGGAGAAGGCAGCATGACGGGCAGCAATTCGGTCATCGAGCGAATCATAAAGAATTTTCTGGAAGGAAACCTGGCGATTCTGCTGATCGTCATCAGCCTGGTAGCCGGGGCCATGGCGCTGACGCTCACCGCGAGGGAGGAAGAGCCTCAGATCGTGGTACCGGTGGCCGACGTTCTCATCATGTATCCGGGCGGCAGCGCCGAAGAAGTCGAACAGCTGGTGTCGGCGCGCCTGGAACGGCTGCTCTACCAGATCGACGGGGTCGAGTATGTCTATTCCATGTCCCGCCCGGAGATGGCAGTGGTAACCGTGCGGTTTTTCGTCGGCCAGGACCGTGAAGAAAGCCTGATTAAGCTCTACAACAAGCTCCAGCAGAACATGGACCGCGTCACACCCGGCATTGCGGGTTGGCTGGTCAAGCCGATCGAAATCGACGATGTCCCCGTGGTCAACGTCGCCCTGTACAGCGACGTTTACGACTCCCACGCGTTGTATCGGGTGGCCGAAGAGGTGGTGGACAAGCTCCAGCGGGTGAATGACAGCGCCCGGATCACCATCCACGGCGGCCGCAAACGGATGTTGCACGTCTATCTCAACGGCGAGCGCATGGATGCTTACGGCCTTTCGGCCAGGGAGATCATGGGAGCGCTGCAGGTCTCCAACGTGCAGATGGGTAACGGCCAATTTGACAACAACAACCAGGTCGTGCGGGTCGACTCCGGTCCGTTTCTGCAAAATGTGGAAGAAGTGCGCAATCTTCTCATCAGCCTGTACGAGGACCGGCCGGTGTACCTGAGGGACGTGGCCGAGGTCGTGGACGGACCGGAAGAGATCCGCTCCTATTCTCATTTCGGCTTCGGGCCGGCCGGTGACCCGGAGGCCCTCAGCGGCGGTTCGGTCTCCAGGGCCGAACGCTCCATTTCAGAAGGCTTCGACCTCCGCACCTACCCGGCGGTTACCATCGCTGTAGCGAAGAAAAAGGGGAGCAATGCCGTATGGGTGGCCCGTGACATCGAAGAGACCATGGCCGGCCTGGCGGGCACGGTGATACCGGATGAAATCGGCTACCGGATTACCCGCAACTACGGGGAAACCGCCAACGACAAGATCAACGACCTGGTCAAAAGCCTGGGCGAAGCGATTATTTCGGTCATTTTGCTGATCGCTATTTTCATGTCCTGGCGTGAAGGCCTGGTCGTGGCCATTGCCGTGCCGATCACCTATTCGGTCACGTTGCTGTTCAACTATCTGTTCGGCTTCACCATCAACCGGGTAACGCTGTTTGCGCTGATCCTGGCTCTCGGCCTGTTGGTGGACGACCCGATTGTCGGCGTCGACAACATCTCCCGGCACCTGGGAATGCGGCGGCAGCCACGCCTGCAGGCGGTGGCCACTGCCATGAAGGAGGTGCTGGGCCCCATCATCTTGGCCACGCTGGCGGTCATCGCCTCCTTTATTCCAATGTTCTTCATAACGGGTATGATGGGCCCGTACATGCGACCGATGGCGCTGAGCGTGCCGTTGACGATGCTCATGTCGATGGTAGTGGCCTTTACCATTACCCCGTGGGTTTCCAGCAAACTGCTCAAGCAGCCGAAGGAGGAAGAAAAAGCACCCGATCTGACCCAGACCGGCATATACCGATTCTACAGCAGTGTCATGCGGCCGCTGGTGCGATCCCGCACCAGGAGCATCATCGTGCTGGCGGTAACCGCCGTTCTCTTTCTTTTATCGATTCTGCTGGCCGCCACCGGCCTGGTTCCGTTGAAAATGCTTCCTTTCGACAACAAAAACGAATTTCAAATCGTTGTCGACATGCCCGAAGCCACCACCCTGGAGACCACCGCAGCGGTGGCCGAAGAAATTGAAACGTTGCTGCGCACACTGCCGGAAGTAACCGACTTCACCACAACGGTCGGCACCGCTTCACCGATGGATTTCAACGGGATGGTGCGCCACTACTACTTGCGGGAAGGCTCCAACCTGGCCGATATCCGGGTCAACCTGCTCCACCGTAAAAAACGCGATATGGGCAGCCATGAAATCGTGTTGAGAATCCGGGACCGGATCGATGAGATTGGCGCGCGAACCGGCGCGGTCATCAAGCTGATCGAAATCCCGCCCGGACCGCCGGTCTTGTCCACGGTCGTAGCCGAAGTCTACGGTGAGGCTCACCACACCTACAATGACCTGGTAGCGGCTGCGCAGACAGTGAAAGCCCGAATGCAACAGGAAGGCGGCGTGGTGGATCTGGACGATTCGGTGGAAAGTCCCCTGCGCAAAGTTTTTTTCCGGGTCGACCGGGAAAAGGCCGGCCTGAGCGGCATTTCAACCCAAGACATCGTCACGACACTATCGATCGCGCTCAACGGGCGCGATGCGGGAGTGGTGCACACCCCCTCCGAACAAAACGAACTGGCCATCAAGTTGCGCCTGCCCCGCGCTCAGCGCTCCGATATTGCCTCGCTGGCCAAGCTGACCGTCAAAGGCAGAGGCGGCCGCAATGTGCAGCTGGGCGAACTGGGGCGATTCCAGGAAGGGTTTTACGACAAGACCATTTTTCACAAAAATCAGCAGCGCGTTGTTTACGTGATGGCCGAGATGGCCGGGCGAGGACCGGCGTATGCCGTCTTATCATTGCAATCATACTTTCGTGAAAACCCGCTGCCCGAGGGAATACGGATCGACTGGCGCGGGGAGGGCGAATGGAAGATCACCCTGGACGTTTTTCGGGACCTGGGATTGGCTTTTTCGGTGGCCATGCTGGCGATCTATGTTCTGCTGGTCTACGAAATGGGCTCTTACCTGCTGCCGGTGATCGTCATGCTTTCTATTCCGTTGACGATGATCGGCATCATGCCGGGGTTCTGGCTGCTGAACGTTTTCTGGAATCATCCGGTGGGCGGATATCCCAACCCGGTCTTTTTCACCGCCACCGCCATGATCGGCATGATCGCGCTGGGAGGAATCGTGGTGCGCAATGCCATCATCCTCATCGATTTTATCAAAACCAACACCGAAAAAGGCAAAGCCCTGAAAGATGCCATTATCGAATCCGGTGCAGTGCGGTTCCGCCCGATATTTTTAACCACCGGTACCACCATGCTGGGAGCGTGGCCCATAACGCTCGATCCGATCTTCAGCGGACTGGCATGGTCGCTGATCTTCGGCCTGCTGGTGTCAACCGCTTTTACCCTGGTGGTGATCCCTGCGGTCTACTATCTGGTTTACAAGAACAAGCCGCAGCCGAAAAGTGAAATGCAGGAAAGACCTGTGCAATAAAGTGGAAGCAGACGCATTTATCGATCCGGGGGCAATGATGATCTGCAAGAAATGAGGAGCGCTTTCATGAAGATGTTGTTGATTATCTGCCCGAACTTTCGCCGGTCGGATGTAGGAGATTTGATTGCCAGCCACGACGTGCATGCCTATTCCGAGCCGAAGGATATCACCGGTGAAGGTGTCACCGGCAAGCGGCTGGGAACCCGCATATGGCCGGAAACATCGATTCTGATTTTCACGGTCGTATCCGACAGTAAAAAGGAAGCGCTGTTGTCAGAATTGAAGCGCTGCGCCACGCAGTTGTATCCCGGCGAAGGGTTGCGGGCATTCGTCCTGCCGGTGGAAGAGGCCGTTTGAGAGCTGTCCTGTCATTTGGAAATCAGCCGATAGCCTGCCGCCGGCCTCTAGCTGCGGCCGTGGCTACCGGGTGGTTCTCTTTTCACCGCTTTTCAGGATTTCTACAGCCAGGTGGCCGATGATCACCACTTCCAACCGGTTGTTGCGGTAGAGCTTAAATGTGCAGCCATCACCGGCCAACGCTTCAAGGCGCTTGCGGTTGAAGGCCAGGGGAAACGCACCGGCCGTCCAGACGGCCATGCCCCGCAGAACCGGATCGACGGAATCCAGGTATGGCGGGAGAAAGCGACCGGCCTCGTCCACCAGCCCGGGGCGCTCATGGGCCAGGCGCCCGAGCCCCCATATGACCCCTCTCTGCAGAGCTTCGTGCTCCAGGTAGTTCATGTCCGGCCGAAGGTAGGATACCAGTATGCAGCCGAACTCTTCGGCCAGCTGCCGGCTGCGCGCCATGGTTTCTCCCATGGCCTCCGGGCTGCCCCATCCGATACCACCGGATTCGTCGTTCAGATTCCATATGAACCGGCGCATGACGATGCGGGCCGACTCGATCTCCGCGGCCGCCAATTCGGACACAACCGCTCCCATCGCACTGACGGCACGCCATTTGACGGAATCATCCAGACTGTAAAGAAAAGAAAACAAGGGATTGACCACCCTGCGAAGGGGAAGTCCCAGGATCCGGGAGACGCAGGTTTCGAAGTCCGGGTGCCGAAGCCACTCCAGCACCTGCTTTTTCAGCTGGCGGGTGGAGACGTTTGCCAAAAGGGGTTGCCTCGCCGTTTTCACTCCCCTTGCCTTCAAAAGGAGTTTGGTTTCGGTATGACCGGTATTGGGGGCTTGCGGCAAGGGAGAAGCCCCCGAGACGCAGCGCTCGCATGAAAACGAAAAGAAAAAAGCCGGGCAGTTTCAAAATGTGATGATCTCGAATCCCCGCTCGCGATACGCCGCCATTGCCGGATGACCGGTCATGTCATCGAGCAGCACCAACCCCTGTGCCTGGGCATCCCGATCCGTCCCCATCTTCTGGGAGCAGGCCTTGCAGGCGCCGTCAACTAGCTGGAGTTGTTTCGTTTTGCGCCACAGCTGGTGCAACGGATTTTCTTCCTTCTCCAGCTCCGGAATCAGTCGGGTGGCCGCCCCTTCGACGATGATTTTCGCTTCAACCCCTTTGGCGTGGAAATCGAGAGCGTTTAACAGTACATGAATAAAGCACATGGGGTCCCCGTTAAAGACAAACAAAGCCACGCTGTTGCTGTTTCCCGCCTGCGTCATTGTAGCCCCCTTATATCCCCGCCCAGCGGATGCAGTCTGTCGGGCAGTTTTTGATGGCATCTTCCACTTCCGTATCCGGATATTCATCGAGGTCGGCCACCTCGATGTAACCGGCATCGTTTACGCGGAACACCCCCGGGCATGCCGCCACGCAAACTTCACACAGCTTGCAGTCACTTAAATCAACCTCGACAGATTTCATATCACCATCGTGCAGGTTTTTGGTGTTCGGTTTCTGGCCTGCTAAGATGCCGCAGCGACGGCTTCCCCGATCCTGCGACCGAACTCGTAACAGGCGTCGAGGTGCTCGTTGCCGGGCACGTACTGGACCTTGAGACCGGGCACCACCAGATCGAACTTCATGGCTTCCAGCTCCTGTTCGATCAGCTTGACCGCCTCACCGCTCCAGCCGTAAGAACCGAACGCCGCTCCGATTTTGTTCTTCGGCTTCAACCCCTTCATGTAAGTGAGCACATCCGCCAGGGTCGGAAACAAGTTGTTGTTCAGCGTCGGGGAGCCGACCACCACCGCCCTGGCGTCGAGCACCTCGGTCATGATGTCGCTGCGATGCCATTTGCGCAGGTACATCGGCCGGACCTCCACTCCTTCAGCGCCGATACCGGCCGCGATGGAGTTGGCCATCATCTCCGTGCTGTGCCACATGGTGTCGTATAGGATGATCGCTTTTCTCTTCGTCTCCTGGTTACACCAGCGCACATAGGCATCGATGATCTTTCCCGGGTCCTTGCGCCAGATAACGCCGTGGTCCGGACAGATCATATCGATCTCCAGACCGAGCTCGGTCACTTTCTGAACCAGCTTCTGAATCAGAGGCGCATAGAGCAGCAATATGTTCGCAAAGTATTTTTTTGCATGGGGCATAATGGCATCGCCGGTCTGGTCGTCGAATTTTTCCCAACCGGCATAGTGCTGCCCGAAGCCATCGCTGGAGAAAAGAATTTTATCCTCTTTCAGATAGGTAAACATGCTGTCGGGCCAGTGGACCATGCGCGTTTCCAGAAACGTCAGCGTCCGCTTCCCCAAACTCAGTTCCTGGCCGTTTTCAACAGCCTGCAGGTTGAGTTTCTGGCGGAAGTGGAGACCCAGGTTTTTTTGACCCATTTTGGAGCAGTACACCGGTTTGTCCTGCCCGATCCGGTGCATGACGCGCGCCAGGCTGCCGGAGTGATCCATCTCCGTGTGATTGCTGACGACCAGATCGATTTTCTTGGGGTCGATAACTTTTGAAATGTTGTAAAACAGCTCATCGGTGAAACCGGCTTTCACGGTGTCGATAAGGGCGATTTTGTCGTCGACAACCAGAAAGGCATTGTAGCTGGTGCCGAACGGAGTCGAATAACCATGAAAGTCGCTGATGTTCCAGTCGTTTACACCGACATCATATATGCCTTTGGCAATTTCGATCGGTTTCATCACCTTGTCCTTTTTCGGTCGGTTTATCGTTTCGCTATTTTCAAGGAGTTTTAATAAGCATTGATGCCCTTCTTGTCATTGTCACAAAAAGGGCATCAAATCGTTTCGGTCGGCACGAAACCCTGTGGGAGCCGCTTCCTACTCTTCCTTTTCGAAATCTTCCTTGCCGGCGCCGCAAACCGGGCATACCCAGTCTTCCGGCAGGTCCTCAAATTTGGTGCCAGCCGCTACGCCGTTGTCCGGATCACCCTGCGAAGGGTCGTACACATACCCACAGACTGAACAAACATATCTATCCATGCCCTCTACCTCCTTTGATTGAGTTTTCGGTTCGAACGATTAGTAAGACAACCAGACCCTTTACTGCTGTAAAAGTAAATTCAACCACTGGATTGGATCAACTGCAATGCCTCCTCTTGACGGAATCGGTGCCGGCCGGTGTTCGGAACAGCTGAACATAAAACAACATCATGCGGCGTCATCGATGAGTTTGCGGACCCTGCCCTCGATATCGTCACGCACCTCACGCATGAGCGCAATGGACCCGCCGGCCGGATCGGGAAGATTCCAGTCGATTATCTTGGCCCCGGGCACTGCCGGACACGCCTCAGCGCAACCCAACGTTACCACCGTCTCCGGTCTATCCTGCGCAAGCGCCGATTCGATCGACCGGGGATTTCGGAAAGCCATGTCGATGCCTTTCTCCTGCATCACCTCCACCATCAGAGAGTCGACTTCTTTTGCCGGCTCACTGCCCCCGGTCATCACATCGAACCGGGTCCCGCCGTACGACCGGGCGAAGGCTGCGGCCATCTGGCTGCGGCAGGAATTTCCCCGGCAGGCGAACAGGATCTTCTTGCGCTGGAGTAACGGACCCAGCAAGCTTTGCACTGCTTGACGCACATCCGAGTGAACCGTCGGGTGGGCTGCCATGTCTTTGGCGCCCTCGATTTCACGGTACGTCAAACTGTTTTCGTAACTGTAACTGGCGCCAACAGCGTCGAAAAAATATTTGATCGTCAACTGCATGCCTTCGAAAAGGTTCTTCCCTTTGGTGGCACCGGCTGCCAGCAGCACACCCCGTCGGTAATTTCGCCCAGGATCGGCCAGTTTGAGGCAATATTTTCGGGCCCACATCGCCTGACAGCGATCGATCAGCGCCTTGAGCTGTGATGTCACATTGTAAAAAAATATCGGACTGGCAACAACGACGACATCAGCCTCCCACAGCAGGGAATACACCTCGGTTTTCATGTCGTCGTCGATGGGGCAATACCCTTTTTTTTCGCATACCACCAGTTCCTTACAGGGACCGATATTCATTCGGGGAACATCCACAACCCGGGTCCTGGCTCCCAACACGGCCGCCTGTTCCAAAAATATCGACAGCAGATAATTGGTGTTGCCTTTTTTCCGGGGACTGCCCTGTAAGCCGACAACGAGCATGCAATCACCTCACTTGATGTGACACTGCTTGCAAGTGACCGGTCCGGACTTTTCTCCCGCCTTCCGCTTCTCCTTGTGGCACTTGGTGCATTGCTTGTTCATTATCTGTTTCGGCTGCAGTTTGCCCTCTTTCTTCAACCTGTCGATGGCACCTTTTTCCTGGGGAAACGTATCGTGGCAGATCTTGCAATCCACCAGCTGGTTCTGGTGCTGATGGTGGGGAAACGGCACATTGCCTCGTTCGCCACCGGTCAACTCCATGGTGGCCGCCCCCTTGTTTTCCACAGCCAGCCCCACACCGGACAGCACCACGGCCGTGCAGACCAGTATCGCGATTATTTTGCCTTTCATCACAGCTCCACCTTCAATCTACCGTCTTTGGGTACCCATCCGGACTAAGCCCCACCCTCGAGGCGGCACTGGCTGAAATCGATCTCCTTGCCGCAGCCGCTGCACTTATGCGCCCGATCGAATTCGTCGGAAAAAATTTCTTTCTCCTGACCGCATTCGGGGCATTTGCACACGAACGACTTCAGACTTTTGAAATTCGCAAATCCGGGGCAGTGTTGCGGTGTGTTGCTCATGACGGGTTCTCCTTTCATCTGCCGGGGCATTCACCCGACGGTATTTACTCTGCAGCCTCCATCTGTTTGGCTACTTGCCGCCCGTACTCCTGGGCCATCTGGATGCCGCCTCCAAGGGCGCTCGATTTCAACATCAGCGGTTCACCGACCATCGTCATCCGAAAAATGTTTTCCATCGTTCCATAGATGCGTCCCGGCGCTTCGCCGCTCCAGCCATACGCGCCGAAGGCGCCGCCCACCTTCCCCACCAGATTCACCTTTTCGGCGAGAAAGAGCAGCGTTTTCATGCTCTGCATCATTTCGCCGTGGTAGGTAGCCGATCCGAACACATAGGCATCGTAGCCCTCCAGGTCGGCTTCCTTTTTGATGGATTTGTCGGCGACGACCTTGGCCTCATGACCCGATATTCGAATCCCTTCGGCGATCAAATCACCGATTGTCTGGGTTTCTCCGGTTCTGGTGGCATACACGATCAGTGCCTTGGCCATCGGATCTTCTCCCTCTATTTGATTCTGTTGTCCGAACCTTCCACTTCGCAGTCCGGCGTATAGCAAGTATTGTCCAAAAATTCACACTTCTCTTTGCAGGACGGGCACGTCTCGGGTGGCGCGTCCGCTTCGAAAGTGTACCCACAGTTGTGGCATTTCCAGCTGGGCATCTTTTATCACCTCCCCTGATAGAAGGGTTTACTGTCCTTTCCAGTGACCGTGCAGGTTGCAGTACTCCCGAGCGGTCACCTGGTCCGCCTCGATATTGAAGGTCGCTTCGGGTGGTTGGCCGGGATTGAGAAATTGGCGATACGCCCGACCGTCAGCGATAATTTCGACCCACTCGATGTAATGTTTTTCCTCCATCGGATGCGGGACATCGCCGACTTTGACCTTGAATCCACCGGCCACTTTCTCTACTACGGGCACATGTTTTTCCTTTGCGGCGTCTACCGTGTTCTCGGTCAGCAGCACCATGGGCTGGCCGCAGCAGACCAGCTCTCCGGCCCCAGCATGCAGAACCTCGACGATATTGCCACATACCTCACATTTATAGACTTCCAATCTTTCTGCCATTTTTTCCTCCTTTTCCACACTGGGTGGCGGTTGATGCATTGCCTACGACGAGCGGGCAGCTTACCAGTTTTCCCCGAGCAGCTCAAAGTGCGCCTGGGCATGCGCACAGGCCGGGCATAAATCGGGAGCTTCGGTACCTTCGTGAAGATAGCCACAGTTTCGACAGCGCCACACCACCGGTTGCTCCCGCCTAAAAACCCGATCCGCCATAATGTTGGCGGCCAGATCGTTATAGCGCTTCTCGTGCTGTTTCTCGGCAACCGCCACTGCCATGAAGACATCGGCGATTTCGTCGAGGCCCTCTTCCTCGGCTGTTTTGGCAAAGCCGGGATACATGGTGGTGTGCTCGTAATTCTCCCCTGCGGCAGCGTCCTTCAGGTTCTCCAGTGTCGACCCGATCACGCCGGCGGGAAATGCTCCGGTAATTTCGACTTCGCCACCCTCGAGAAATTTGAAGAGCCGCTTGGCGTGCTCTTTTTCATGGTCGGCGGTCTCCGTAAAGATATCGGATATCTGTACAAATCCATCGTTTCGGGCCTGTTTGGCAAAGTACGTATACCGGTTGCGTGCCTGCGACTCCCCGGCAAATGCGGTTAGAAGATTTTTTTCGGTTCGGGTTCCAACAAGTTTTGCCACTTCACTCCTCCTTTGGTAAACGGTGCCGGCATCGCTGGGATCATTTCTGCCGGGCGGTTGTCCTGTAACCTGTTGATCCAACAGTCGCTATTCGTCTTCCTTCCACAGTCCCTTTTCGATGTGGGCCTGTTTTTCCTTTTCAGCCAGCTGTTTGAGCTTATAGGCACTGTCCCGCAAAATGCCGTACAAGACACCACAGCCGGTATCTTGCCGATCTTCGTCGCCTCGATTCGCAAGCTCGATCATTTCAGCGGTCAGTTCGAGGGTTCTGAGGATATGTTTGTCGCAGGTTCTCAATCGCCACCACTTTTCTACCTGTCATATTTCATTGGCACTGTAAAGCGCGATTTGGCCGCCTGGCCGGCCCTTCTTTTCTCTTTCAAATCGACTTCAGTGTAATTCAAACTGCGTGCCAATTGCGTTTCGTGAGACGAAATACTTTTTTTGTCGTAATTTCAGCTGGTTGTAGATAGGACCCGGGAACCGCTGGCACGCGTGTCTCTTCGACCCGATCCGATTATGAGACAATCGCCGGATAACGGATGGTAGATGGCAAGAAATTCTGCCATCCAACTACCTGTATATATGGTTATTTCAATTTGACTGGCTGTATCAGGCCGATTTTGATACAAGTATGTATCATGATACGGTTGACAGGAACCGGAAGGGGATAGCATCGGCATCCGGGCAAACCGGTCGCTTGCCGGGATACCGGGATCAATTGCTTCTACTCAAGATTTCACCGCGGGTGCTGACAACCACTTCCTTCATCGGAATCTCGACGCCGGCCGCATCCAATGACTTTTTTACAATCATCGGCAACCCGGAACAGCAGGGAACTTCCATCACAACCGCGGTAATGCTGCGGACTCCGGCGGTTCGAAAAATCTGCGTGAATTTTTGAATGTAACTCTCCGTATCGTCCAGCTTCGGGCAGCCCATCATAACGGCTTTGCCCTGCAGAAAATCCCGGTGGAGGGTTGGAAAGGCCACCGGCACGCAATCGGCCAACACCAGCAGGTCTGCGTTTTTCAGAAAAGGCGCGGTGGGGGGGACCAGGTGGATTTGAATCGGCCAGTGACCGAGGGCCGACCTTCCGGCCAAGCCCTGGGGATCAGCCCCAAAGACCGATCCCTGCGCAGACGGCTGCGCAAAGCGCTGAATCCGGGAAGAGGGGCAGCCGCTGGCAACTAGCGGTTTGGCTGCTTTGTTCTTTATTTCTTTTTCCGTCAGAAATTTTTCCACTGCCGCCTCGTCGAACTCCTCGGCCTCTCTTTCCACGATCCGCAGCGCGTCGTTCGGGCATTCTCCCAGACAGGCACCCAGTCCGTCGCAAAGGTTGTCGGATATCACCCGGGCTTTTCCTTCGATGATTTCCAACGACCCTTCGGCACAAGCCGGCACGCACAGTCCGCAACCGTCACAGCGTTCTTCGTCGATTTCTATGATTTTACGCATGACCTTCATGATTTCACCTCGTATCGAATCCGCAAGCGGGTTGAAGCTGACAGGGGAATCCAGCGATTATCCGTTTGCTACTTCAATAAAACCTTGCGGGCTTCTTGCTTTCCCGAATTCGTGAAGAACCGCTGGGCAATGACGGCTTCGATCTCTTCTGCCGCAAGTGGTGTTTCCTTCTGCCGATCCTCCAGATCGGCGATCAGTGCCCCTTCGAATACGACTTTGCGGTTCAGATCGTCACCGTCTTCCGGAGGCCGGTGGTCTCCGACGATGTCGCAAACGGCTTCGATCAACTCCTCCTTGGCCTTGAGGAATACCAGGATGGAACGGGCCACCAGCGGGCTTTCCTGCTCCAGGTGCTCGGCGGTCACTTCCCCGTGTTTTCGCTCAGCTTCCACTGCACCGATGTCCCGGAGGTACGCTGCACATAAAATGACCGGCAGCATCCCTTCTTCCTTTTTGGCGATTCGTTCCGCGTAGCGCGCGGCACGGCCGGAACGGCCGATCCGTTTAAAATCGCTTTTAAAGTAGCGCTTCATCTCGATGGCGACTCGATCCTTGAGCAAATCTTCCTTCTGCGCAAGAAGTTCTTCCGGAAGCGTGCCCAGGCACTGTTCGGCATACTGGCAGTATGCCGCACAGCCGAAATCCATGTTCGGGTTCACAAACCGGTGACCGCAGTGATTGCACTTTCTGGCAGTGTCGTCCTTGAAAAATTCCACCGGCTTTTCACACTTCGGGCACTTGACCTCATAAATGGCACCGGGCTTCCAGTACTGCGTATCCTGACCGGGGCATTTCATAATGGGGGTCCCCCTTCGTTATTTGGTTTGCAAACGGTCGGCCGTGTGACCGACTTGCCGTTTTCCCCTATTGGTTGAGGCCAGCATAACCGGCTCAACACAATCCCGCCTTGACATAGATCAACTGGCGCGGATTTTTTCGTCTGTCGCTTGCAAACAAAAGATTTCAAACCGTTGTTCGGCCCGGACCCCCGGTGGCGGATCCGGACCAATGAAACGGATCTTGCTTTTGACATGCCTACCCGAGAATCGCCTTCAGGTCTTCCTCGGCGGTCTGTATCGGCATGATGTTGAAGTTTTTCACCAGGACTTCCAGCACGTTCGGTGAAACGAACGCCGGCAGGCTCGGTCCCAAGCGGATGTTCTTGATCCCCAGGTAGAGCAAGGTCAGCAAAATCGCACAGGCCTTTTGCTCGTACCAGGAAAGCACCATTGAGAGCGGCAGATCATTTACCCCGCATTCAAAGGCATCGGCCAGTGCAAGTGCGATCTGCACGGCAGAATAAGCATCGTTGCATTGCCCGACATCGAGCAGGCGGGGAATTCCGCCGATATCACCCAACTGTTGGTCGAAAAAGCGAAATTTTCCGCAGGCCAGCGTCAGCACGATGCAATCCGCAGGAATCTTTTCGACGAAATCTGTGTAGTAGCTGCGGCCCGGTTTGGCACCGTCGCAACCACCGACCAGGAAAAAGTGCCGGATGTCCTTGTTTTTGACGGCCTCGATCACCTTGTCGGCCACCGACATAACCGCGTTGCGCCCGAAGCCGACCATCACGGTCCTGCCTTCTGCATCGGCGCTGAAGCCCGGCATTTCAAGGGCCTTTTCAATGACCGGTGTGAAATCCCCGTCGGCGATATGCGCCACGCCCGGCCAACCCACCAGACCGGTGGTAAACAGGTTGTCCTTGTAGGAATCCCGCGGTTTTTGGATGCAGTTGGTGGTCATCAGGATCGCACCCGGAAACGCGGCGAATTCTTTGGCCTGGTTCTGCCAGGCAGTCCCGTAATGGCCGTAAAAATGAGAATATTTTTTCAACTCCGGGTAGCCATGGCAGGGAAGCATCTCGCCGTGGGTGTAAACGAATATGCCCTTTCCTTGACTTTGTTTCAGAATCTCATCCAGATCCTTCAAATCGTGCCCGGACAATAAAATGGCCTTGCCTTTTTTGACCCCCAGCGGCACGGCCGTGGGCACCGGGTGTCCGTATGTCCCGGTGTTGCCGGCGTCCAGGAGCTCCATGGCCCGCAGGTTGATTTCACCGCATTTCAACACCAGGCCGACCAGGTCATCGACGCTTACCCCATCCTCCAGGGTCGCGGCCATGGCTTCATGGATGGTTGCATAGACTTTTTCGTCTTCCTGGCCCAGTATGGCGGCATGATCCGTGTAAGCGGCAACTCCTTTGATTCCGTAAATGAGCAGCTCGCGAAGCGACTGGATATCCGGATCGACGTCCGGATCGGCCTTGATGCCCACCTTTTCACCCTGGGCGACCAGCTCCTGCGGATCGGATGCCGGGCGAAACGTCTCCGGCCCGCCGGGAAAATCCGTGCTGCCGCCGGCAGCCTGCACCTTTTCTTTCAGCAACTCCCGCTTCGCGACGGCTTCGTTGATCCACTGTACGAATCGAGCCGGATCGAAATCGACGTTGGTCAGGGTCGAAAAAATCGCTTTGCAGGTGAACCGGTCCACATCCCGGTCGACGACGCCTACCTTGCGGCCCTCCACGGCATACCGGGACAGTCCCTTTACCGCATAAATCAACAGGTCCTGCAGGGCAGCTACATCCGGCTGTTTGCCGCACACACCGATCTTCGAACAGCCCTCCCCTTTGGCTGTCTGTTCGCACTGAAAACAAAACATAAAACCATCTCCTTTCTTTGAGTTGAGTTGTGCGCCTCCTTGTCGAAAACGCACGCGATTGCTACTTTGAAACCGCCCAGCGCTCCTTGACATAGATCAAATCAAAGTGTTATGTCGCGCGGGAGGCAGAATCGATGAAAAAAATCCTCGATATTATCAACAAGATACCTGCTTTCAACGGGCTTTCGGAAGACCAGCTGAAGGCAATCAGAAGTGTCGCCGTCGACCGCCGGTTCGACAAAGGCGAAATGGTGTTTTCCGAAGGTGATGAAGGAAGCGGATTTTACGTTGTCGTCGACGGTCAGGTAAAGATCTTCAAGTTGTCCCCGGAAGGCAAAGAACAGATTTTGCACATCTTCGGTCCCGGTGATCCGGTGGGCGAGGTGGCCGTGTTTGCCGGTCGATCCTTTCCGGCTAACGCTGAAGCCATCACCGCCGCCCGGCTGCTGTTTTTCCCCCGCACCGCATTTCTCGACCTGATTTCCGCCAATCCGTCGCTGGCCATGAAAATGCTGGCGGTCCTTTCGATGCGACTGCGGCGGTTTACGATCCAGATCGAGAATTTATCCTTGAAGGAGGTGCCGGGTCGGCTGGCCACCTATCTGATCGTTCTTTCCGAAGAGCAAAAAGACGAGCAGACCGTCACGCTGCCGATCTCCAAGGGCCAGCTGGCCAGCCTGCTGGGAACAATTCCGGAAACGCTATCGCGGATATTCGCCAAAATGAGCGCCCAGAACCTGATTGCGGTAGAGGGACGCCGAATTCGGCTGCTCGACCTCCCGGGGCTGGAAGAAGTTTCCGAACAGGGCCGGGTTCCCGAATAATTCTTCAACGAATCTTCCGCAATGGCGAGCTATCGCTTCAGTTTAACCAGTTCCCGGCTCAACAGCCGCACATGGCTCATCTCTTCTTTGATGATGTCATCCAGGCGCCCCCGACCCAATTCTTCCGGCACGGCGTTTTTCATGCCCAGATAGAAAACGATGGAGTCTTTCTCCGCCTCAATGGCGGCCTTGAGAATCTTCTCCATGGAAGACACATCCATCGCCTTGTCGAAAAACACGCGCGTTTCCACCAGGGCCTTGAGATAGAGAGCGGCTTCGCTTTGCGGGTCGAATACGTTGGTTTCCCTTTCCTTTCGGGTCAGTTCGCCCCGCATGGCTTTGAAGGTTTTTTCGTGATCGACCTCCATACCGGCCAGCTCCAGCAGCAGCTTTTTATGCTCCTCCCCCTGGACGGCTGCGGCGGCAGCGTTGTAAAATTGCTGGCCGTTTCTTTCCATCTGCTCCGCCATCTCGAAGATCTCATCCGCACTGAACTCGAAACTCATTTCGGCCCCATCCTTTCTTTGTTGTGAAGTGTTGGAAATGATAACAATTTTCGTGAATCTGGATCCGCAGGTTGCTATCAAGATAACGATGCATTCGGGATTGTAAAGATATGTTGCAGATTTCCGTTGACAGGGCCCCGGGGCCTAACTATACTGTTTTAGTAGGAATAATATGGGCTGCATATGAACACCATCGGTTCGACATATCGACGCGGCTTCAGGCTAACGCTTCACCTTTTGCTAACGGTGCTGATTGGAATCGGCGCTATGGTTCCGCAGGCGCTGGCTTATCTCGGGTGCAACCACGCGTGCTGCTTGAAGCCAGCCGACTTACACAAGCAACACGAAACCGTTCACATCTCCGGCACCATCCAGCCATCGTGCTGCGGGCAGGAATCGAGCGAATCGGCCTGTGGACTTTGCGGTTTCGAAGATCAACCATCGACCGATCTCGCGTTGCATTCCACAACTTGCGGCGACCCTTCAACCGCAAACAGCGTTGCAACCGCCAAACGAAGCCCGCTGCCGGACACGGCCCCCCGCATCCTTGCCGGTTGGAAAACCGCCGCTGCAAGCCTGCATTCGGGATCACTTTACCTTCGAACCCTCACCCTTTTAATTTGATCCGTCCCAGCTGCCTCCTAATTTTACTGAAATCTAGTATGACCCAAAGCACAGGCGGTTATCCCGCATGCAGCCAGTTGCGCTGAACGTCGGCGCCGGGGTTTTCGCTATTCGCATCGAATCAATGTTGATGCATCAACCGCTGCCCGTCGCAATCAATGCCACGGTATCATAAAGGAGAAATTTCATGTCAAGCAAAAGCAAGAAGAGTAAACAAAAAACCCGTCTCGAATCAAAGAAAGCCGCCGTGCTGGGAAACGATAAAAAAAGCCGGTTGCCCCTGATACTTGCCGCCTGTGCCGTGCTGATCGTCGCAGCGGGAGTCGTTTTTGTCCTTAACCAAAGTGGGAGTATATCGACGGCGACATCGGATGCGGTGGCTGCCGATGCGGAACTGGTTACCTTCCCGGCGGCTATGTTTGCCGACGGCAAGGCCCGTCATTTCGAGCACCGTAACGGTCGCCACACGATCCGCTTCTTTGTGTTGAAAAGCTCCGACGGTGTCATCAGAGCCGCGTTTGATGCCTGCGATGTCTGCTGGCCGGCCGGCAAAGGATACTATCAGGAAGGCGACTACATGGTCTGCCGCAACTGTGGCCGGCGCTTTGCTTCGGTACTGGTCAACGAAGTCAAGGGCGGCTGCAACCCGGCGCCGCTGAACCGGGCCATGAATGGCGATCAGGTTGTCATCAAGGTGAACGACATCCTGCAGGGCAAACAATATTTCAATTTCAGTTGATGCGTTTGCGTACATAGGAGAAACCCATGACTTTAAAAGAAATTGCCGTTCGCAACCTTTTGCGAAGAAAAGGCAAGGCGGCCTTTGTGCTGGCAGGACTGGTGGTCGGTGTCGCAACGGTGGTGGCCATCATCAGCTTCGTCAATGCCATGACCAGCGATATCAATCACAAACTGGAACAATACGGGGCCAACATTCTGGTGGTCCCCAAAACCGAAAACCTCACGCTCACTTACGGGGGATTGTCCCTGGGTGGGGTTTCCTTTGAAATGGAAGAAATCCGGCAGGCCGATCTCTCCCGAATAAAGGACATCAAAAATGCCGCCAATGTTGCGGCCCTCGGCCCGCTGGTGCTGGGAGTCGCGGAATTGAATGATCGGCGGATCCTGATGGCCGGCATCGACTTTTCGGTGGCCGGCATCCTGAAACCGTGGTGGAAGATCCAGGGTCACGAGCCCGGCAACGGCGAGCTGCTGTTAGGAGCGGAGGTAGCGCGGATCTTGGGCGTGCAACCCGGAGCATCGTTGGATGTCAACGGCAAGCAGCTATCCGTGGCCGGTGTGCTCCAACCGACCGGTTCCCAGGATGACCAGCTCATTTTCACCCGCCTGGACACGGCCCAAGCATTTTTGGGGAAGGCCGGCCGGGTTTCGATGGTCGAAATCGCCGCTCTGTGCAAGGACTGCCCCATCGAAGATATGGTCTTGCAGATCTCCGAGGCGCTTCCCGGGGCCAAGGTGATGGCGATTCAGCAGGTGGTCAAAAGCCGCATGGAGGCGCTGGCCCAGTTTAAAAAGTTCTCCTACGGCATCTCCGGCGTTATCCTGTTGATCGGAAGCCTGGTGGTGCTGGTTACCATGATGGGAAGCGTCAGAGAGCGCACCGAGGAGATCGGGATCTTTCGTGCCATCGGTTTTCGCCGACGGCACGTAATGAACATCGTTTTTCTGGAAGCCGGCATTGTATCCATTCTGGCTGGCCTGATCGGCTACCTGGCCGGCTTCGGTGCGGCTGCAGTGGCCCTTTCGCTTTTTTCCCCCGGCCATTCCGGTTCGGTCCCGCTGGACGGCACGCTGGCAGCGCTGTCTGTGGCAGCAGCGTTGGTCGTCGGTCTGATTTCCAGCGCCTATCCGGCTCTGCTGGCCGCCCGCATGGATCCGAATGATGCCCTCAGGGCCCTGTAAAGGAGGTTTGGATGAGCTTTGTCCGCGCACAACAACTTGTAAAACAATACGGCAGCGGAGAGTCGTGTGTAACGGCGATCTCCGATATCAGCTTTGAAATCGACGAGGGTGAATTTGTCGCGATAATGGGTGAGTCCGGCGCCGGCAAATCGACCTTGCTGGCCGTTTTGGGTGCCATCAACGAACCGACTGGTGGTTCTCTGGTGGTGGACGATATCGAGGTGTACCGACTGACACCGGAGCAGCGAGCCGATTTCCGCCGGGAATATCTCGGATTCGTTTTCCAGAGCTTTCATCTGGTCCCGTACCTCACCGTGTTGGAAAACGTGATGCTTCCCCTGGCGGTAGTGAAAGCCGGTAGACAGGCCAAGCGGGAGTTGGCTGCCGAAGCGCTCAAGCAGGTCGGTCTTTCCGGCAAAGCCGATCGATTGCCGAATCAGATATCCGGGGGAGAAAAGGAAAGGGTTGCCGTCGCCCGGGCTGTCGTCAACAAACCGCCCGTGCTTCTGGCGGACGAACCGACGGGAAACCTTGATTCGGGCAATTCGAAAGAAATCATGAAGCTGCTGCAAGCGCTCAATCGCGAAGGAACGACGATCGTCATGGTGACCCACAGCAATGATTGTGCCCGGTTCGCCCGGCGGACCCTGCAGGTCTCCGACGGCACCATCGTGGGAGAGAGCCACAATTTGCCGATCCCTGCTGATATTCCCAACTAGCCGGGACATGGTGAAAAACGGAACCAAGCAAAACACCGACACTGGATGCGGACGGGTCGGGTCCACCTGCGACCCGAAACCCGCCCGCACTCCTATTGGCGTTGCACGCATCAATTCTGCGCCAGCTCCCCGCCACTTGCTTTTCTACCATCAGAAAACAGCCGGCAACTTCCCGGCTTGACACTCCTTTAGCATTTCTCTATATTTTCGCATCTTGATGCAACCGCCAAAACCCGGCGGGATGTTACCCGTTGAGCGGTAAAAGGCACATCCGATGACCGATCCCGAAAGTCTGAAAAATCGACCGCTGCTGCTGTTGGTGGCAGGAGCCAAAGGTGCGGTGGCCTCCACGCTGGCGCTGGCGGTCGCGGCCCTGCACCGCCGGCCGGAAGATGTGCTGCCGGGCCTGACCACCGCTGGCAGGTTCCCCTACCTGGCGGCGGTTACCGAAACGGTTATGGCGGGCTGGGATTCGAAACCTGAACCCCTGGATGCTGCGATTCAATGCCAGGGCATCGTTTCTGAAGGACGCTGTGGGCTGTATGCCGATGAACTCCGACAGATTCCCATCCGAAAAGCCCCCCCGACAGACCTGAATCTGGAAAAACAGGTGGATGCTGTCACAGAGGACATTCGGCAATTCAGGGAGGTGTTCCCGAAATCGTTGCCGGTGCTGATCAACCTGCTGCCGGCCGCCCCTCATTCCGGTCTGGCCCAATGCGGAGACCTGATGGAAATATACCGGTCGGCAGGGCCGCAAACCTTGCCGGATCTCGCCTACGCCATTGCTGCGGTTCGCTCCGGCCTGCCGCTGGTAAACTTCACCCCCAACGAAGTGGAACTACCGGCGATCGTTGCAGAATCGGCCGATCGCCGGGCACCCATTGCCGGGCGTGACGGCAAGACCGGGCAAACCTATCTCAAAACCGTGCTGGCTTCCGCATTCAAGGAGCGCCAGCTGACGATAACCGGCTGGTACAGCCTGAACATCCTGGGCAATGACGACGGCCGCAACCTGATGGATCCGGATCGCGCGGCCGGCAAAGTCGCCAATAAAACCGGATTGCTGGAAGAAATCCTGGGGTACGATATCGGCGGCCGGACCGGGCTGCCGTCCCATAAAGTCCGCATCGACTATTATCCACCGCGGGGCGATGCCAAGGAAGCCTGGGACGTAATCGACTTCAAGGGCCTGTTCGATCTGCCGATGAGCCTTCGATTGAATCTGCAGGGCAGAGATTCGATACTGGCCGCACCGCTGGTTCTGGATCTGGGCCGCTGGATGTTGGCTTTGCAGGCAGCCGGCAGGGTCGGCCCCGTTCCCGAACTCGCTTTCTTCTTCAAAAAGCCGGTGGGAGAAAACGCCCCGGCAACCTTTCAGCACCAGGTGGAAACGCTCCGGCAGCTGGCAAACGAGTGCGACCGAACCCTAAAAGGCAGGTCCTCTTCCAATTAACCCATTGCGGAAGCGCTTAACCATCAGCCCGCTTAATTTACAACCGTCTGGGCCGGGGAAAAACCGGCGGGCCAAAGAAAGACCATCGTCATGATATTCGGTTACAGTACCAATGCGTTCGTAAAGTTCTCTTTGCTAGATTCGATCGACAGGATTGCCCGGCTCGGATTCAAGGGCGTCGAAATCATGGGAGATCGTCCTCACCTGTATCCCCCTGACTATGACAAGACCCGGCTGATGGAACTCAAAAAAAGGATTGAGCAATACCGCCTGACCGTCACCAACCTGAACAGCTTCACACTGTTTGCCGTCGGCGATACCTACCTGCCGTCCTGGATCGAATCCGATCCGCAGCGGCGCGAAATTCGGATTCGTCACACCATCGACAGCCTGAACATCGCCCATCAGCTCGGGTGCCGCAACATATCCGTTCCACCCGGCGGTCCCCTGGATAACGGAATATCCCGAAAAGAAGGCTTCAAACTGTTTCATGAGGGCCTCGAAAAGGTGGTCCCCACAGCAGAGGAACTCGATGTAAAAATTTTAATCGAACCCGAACCCGACTTGCTGATGGAGAATACCGCCGAGTTTCGCTCCTTTATCAAAGACGTAAGATCAGCCGCCGTCGGTCTGAATTTTGATATTGGCCATTTCTATTGCGCCGGAGAAAACCCGGCTGCATCATTTGAACAGTTGTTTGAATGGATTGGCCACGTGCACATCGAAGACATCGCCCCCAGCCGCGTGCACGCGCACCTGATTGCCGGTCACGGCGCCATCGGCTTCAAAGAAATTTTCGATACCATGCGGCGGCTTGGCTACAACGGGCACATCAGCCTGGAGCTTTATCCTTACGTGGATACACCAGAGGAAGCCGGCAAAGAAAGCCTGGCATACCTGGCCCCGATTCTGCGCGAATCCGAACTGAACATCGATTGGTAAATCCGAACGGTCAACTGCTCATCTGCCGGAAAATGTCCTCGACCCGTTTCGATCCTTGCACTGGGCAGCAACCACCACTGCCTCGCTCACCGACAGGATCCGCACCCGTGAAACAATTCGACTCTTTTATCAAAACGAAAGGAAATCGCCATGAAAGCCCTTTACTTTGAAAAGCACGGCCAGGATTTTCGCGACGTGCTCGCTTTGATCTGGTCGGGTCGTCTCAAGCCGGTGATTGACCGCGAGATGCCCCTGAGCCAGGGGAAAGAGGCCTACGGTATAATGGAGCGGGGGGAGATGTTCGGCAAGATCGTCCTGGTGCCCGGGTAGACCCCCCGCGGGCTGGGCGTTTGAATTGACCGACAGAAGACACTGCAGCCTTTAGCCGGAGCCTGCCCGCATCCGGCGCTGCCGGACGTGCCGGATGAAACCGGGGCCTTAGCTTTCCTTCTCCGGCGGCAAGAGTGCAAGCCGGGCACCTTGTTTATGACGAATTTGCAGCGACCGGAGGCTGAAATGCTCATGCCAAGTCAGCCTCCGGTGCTCCGCTTCCGGCTGCCGCGGACAGATTGAACGAAACTCCCCTCGTCGATTCGCGCCATTATGGAAGTGCGGTCGGCTCTTGGAACAGGCACTGATCTTCCGGGCAGAACAGGCTCAACCAGAGTCCTTTCGTCTCGCCGACAACTTCTCCGGCAGGAAGCGTTATTTTATCGCCTTCCACAGCGCAAGCATTTTCCGGACAGGGCACCTCAATCCAAAGCCCTGGCTTGCCGGCCGCGCTGACCGCCGCCCGTTTTTCTTCCGGCAGTCTGCGAATCTCTTCTTCGGAAAGCAGGCGGGCATTTGTCAAATAAACCTTCAGCTGGCCTTCTTTGATATCTCTTTTCATGATAATTATCCCTTCTCTGCAACACCTTTGGAAGTGTGTATTCTTTTTGTTCCGTTTTGTTTCAACCGCATTCAACTTGAGCGCGTGCGTATTTTTTTGCCTCAACAGCGTCAATTCGGGCGGCAGCCGGCGGTACTCGATCGAAAGATGAGGTTTGCCGGAGACGAACGCTCGTTTTGCCGCAAAGGGACGCACATGTTTCTAGAGTAGGATCAAATGAAATGCTGTCAATAGTGCACAAGCAACAAGGATTGCCTGACATCGACACGCGATCCGATTGGCGGGCGGACACCGTCAGGTGGATGGTTCAAGTTGCGGGCGAGTCTCCAATGATGGCAAAACAACCCGTCTGGCCAAGGGCTCGTGACTGCTGCTCGTGCCGGCCATGGATTTTTCCGCAATTTTCGAGTATAAATACCGCGATTGCAGATCGGCTGGTCGGTCAGGGTCAACGCGAATGATCAAACGCACCGCCCCCTGAACCGATCATCCATGCCCGGAACAGTTGCGGTCACATTAATCAAGCAACCTGCCGAAACTCATACACCGTGAAAGGGAAACCACCACCGATCGAAACGCTGTCAGCCTGCGGCACCGATGTCACCATCGCCACGGATCACGTCATTGGCGATTTTGTCTCGTACGGCATCGGTGGGCCGGGCCGACTGTGGGCGATCCCCAAAACCGAGGCGGTTGTCGGCTGTTTGCTGCAGGCGATCCGCCTCTCTGGCCTGCCGCTGTTTATACTGGGCGGCGGAACCAACGTTCTGGTTTCCGATCGGGGTTGGAGCGGCGTGGTGCTGCACATTGCCGACAACCTGTCCGGCTGGCGGTTTGCAGGCAGCCAGGTTACGGTCCGGGCCGGGACCCTGTTGATGGAACTGGTGCAGGCATCGGTGGATCGCGGACTGGCCGGCATAGAGTCGATGGCCGGCATTCCCGGCACGGTGGGCGGCGCGCTGCGAATGAATGCCGGCGCTTTCGGTCAGGAGATCGGTGCCGTGACCGTTTCGGTGTCCGGTTATCGGTTCAACGGGGATCCATTCACCGCCGCCGGTGCCGATATCCAATTCGGATATCGCTGTGCTCCCGAGCTGGAAGGTGGGGTCATCACTTCAGCAACACTGCTGCTCGAACCGGGTCGGGCGCAGCCGCTGCAGCACCGCGTTGCAGAAGTCCTTTCCCGACGGGCCGCCCGTCAACCCCTGGAGTATCCTTCCTGCGGCAGTGTGTTCAAGAGGCCGCCGGGAGACTATGCCGGACGGTTGATTGAAGCAGCCGGCCTGAAAGGCTACCGTATAGGCGGGGCTGAAGTCAGCAGCAAGCACGCCGGTTTTATCGTCAACACGAACAAGGCCACTGCCTGTGACGTGTACCGGCTGATTGGCCGCGTTCAGGCGACCGTCAAAGAGCGATTTGGCGTGCAACTGGAAACGGAAGTGAAGCTGATCGGCGATTTTCCCGCCGACTGCAGCGACGCCGGATAGAAGAATCGCGACGGGAATCAGCACCGGGCCGGGCAGAAGAATGACCCCCGTTATCAGGCCGCTATGCCTGTTCGCGTCACGCGAACGGAAGCCTTGTCCTTCCCCCGATTGCTGCTGGTCAGGCTAATCGGATATCAATCCATGCCTCGCAGCCAGTAGATCGCCAGGCAACGTCTTTCATCGCTGCTGTCGGCCACCCGGCAATCCGGCCATACGAAGATGGCCGGCGCCGTGGCCACGGGCATCCTTTCATGGCCTGGATGCTGGCATCGACTTTCCGATATCTCAGTTCAACGATGCAGCCGGCATGCCATGCAAGGGGCTGACGACAGGTCGGCTGTTTTCGCTTCTCCATCCGTATGGGGAAGGTATCCTTCCCGTTTATACGGGAAGCGTAAAGGCAGGTTCCACCAGCCCGTCGGGACTCATCCGCCAAGGCCACCAGATCGTTGAGAGCTTGGCAACCGTGATATCTGATTTGCGGGGCCGGATGAGAAGTTCTTCCAGAACCAGATCGGCCGGATCGAAGGAGAGCTCGATCTTGTCGAGTTCCTGCCGGAATTCGTCTTCCAGCGCCTCCAGCTTGGCATATTGCAGCGAAAGCTGTTCCTTCGCCCGCTCTATATCCTGTCGTTCGCGACCGGCGCGGCCGACACCGCGCACGGCAGTTGTTGCCCGGCCGATATTGCCCGTGCTGGCCACCTTGCGCCCGAACAGCGCCCCCAGCAACGTCGCCCCGATGGAGATTCCCGCTTGAATCTTCTGGTGCTTGTATTGATCTTCTTCCCGCTCGAGGCGCTCTTCGAGCCGGTGAATACGGTCTCTGAGGGTATCGAACCGACGTTCGTACCTTTTCTTTGTTCTTTCCACCGCCATATCCCGTTTTTCGTGAACCAGGTGTTGCAGGCGGCCGCGAAAGCGACCTTCATCCTCGCCAGCGGTGGAAACGGCCTTCAGGTCCCGGCAGCTGTACAGGGTCAACCAGCGGTTCTGGTGCAGGTAGCCGGTCAGGTCCTTGCGCCAGTAAGCGTAATTATCCGGATTGGCACCGGCTGCCGGCAGGTCGGTGAAAAGGCCCCGATCAACCGGTTCGCTGAGAAAGCCGATGGCCGCACCCGCTACGGCAGTCGCCTGATCCCAATCCAATGATTTGCCCCGGGCTGGAAACGGGCTGAACAGGTGCAGCTCCTGCCAATGATCCAGACGGGCCCTGGCACTGACAAAATGCAATCTGGCGCGGGCCCACAGTCCCGGTCGATAGACCAGCTGCTGGTGGCTGCCTATGCCTGCGTCGGCCTCGACGTAGACCTCTTCAATATCGGCCGGCAGGGGCGGCCGCTCGGCTAGGAACCGGGGCTTTTCCCCCCGATTTGACTGCGCACCGGCAGCCGACGCTGCTTTTCCCTGCACCACGGGCGCCGGTGGTTGCGCAGCAACCGGTTGGGTGGCATCCGATGAAAGCATTTCGATCTGGGTTCGCGTCATCGGACCGCGCAGGTAGGACATGGCCCAGCGGGATCGGAAGACCACCGGCCGTGTTTCATGAACGTTGTGCAGCAGAAATACCCGTGAGCCCAAAGAAGCCAGGAGATTCTCCATTTCCGATCGGTCGAATGCGGCCATCCCTCCCGCTGACACCCCTTCCAGCCCGTCCAGTACCCGTTGCTTGTCACGCTCGGTTTGCAGCCGGCCTAAAAACCACGTTCCGGTGTTGGAAAGCCCCTTGTAGTCCAGATCCACGGGATTCTGGGTGGCCAGCATGACGCCGACACCAAACGCGCGGGCCTGCTTGAGCAGCGTGAGCATCGGTTTTTTGGATGGCGGATTGGCCGTCGGCGGGAAATAGCCGAAGATCTCGTCCATATAAAGAATCGCCCGCAGGCTTGAGGTTCCCGGCTGGGTCCGCATCCAAGCCAGCAGTTCATTCAACACGATGGTGACAAAAAACATCCGCTCGGATTCGGAGAGATGTGCGATCGACAAGATCGATATGCGCGGCTTGCCGGCTGCGGAGTAAAGCAAATCGGGTATCGAAAGCGGCTCGCCTTCCATCCAGGCCGCAAAGCCGGGCGATGCCAACAGGTTGTTGAGCCGAATCGCCAGTTCAAACCGGTCATCGGCTGCAAAGAAAGATTCGAGGTCAAAAACACCGATTTTTTCAAAAGGCGGTGTTTGCACCGCCCGAATCAATCCCGCCAGATCGAGGCCGACCCCTTGGGTCCAGTAGTGCTGAAAGATCGAGGCCAGCAGGATGTACTCCCTGCTGCGCAGCGGATCACTTTCGATGCCCAGCAGGGCCAGCATCCCGGCAACCGATCCACCGATGCGCTCCTGCAACAGGTCGTTGTCGCGAATTACGGCATCGGCAGGGGCATCGAAAGAACGCAGGACCGTTATGGGCCGGCCGGAACGGGAGCCGGGAGTGTATACGGCAACTTCGGCCGCCTGGCGAAGACGTTCGATGCGCGATCCGTCCTGTCCCCAATCGGCCAGTCCCTTCTTCCAGAGAGCGGCTGTTGTTCGGGCGTATTCGGCAGGCGGCATCCCCTTGCGGAGGGCTTCGCCCTCATCGATCCAGGGCCGGAAATCTTCCGGCTTCAAATCCGGAAAGGTGAGCGCCAGGTTGACCAGATCTCCCTTGGGGTCGATGGCAATAACCGGAATCCCGTCCAGGCCAGCTTCTTCGATAAGCGATACACAAAGGCCGGTTTTCCCGCTTCCGGTCATCCCCACACAGATGGCGTGCGTGGTCAAATCCTTGGCATCGTAGAGAATCAGCTCGTCGGCGGTCTTCTCGTTGTGCAGGTCGTACTTTTTCCCGAGGTAGAAAACACCCAGTTTCTCGAAATCCTCCATGGCACCCCCCTCTGATCTGCAACCGCATAAAAAGTGGTTGGCCCTGGTGCACCGCCGGTCGTAGCTCAAAACCGGTCCGCCAACAGTTTCGGCACACCACCGAAAGCCGCGGAATCCCGCATAAAACCGTGGCTGCTCTTTGTCGATACCGTAATTGCGAAACCTACTTTTCCCCGGTTACCAGGTGGATGATATCGGCTGGACTGGTTATCCAGAAGCCGTTGAATCCGTCAGGCAACGGTTCGATTTGGTCGCGTCTGGCAATACTTGATTTTTCAAGAAACGCTGCCGCCTGAGCGATGTCTTCCGTTTCAATCTCCAGCCATATTTCCGCCTGACTCAGCGTGGTGCTGCGATCGATCCAGAGGTTCTTGTCGCCGAACTTGAACCCAACGCTGTCACCGGAGCCCGGGGATGACCGGTCGATTGGCTCTAGTCCCAGCGTATCCCGATAAAATGAGACGGTCTGCCGGTACCGATGGAGGGGCACCTTGATGGCAATGTTCTTGCCCGGCTTGAAATTCGGTTTCATGGCATTGTCCTGACGCATCAACGGCCACCGGTTTCCATTTCCAGCGAAAATCGCCAGCCGCTGCAGCACTGGCGGCCTGCCGGTGGCCGGTCTCCAGGGAGCCTGCGGTCTGCTGCGGAAATTATCACGATTGGGAGGTTTGTTTCAGCAGTTCCCTGAATATCACCAGCTTCTGAACGTCCTGGGTACCTTCTCCCAGCGAAGATCCCCAGGCATCCATGGGGTATTTGTGAATAGGATGGTCGCGGATGACCGACACCGCGCCGAACAGGTCGGCAGCCCACGGCGTCACCTCCCGGGCAATCTGAACCGTCAGGTACTTTGCCAATGAGGACTCCTGGCGGAAATCCCGGCCGGAATCCATGGCTGCACACGCTTTCCAGAGCATCAACCGCGAGGCTTCGATGCGGGCGTAGAAATCGGCGAACTCAAAAGCTTTGGCCTGAAAATCGATAATTTTTCCCCCGAAGAGTTTTCGTTTACGGGCACGATCCAAGGCCAGCTCAAACGCTCCGACGGCCGTGCCCAGCGTCAAGGCGCTGATGGGTACGCGGCTGTTGGTGAAAATCTCCAGCACCTGCTGCAGACCCTTTCCGCGCTGCCCCAGCAAATGGTCGTCCGGGACAAAGACATCGTCCAGCTTGATGCGGGTCAGGTCGGATGGAATCCACACCATTTTGTTGAGCTTCTTGCGTCGTATGCCATCGCCGTTCAGGTCCACCAGGAACATGGATATCCGACTGTTGCGGGAAGCTTCGGGATCGGAGACCGCTGTCACCACCGCCAGGTCGGCCGCATAGCCGCTGGTCACCCAGGCCTTGGTCCCGTTCAGCCGCCACCCGCCATCGACTTTTTGGGCCGACATCGCTATTGCGGCCACATCGCTGCCGGCCTGGTTTTCGGAGTTGCCCACGCACATAACGGTCTGGCCGATACCGGCGGATGGACCGTAGGTTTGCTTCAGCTGCTGGGAGCCGAACAGATAAAGCCCGGTTAATCCGAGATTTACATGCGCCAAAACCGCCACTGCCAAACCGGGGGACAGCTTGGCCAGCTCTTCTGCGATCAGCGCTTCGCGCAATGCAGAAGTCCTGACCAAACGGTCAGCCTCCCAGCGGATACCAAACCATCCAGCCTCGCCGAAGGTTCGAAAAAAATCCACCGGCAGCTGCCCGTTTTTATACCAGCCCGACAGGTTCGGCCGAACCTGTTCGGACAGAAAGGACCGAAACTCGCTTATCTCCTTTATCCGCTCATCCGGCAGCGTGGGATCCATCGATCAACCCTTTCTCGGTTAGGTTATCTCAAGGTTCAGTTGAGCCAATATATGTATTCCGGCAGTGAAAACAAGCGGGCAGCGGTCGTCCGGCTGCTTGATGCTGCAGTCGAAAGTGCTTCGGTCGAAGCAGAACGGCGGCCGATTGCAGGCAAACATTACTTATGCAGGACGGTTCAATGCAAGCAATACAGCGACAGGTGGGCCACCCAAAGCGCCTTGGCCGTAATACTCGCACCAGCACATCTCTTGACTCTAGCAAAAACGGTTGCATATTACCATGTGAGGTTTTCTGGCCGGTTGTGTGCATCAAAACCTACCGATATCGTTTAGTTTTTCACAAAACCTCCTCGCCATTTACCCAAAGGAGCCTTTTGTATGCCCAGAACAAGAATCGTAATCCCCGACGAAATCGACCACATCTCTATTCTGGATGAGGAAGGAAACCTGGATTCGGGCCTGGAGCCGGACATTTCCGACGAAACCCTGCTGCGGCTGCACCATTTCATGCTGCTCGGGCGACGGTTCGACGAACGGCTGCTCAGCTTGCAGCGCCAGGGGCGTGTCGGAACGTTCGCCCCGATCAGCGGTCAGGAGGCAACGCAGCTGGGAGCCGCAGCCATCCTGCGACCGTCGGACTGGCTGGTGCCGGCCTTTCGTGAAACCGCAGCCGAGCTGTGGCGCGGACGAAGCATGGAGAGCGTGATCCTATATTTTAACGGCTACGCCGAAGGGGTGGACATCCCGGAAGACCGCAACGATTTTCCCATATCCGTGCCGGTCGGCTCCCAGATCCTGCATGCGGTGGGGGTGGCGTGGTCCATCCGCTATCGCGGAAAAGACGACGTGGCCCTGGCATTTTTCGGCGACGGCGCCACCTCCCAGGGAGACTTTCACGAAGGGCTGAATTTTGCAGGCGTTTACGAAATCCCGGCAATCTTCGTCTGCCAGAACAACCAGTGGGCCATTTCAGTGCCGCGCAAGCACCAGACGCGTTCCGAAACACTGGCCCAAAAAGCGATCGCATACGGCATCAAGGGTGTCCAGGTGGACGGCAACGACGTACTGGCGGTTTACGCAGCCGCCAGCGAAGCGGCCCAAAGGGCCCGCTCCGGCGGTGGGGCGACCTTCATCGAATGCGTGACGTACCGAATGAGCGTGCACACGACCGCTGATGATCCGAGGCGCTACCGCAGCGACGAGGAAGTCGAACTCTGGCAGAAGCGCGACCCGCTCAACCGTTTTCAGAAGTATCTGACCGCCAAGGGATTGATGTCGGATGAAAAAATCGAAATGGCCGAAAATACCGTAAAGGAAGAAATTCAGGCCGCGGTCGATCGCGCGGAAGAGCGGATGAAAACCCCTGGCGATCCGCTTTACATGTTCGAGCACGCCTATGCACAGATGCCGCCGCACCTGATAGAACAAAGAGAATACCTGGCCCGCGAATTGTCGGAGCAGAAGAAAGGATAAGCGATGCCAAAGATGACGATGGTTCAGTCCCTCAATCTGGCACTGCGCCAGGAGATGGAAAAAGACGATCGGGTAATCGTTTTAGGGGAAGACGTCGGCCTGGACGGCGGCGTATTCCGGGTCACCGACGGGCTTTTCCAGCACTTCGGCGCCCAGCGTTCGGTAGATACACCGCTGGCCGAAGCGGCAATCGTGGGGATGTCCATCGGCATGGCGGCCTACGGGCTGCGCCCGGTTTGTGAAATCCAGTTTTCCGGGTTCAGCTACCAGGCATTTCACCAAATCGAGAACCACGCCGCCCGGTTGCGCTGGCGCTCCCGGGGGCGATTCAGCGTACCGATGGTCATGAGAACCCCTTGCAGCGGCGGTGTTCGCGCCCTGGAGCATCATTCGGAGAGCCGCGAAGCCTATTACGCACACACGCCGGGGTTGAAGATGGTGATCCCATCGGGTCCTCGAAACGCCCGTGCCCTTCTGGTCAGCGCCATTCGTGATCCGGACCCGGTGATCTTCTACGAACCGAAGTCGCTTTATCGTGCCTTTCGGGAAGAGGTGCCGGAAGAAGAGGAAGCCATTCCCATCGGCACGTCGCAGATCGTGCGGGAAGGATCGGACATCACCATCATCTCTTACGGCCCGATGATGCGCCCGACCCTGGAGGCCGCATCTGTGCTCAAAGAAAAAGACGGGATCGAAGCCGAGGTCATAGACCTGCTGACGATCTCGCCGTTGGATGACGCCCTGTTTACGGCCTCCGTGCGCAAAACCGGGCGGGCGGTAATCGTTCACGAAGCCCCGCGCAGCTTCGGACCGGGGGCCGAAGTCGTTTCAAAAATTATGGAGAAGTCCTTTTACTACCTGGAGGCGCCCATCGCTCGGGTAGCCGGGTTCGATGTGATCGTCCCGCTGTTTAACCGGGAGAATGCCTATCTGCCCAATGCCGACCGCATCCTGCGAGAAGCCCGACAGGTGCTGGCAGCATAATCGAGCGATGTCTTTCCGCCGGCCTGCTCACCAGCAGCGGTTTGCAGAATCTGCCAAGAAGATACAGGTGCTTCACCGAAACCAATGAGAGGGAAAAATGGCGCGTGCTTTCAAGCTGCCGGACCTGGGAGAGGGAATTCACGAGGGAGAGGTCATCACCGTGCTCGTGTCGGTCGGCGACGAGGTAAAAGAGGGTGACCCGATCCTGGAGGTTGAAACCGACAAGGCGGCGGTTGAAATTCCTTCGCCGTACACCGGGACGGTCCTGGAAATCATGGTGCAACCAGGGCAGGTCGTCAACGTGGGAGATGTGCTGCTGACCTTCAGCGACGGGGATAAGGCCGCCGAAAAGATCGAAACGCAGACCGCATCGATTGAAGCCGACAAGCCGACCGAAACATCACCGGCGACTGCCCCGGCGGAAGCAGAAGTGCCGCCCGCGGCAGCACCCGTCGTAACGGTCAATGAAGCCCCTGCCGACAGAAAAGGCCCGGTCCCCGCTTCGCCGGCCACCCGCCGACTGGCCAGGGAATTGGGTGTCGACCTTCACCGGGTCACCGCCACCGGCCCGGGTGGCCTGGTAACCGCGGAAGACGTGCGAACCTTTGCCGCCTCCGGCGGTGAAAGGGGCCTGGTCGAAATAGAAGAGACGGTTGTGGCAGTTCCGCTGGAGGGTGCCGGCACTGCAGCTGCTGTCCCCCCACTTCCGGACTTTTCCAAATGGGGACCGGTAAAGCGCATGCCGCTGCGCTCGATTCGCCGGGCCACGGCCCGGCAAATGACACTGGCATGGTCGCAAATACCGCATGTCAGCAGCCAGGATGAAATCGATGTGACCCGCCTCGAAGCCGCCCGTCGCCGCAACAAAAGCGAGGTGGAGGCGGCCGGCGGCCGGCTGACCCTGACCGTTTTCGCCGTTAAGGCGGTTGCCGCAGCCTTGCAACGATTCCCGCAGTTCAACGTATCGGTGGACCCCACAAAGGGCGAGATCATCCGCAAAAGCTACTACCACATCGGAGTGGCAGCAGACACCGGCGAAGGCCTGGTGGTCCCGGTGGTGCGTGACGTCGACCGCAAGAGCATTCTTGAGCTGGCCGTGGAAATCAACGACCTGGTTCAGCGAACCCGCTTGCGCAAGTCGAGCCTCGAAGAGCTGAGGGGAAGCACCTTCACCATCACCAACATCGGTGCGGCCGGCGGAAGGGGACACTTCGCTCCGATCATCAATTATCCGGAGGCCGCCATTCTGGGCATGGGCCGGGCCCGGCTGAAGCCGGTGGTCAAGCCCAAGCAAGGGGGGCGCTACGAGATTGTGCCGCGAATGATCATGCCGGTCGTACTGGCCTTCGACCACCGGGTTCTGGACGGAGTGGAAGGCGCCAAATTTCTGGAGTTTTTCCGAACCACCCTGGAAGATCCGGGCAAGTTTTTGCTCAACATTTAACGCCAAGCGGCCTTTACCTACCGAGGGTCGTTCAAACCCCGTCTCACAAGGAGAAAATCCCGTCATGGTAATGGGCGAGCTGATGCAGGAAACCGAACTGGTGGTGATCGGAGGCGGCCCGGGCGGCTACGCCGCCGCTTTTCGAGCCGCAGACCTCGGCATGGACGTAACGCTGGTGGATATCTCCGAGCGCCCCGGCGGCGTGTGCCTGTTTCGCGGTTGTATCCCTTCGAAAACCTATCTGCATATGTCGGAGCTGCTCCACGACACCTCCCAGGCGGCATCCATGGGGCTCCGATTCTCTCCGCCCGAAATTGATCTCGATGCCATCCGCAGCCACAAGGCGCGGGTGGTCGACAAGCTGGCCGACGGGCTGGTGAGCCTCAGCGATCGAAGAGGCGTACAGCGCATCCGCGGGAGGGCGGTGTTTGAAGGCCCCGACCGGCTGCGGGTGCACGAATCGGAAGTGAGCCACATCAAATTCCGGCACGCAATTCTGGCGACCGGCTCCCACCCCATCCCTTTTCCGGCGGTGCCTTTCAAAAAGGGCGGCCGGGTGATGAACTCCACCGGGGCTTTGGCCTTGGCCGAAATCCCTGACAGCCTTCTGGTGATCGGAGGCGGCTATGTAGGCCTGGAGCTCGGTTCGGTATACGCATCTTTCGGCAGCAAAGTGAGCGTGGTAGAGCTGGGCGACCGCCTGCTGCCCGGTGTAGACGCCGATCTGGTAAAACCGGTTCAACGCCGACTGGAACAATCGTTCGAAGCGATTCGCCTCAACACGAAGGTCACTTTCATGCAGGAGCACGCCGACAGGGTCGAGGTCATGATCGAAGGTGCCGAGGGTTCCCGGCAGGAGCAGTTCGATCGCGTGCTGGTGGCCATTGGACGCAAGCCCAATTCTGCCGGCTTAGGCCTGGATCATACCGGGGTGAAAACCGATGAGCGCGGATTTGTCATCGTGGACGATACGCTTCGGACATCCGACGAGCGCATCCTGGCTGTCGGAGATGTGGTGGGAGGAATGATGCTGGCGCACAAGGCCACCTACGAGGGTAAGATCGCCGCCGAGGTCATCGCCGGCGAGCCGGCTGCATTTGACGCGCGGGCCATACCGGCGGTGGTCTACACCGATCCCCAGATCGCCTATTGCGGTTTGACCGAAGAAGAAGCCCGGCGGCAGGACCGAAAGGTCGAAGTCCACCGCTTCCCCTGGAAATTTTCCGGCCGCGCCACCACCATGGACGCGACGGAAGGGGTGACGAAGATGATTCTGGACCCGGAAACCGGTCGGGTTTTGGGGGTCGGCATCTGCGGAAGAGACAGCGAGGGGCTGATATCCGAAGGCGTTCTGGCGGTGGAGATGGGCGCCCTGGCCCAGGACCTGGCACTGAGCATTCACCCGCACCCGACGCTTTCCGAAACCGAGATGGAAGCCGCCGAAATCTTCACCGGCACCGCCACCCACATCCTGCCCAAGCGCAGGAAATAATCGCCCGTGTTTCAAATTCAGAAAGCACCTCGTCTGATAAGGAAAAGGGCGTCGATCCTGTCAGAATACCACTTGGATACGTCACGTACCGCTTCCATCCTTCAGACGGTTTCTGCAAAAGGAGCGTAAGATGAAAGAAAAAAACCTGGTGGGAACATATAAACTGTTGTCCTGGGAAAATCGCCACGAATCAGGAGAAATAAGCTATCCTTTGGGCGCCGATGCGCAGGGTTTTTTACATTATTCTCACGATGGCTACATGTTCGTGCATATCATGGCAGCCAACCGCAAGACAGTTTCCGGTGGGGATTTGTTTGGCGGCGAAACCAGTGAAGTTGCAGACGGTGCGAATTCCCATATTTCGTATTGCGGAACCTACAGAATAGAAGGTGACGAAGTGATACACACGGTGCATATCAGTTCTTTCCCCAACTGGGTTTCTACCGAACAGCGCCGTCGTTTCGCATTTAAAAACGGCAATTTGTTATTGAGTACGGAGGGGTTGAGAATCGGAAACGAAAGCGTAGGGGCCTATTTAATCTGGCAACCTTTGGTTATAATGTGAGACCTTCCCTGGCCGAGAGGAGATGGTGGCCCCACAGATTCGATGTCAGGCGGTATTTTGAAGCCACCATTGAAAACGCCGGGAGATCTTCTCCCGGCGCTTGTTACGAAACGAGGAACTTTTCATTTATATGCGTGCAGCCAGATAGTTCTCGCTGACCCTTTCCCAGTTGATCACGTTGAAAAACGCCTCGATGTAGTCCGGGCGTCGGTTCTGGTATTTTAGATAGTAGGCATGCTCCCACACGTCCAGCCCCAGCACGGGGGTTTTGCCCTGGCTGAGCGGGTTGTCCTGATTGGCGGTGGTAACAACAGATAGCCCGCTGTCATCGGCAACCAGCCAGGTCCAGCCGCTGCCGAACAGCAGCGCCGCCTTGTTGGAAAATTCCTGTTTGAATGGTTCGAATCCCCCGAACTGTTTCTCGATGGCATCGGCAACCGCACCGCCGAAGTCCACATCCTTTTTTAGCAGAGGCCAGAAAAAGCTGTGGTTGGCATGTCCGCCGCCGTGGTTGCGAACGGCGGTTCGAATCGCTTCCGGCACGGCATCGAGTTTGCTGATGAGCTGATTGACAAGGTGTACCTGAAAGTCGGGGTAGTCGCCCAGCGCCGTATTTAGTTTATCGATATAGGTCTGGTGATGCTTGGTATGGTGGATTTCCATGGTTTGGGCGTCGATATACGGCTCCAGTGCATCGTATGGATATTCAAGGTCTGGAAGAGTATAGATCATTTTGGCCTCCCATATATACAGCAGCCCCGCCAGCATTCGCGGGGCTGGGATAAGGTTGATTGATAGTATGCTCCAGCGCTTGCCCGTGACCCAATTGTCGGATAAGGGCAACGGGCACAAACGCCACCGGTAACGGCTTGTTGCGGACTGCACCGGTGCGCTGCCCGCGTTGCAGCAGTCCGCTTCCCTGTAAAGATAAGCATGCAAGCCGGCAGGACAAGCTATGGGGCAGCTGCCGACCGGTAGGCCTCGTCGACGATCTCCTGCACCCGCAAACCGATCCGGCCGTCGACTCCCGGGGCGGTGCCCTCCAGCACAGAGCGGGTGAAATCCTCAATCAACGGCAGGTGGGGGTTGTGGTGGGGGGGCAGGGTCTCGGTTTGACTCCGGCCGTCGGAAGCAACGGTGATAACCCCCTGGCTCAGGGTATTCACCCGAACCGAGCCCATCGTACCGAAAATGGTGATGGTGTCGCGATTTTCGGTGCCTCCCCGCATGACGGCCAGCACCCCATGGGCACCGTTTGCGAACTCCAACAGCAGGGTGGCGACATCTTCCACGTCATGCCGGGCATATACCTTGCCGGTTGCTGCCTTCACCGTTTCGATCCCGCCCAGCAGGTGAAGCAACACTTCGATGCGGTGACAGCCAAAATCCATCAGAGGGCCGCCGCCGGCTTTGTCTTTTTCAAAAATCCAGTAACGGGGATGGTCTTTCGAAAATAAGGGGGTCTCCGCCGCATCGATGCGCACCTGCATCACGTCTCCGATTTCTCCGGTTGCCAGGATCTCTTTGAGCCTTTGAACCACCGGGAAAAAGTGCCGATAGTAGGAAATACCGAGATGCACCCCGTTCCGGCTGGCGGCATCGACCATTGCTGCACTCTGTCGGGAATCGATGGCCATCGGTTTTTCACACAGGATGTGCTTGCCGCACTCAGCGGCTTTCACTGCCTGTTCGCAGTGAAGGTAAACCGGAGAAGCAAGGTACACGGCCTGGATCGAATCATCCGCCAGCAGGTCCGGCCAGCTTGCGTAACCTCTGCTTGCCCCGAACTGCTTTACGCAGCGCTGCAGCGCAGAAGGATCCCGGCGGCTGATCGCTACCAGTTCGCAAGTCGATATCGAGGTCAGGGCCGGTCCGACGCATCGCTGAACGATGTCCCCGCAGCCGATCAAGCCCCATCTGATTCGGTTCATACATGACTCCTTTTTGCATATCGTGTCGGCAAAACCGACCGGGAAGATTGCCCTGCCAAACCGGCCACAGATCGGGATGCGTGCCGCATCTTCCAGCTTGACACCCCATTTTTTTTACCATACGGTTGTGGCAATAACTCGCCACTTTGTCAATTTTCGATTCGATCAAACCGGACAATAGTTGCTGCTTCGCTTTGTTGGCTTACAGGCGCAAATCCGAAGCCGAAAACCTTCTGTCAATTACCGATAACCGTCAATCGTCAAGGAGGCATCATGAAAGCACACCGTATCTTCATCGTCGTTGCCCTCAGCATCCTTCTGGCCCTTCCGCTTTCGGCCGCCGCCGATACGTGGAAACCAACCAAACCGATCAAACTGATTGTTCCCTGGGGTGCCGGCGGATCCACCGATCAGGTCACCCGGGTTTGCGCCGGTGAACTGGAGAAACCGCTGGGGCAGACCATCGTTGTCGTGAACCAGCCCGGAGCATCGGGGTCCATCGGAACCAAAAACACCCTGGACGCCGCCCGGGACGGATACACCTGGACGTCCGGTGCGGCGAAAGACCTTGGCACTTATCAGATCCTGGGGATGATCGACACCAATATCCGGGACTGGCACCTGTTTCTGAATATTTCCCTGCCGCAGGTGGTCGCCGTCCAGGCCAGCTCCCCGTATAAAGACTTCGGCGACCTGCTGGATGCCTTTAAGAAGAATCCCGGCCAGATAAAGGTTTCCTCTGCCGGTATCAACTCGGCCGGTCATAGCGGGATCGAAACGATCCGCAAGTACACCGGCATCTCGTACAAGCACATCACCTATGACGGCGGCAACCCGGCCGTCATCGCCGTGGTGGCCGGTGAGGCCGAGGTGGTCACCCAGCTGTCTTCGGAGGAAACCGACATGCTAAAAGCCGGCAAACTGCGGGCCCTGGCGGTTCTGGACGACAACCCCCTCAACATTCAGGGCTACGGAATCGTTCCGCCCATTACCAAGTGGATTCCCGAGTTCAAGGGAGCCCCGATCTATTTCGGAATATTCATTCCCAAAGGCGTTCCCAGCGACATGGTTCAGACCCTGGGAAAACTGTGGGACAGTGTCATCATGAAGTCGGAGAAACTGAAAAAATATGCCGCCGGTCGTGGCGCGGTTTTTGCTCCCTCCTGGGGAGAAGAAGCCCAGAAACGAGCATTCCCCAAAATCCAGGAAGACGCCTGGCTCAAGTGGGATAGCGGGAAAGCGAAGGTAAAACCCGATACGGTCGGTATTCCCAAACCGTAGTCAATTGAAGCCGATGTTCACCGACAGGACGCCTCCGATCGGCGTCCTGTCGGCTTTTTGCTCACCTGCACGATCGGAGGCCCATCGATGAAACCGGAAAATATGCCCAAGGCGGATTTTATCACCTCGATCCTGCTGATGGCCTTTGGCATCTGGGTTCTTGTGCACTCGATACAAATGCCCCGATTTGAAAACCTGGAGGCCAACCCTTTCTCGGTGCCCGGTATCGTCCCCGGCCTGTTGGGAGTCGTCATTTTCCTGCTGAGCCTGGTCGTATTTCTTCGGTCCCTGAAGCAAAAGGGGTATCGACTTGGCATCAACGCTGCCGTCATCGCAAATGCCAGTAAAGATGCCTCCATGCAGCGCATGCTGGTGACGATTTTGGTATGCAGCTTTTACGCCATGGGCCTGATCGGACGAACCAACTACTACCTGGCCACGTTTTTGTTCGTTCTGGCCTTTTTGCTGGTGTTTCAATACCGGCAGTCGCAAAAGCAACAGGCCCTGGGGAAGTTGATTGCCCTGTCCGTGCTGCAGGCTGTGCTGACCGCCGGCGCGGTGGGAGCGGTGTTTCGTTACCTGTTTCTGGTCGAACTGCCATAGACAGTCGCTCACCGGGTTTTGTTGCCGGTCTTGTATCGATGAACAAAAGCAACTCGGAAAACAGACAGGCCCTGGTTCCGAAGATGACAAGAGGAAAGAATGCTCGAAGGTTTTTCATTATTCGTTAAGGCCTTGTGGGGGTTCATGACGCCGGGGATCCTTTTCGACGTGCTGTGGGCCACGCAGCTCGGCATCATCGTCGGTATGCTTCCCGGCCTGACGGCCACCATGGGGGTGGCGTTGATGACCACCCTGACGTTTCACATGGAACCCAGCAACGCGGTGTTGATCCTGGTTTGCATGTACGTGGGAGCCATCTACGGCGGCAGCCGCAGCGCCATTTTGCTCAACATTCCGGGCACGCCGGCCAATGCCGCCACGGCCGTGGACGGCTACCCCCTTGCCCGCCAGGGGCTGGCCGGCAGGGCGATCGGCATCGCCACCACCGGCTCTTTCTTGGGATCTGCCATCGGTCTGATCATGCTGGCGTTCTTCACGCCGCTGATCGGCAACTTCGCCCTAAAATTCAAATCGTTCGAGTTTTTCTGGCTGGCCATCTTCGGTATCGTCATCTGCGGGAACCTGACCGCCCCCAAAGACCCGCTGAAAGGCTGGATCTCCGGTTTTCTGGGCCTTTTTGTCGCCACCATCGGCATGGAACCCTACCATGCGTATCAGCGATTTTCGTTCGGCTACATGGACATGGCCGGCGGCATTCACCTGATTCCTGCCATGGTGGGTGCTTTCGGTTTCACGGAAATCATCACGGTAATGAAGCACACCCGCATGGAGGTCGTCAAAGGCAAGATCGATCGCATCTTCCCGCGGATGTCCGATATTGCAAAGTACTGGAAAGGGATCATCCGGTCCGGGCTGGTGGGCACCTTCATCGGTGCAGTTCCGGGAGTTGGAGAGGACATTGCCGCCTGGACTTCCTACGACCTGGCCAAAACCGCCAGCAAGGAGCCGGAAAAGTTCGGCAAGGGAAGCATCGAAGGCCTGCTGGTAGCCGAAACCGGTAACAATTCCGCCGTGGCCGGTGCCATGATTCCGGTGCTTTCACTGGCCATTCCGGGTTCAGCGCCTGCCGCCGTGCTGCTGGCGGCTATGTTCATTCACGGTGTGCGGCCCGGTCCGCTCATTATGATCGAATTTCCGTCATTCGTCTACCAGGTGGTGGCGATGGTTCTGCTGGCGACAACGGCCATGTTTGTCCTGGGCCTTTCCATGGTCCGGCCGCTGGTGAAGGTTCTCAGCATTCCCAGGGAAAAGCTGATGCCGGTGGTCTTTGTCTTGTGCGTGATCGGCTCATATGCCATCCAGGCCCGCATGTTCGACATCGGCGTGATGGTGGTTTTCGGCATTATCGGTTATTTCATGCGGGAGATGGATTACCCCATTGCCCCGATGGTTCTGGGGATCATTCTGGGAACGATCCTGGACAAAAACCTCATCCGCTCGCTGATCATCTCCGAGGGCCATCCGCTCTACTTTGTCGAAAGCCCGATCTCCATGGTCATCGCCGGGGTAACGCTGATGACCTTTTTCAGCCGCACGCAGTGGTTTCGGGCGTTGAAATCTAAAATCGGAAGTTTTATTCGCAGCCAGGTGTTGCGATCCAGCAAACCGGGCTGATAACGGCACCTCTTCACACCTGACGATAAAGGGGGCTGACCATGCACACCCTTCTGATTCTCAATCCCGGTCACTTCCACGCAGCCCTGGTTTTACGGGAATCTCACCCGGCCCTGTCCCGGGACGTTTTTGTTTACGCCGAAGCCGGGTCGGATCTGGACCGGTTCGTGGAGATGGCCGAATCCTTCAACACCAGAGCCGACGCTCCGACCGCCTGGCGCCTGCAGATTTACACCGGCAGCGACTTTACGGAAAGGCTGATCCAGGAACGAAAGGGAGATGTCGTCGTCATCGCCGGTAAAAACGACCGAAAGATGGACCACGTGGATCGGTTGACCCGTGCCGGTTTTCACGTGCTGGCCGACAAACCGTGGCTTACATCCGAGGCGGGGTTGTCGCAACTTCAATCCGCCCTGAAGGCCGAAAGGCCTTTCAGCCTGGACATCATGACCGAGCGTTTTGAAATCACGACCCAGCTGCAGAAAGAATTTCTGGCCGCAGAGGAGGTGTTCGGCCGGATTCACATCGACCCGGGCGGGCGGCCTTCGGTATTCAAGGAAAGTGTTCATCACCTTTACAAAATCGTGAACCAGAAACCCCTGGTTCGCCCTGACTGGTATTTCGACGTGGCGATCCAGGGAGAGGGAATCGTGGATGTCACCACCCACCTGGTGGACATGACACACTGGATGCTTTTTCCCGGCCAACGCGTCGATTTCGACCGCGACATCGAGTTGCTGAAGGCCCGGCGCTGGCCGACGCCCGTCCCGTTGGAGATGTTTCGCAAAATCACGCTGGTGGAAGATTTCCCCGAATCGCTGCAGCCGGACATAACCGACAACACGCTTGCGTGTTTTTGCAACGGAGAACTGCTGTACCGCGTGAAAGGAATTCCCGTGCATGTTTGCGCGATCTGGAACCTGCAAATTCCGGAAGGCGGCGGGGATACCCACCGTTCGATGATTCGCGGCACGCGATCGGACCTGCTGATCCGCCAGCTGCCCGAGCGGGGTTTCAAGGTGGAGCTGCTGATCGAGCCGAAAAAAGAGCCGGCCAGAGTGGCAGCGGCTGTCGAAACGTGCCTCGACAAATGGTCGGAGACCTATCCCGGTCTTTCCGCGAGTCGGGAGAATGGCAACATCCGGATCGACATACCCGAGCAGCTGAGGACCACCCACGAAGAGCACTTCTGCCAGGTGCGCGACATGTATCTGGATTGTCTCGATCGGCACCTTTATCCACCCCATGAGCGCTCCGGCATTGTTTCCAAATACACGCTGCTGGCGCAGGCTCGGAAGCTGGCGTTGGCCTCTCCGTATGAACCCTTGGAGACGGTCTAGACGATACGATAAGGCATACACGATGGATCGCGGTTTTCCTTGCGCGCGCAACCGGTGAAGCCGTTGAGCGCCAAACAACGTATGCAGTCCCTTCTCGAGGAGGAAGAGATGAAAGAAAAAAAAGGTTACGGGTTCGGAATCGTCGGGTGCGGCATGGTGTCGGATTTTCACGCCCAGGCCATCGATGCCATGAAAGGCGGTCACCTGGCGTGCGTGTATTCGCGCAGCAAATCCAATGCGGCGCGGGTGGCCAATAAGCACGGCTGCGTCGCCTATACGGATTACGATGCTTTCCTTTCCCACAACGGTCTGGACATCGTTTCGATTGCCACTCCCAGTGGTGCCCACCTGGAACCGGCAGCCAGGGCCGCCGCCGCCGGCAAGCACATCGTGTGCGAAAAGCCTCTGGAAACTACTCTGGAGCGGATCGACAAGATGATTGCCGCCTGCAAGGCAAACAAGGTGATGCTGGCCGGTATTTTTCAGCGTCGCTTCAACGAGGCCTCACAGGAGTTTAAAAAAGCCGTCGAAGCCGGTCGCCTGGGCCGCATCACCCTGGCGGATGCTTACATCAAGTGGTACCGCACCCAACAATACTACGACAGCGGAGCCTGGCGCGGAACCTGGAGGCTCGATGGCGGCGGTGCCATGATGAACCAGTCGATCCATACCATCGATCTGCTCTACTACCTGAACGGAGATGTCGCATCGGTGTGCGCATTTGCGGATCTTACGCTGCACAAACGCATCGAGGTGGAAGACAATGCAGTGGCGATCCTGAAATTCAAAAACGGCTCCATCGGTGTCATTGAGGCTTCGACGGCCTGTTTTTCTCCCACCGGTCATCCGGCCGAGGTGCACATCTGCGGTTCCGAAGGATCGATTTTCATGCGCGATAACAGCTTTGCGGTGTGGGATTTCAAGAAGCCAACGCCGAAAGACAAGAAAACCATGAAAGCGCTGGGAGCCATACCGAGCGGGAAAAGCGAAGGTGCCACCGACCCGTCCGCCATGAGCCATATTCAGCATCAGAGAAATTTCGAAGATATGGTCCGGGCGTTGAAGAAAGGCACCAAACCCCTGGTCGACGGCGCTGAGGGACGTAAATCGGTGGAAATCATTCTGGCGATATACCGCTCGGCCCTGATGGGCGGCAAGCCGGTAGCGCTGCCGCTGAAACGAACACCGCCGCGAAGACCGTTCCGGTAGTGGTTCGGCGTTACGCCACCGGGAACCCGGGTGCCGGAGTGATCGAAATCAAAAACTTTACTGGTATAGCCGTATGAAGACGTCACCTACTACCGATTTGTCCAGGCTGTGCGTGCACACCGCCACCACAAAGCCGTGGAAGATCGAAGAAGCGGCGAAAAATTATGCCCGTACCGGGGTATCCGGCATATCGGTCTGGCAGGACTCCCTGGAAGGACGCAATGCCGGCAAAACCGGGCGAATGCTGCGCGAGTGCGGGTTGAAGATTGTCTCCTATGTGCGCGGCGGATTCTTTCCGGCCACAGAAGCCGGCGACCGCCTGAAAGCCATCGGTGACAACCGGAAAATGATCGACGAAGCCGCAGAACTGGGGGCACCACTTCTGGTGCTGGTCTGCGGGGCAGTGCCCGGCCAGTCCCTGGAGCTGTCACGCCGGCAGATCGAAGACGGTCTTGCCGCGGTCTTGCCGCACGCTGAGAAGTCCGACATCCTCCTGGGCATCGAACCGCTGCACCCCATGTACGCCGACAGCCGCTCGGCGATCAACACGCTCAAACAGGCCAACGATACCGCCGAGAGGTTCGAATCCCGGCACCTGGGCGTGGTAATCGATGTCTACCACCTCTGGTGGGACCCGGACCTTCAGGAGCAAATCGCCCGCTGCGGTCAAAACGGCAACCTTCTGGCGTTTCACATCTGTGACTGGAAAACCCCCACCGAAGATTTTCTGCTCGATCGCGGGCTGATGGGAGAAGGCTGTATCGATATCAAGCAAATCCGCAGGTGGGTGGAATCAGCAGGGTTCCATGGGTTCCATGAGGTGGAGATCTTTTCACAGCGCTACTGGGAGATGGACCAGAAAATCTTCCTCGACCAAATTGTCGAAGCCTATTCGAGGCATGTTTGATCTCGGAAGGTGAATCTTTCGTCTTTTACTTTTACCAACCCACACAAGACCGTCACGGAAAGGTGCTACCATATGAAAAAGCACAAAATCGGAATCATCATGAACGGTGTCACCGGCCGAATGGGCACCAATCAGCACCTGCTGCGCTCCATTGCAGCCTTTATCCAGGAGGGTGGGCTTCCGATCGCCCCCGGAGAGGTCATTGTGCCCGACCCGATTCTGGTCGGGCGCAATGCGGACAAGCTGAAAAAGCTCTGCTCGCTGTCCGGAGTGGAAAAATGCACCACCGACCTGGACGCCTGCCTGAAAGATAAAAGCTACCAGATCTACTTCGACGCCCAGATCACCGGGCTGCGGGCTGCAAGCGTGCGCAAGGCGATTGAAGCCGGCAAGCACATCTACTGCGAAAAGCCCACCGCCACCGATACCCAAACGGCGATGGAGCTATACCGGCTTTGCACGGACGCCGGATTGAAAAACGGCGTGGTCCAGGACAAGCTCTGGCTGCCGGGCCTGGTCAAGCTCCGGCGATTGAAGGAAAACGGATTTTTCGGAAGTATTCTCACTGTGCGCATAGAGTTCGGATACTGGGTATTCGAAGGCCACAGCATCCCGGCCCAGAGGCCCTCGTGGAATTACCGCAAAGAAGATGAAGGCGGCCTCGTGCTGGACATGATGCCGCACTGGCGATACATACTCGACAATCTCTTCGGCAACATCCAAGCCGTCTCCTGTCTGGCCGCCACTCACATCAAAGAAAGGGTGGACGAGGCCGGAAATCCTTACAGGTGCACGGCCGAGGATGCAGCCTACAGCACCTTCGAACTCGATGGCGGCATCATCGTTCACATCAACGCATCCTGGGCAACGCGTGTTCGCCGCGATGACCTGCTCTGCCTGCAGGTAGACGGCACAAAGGGCTCGGCTGTCGCCGGCCTCCGCAGCTGCTTCATTCAGCACTACGGCAGCACCCCCCGACCGGTCTGGAACCCGGATACGGTTCAGGAAACCAGCTATTTGGACGACTGGGCCGCTGTCCCCGACCAGGAGGATTATACCAATGCCTTCCGGGCGCAATGGGAACAATTTCTGCGACACGTCGTGCTGGATGAGCCTTTCCCGTGGAACCTTCTGGAAGGCGCCAAGGGGGTCCAGCTCTCGGAGTGCGCGACCCGATCCTGGCAGGAGAGAAAATGGGTCGATGTGCCGGAGCTGAACGGTTAGAAGAGATCAGGTGCATTGTGTGAGCCGTATCTGCCGGAAAAGACCGGTTGGCGAACTTTTTCGGTTTCCGGATGGCAAAGGGCCTTTTTCAGGACAATGTGAGGATTGAAAGCCATGGGTACTGTTCGTCGGGTGGCGCTTGTGACCGGCGGAAGCCGCGGGATTGGTTTTGGATGTGCTGCGCATCTGGCGGCAGCCGGTTTCGATCTGGCCATTAACGGGGTGAAAGAAGAATCCGATGCCGCTGACGCTCTGGGAAAACTTCGCGACACCGGAGCGCAGGTGATCTACTGCCGGGGCAATATCGCCGAAAGGCGGGATCGGGATGCGATCCTGGCCCGGGTCGAAAATGTTTTCACCGGACTTCACGTTCTGGTCAACAATGCCGGTGTAGCCCCCAAAGAGCGTCTCGACATCCTGGAAACGACCGAGGAGAGCTTTGATTTCGTACTGGACATCAACTTGAGGGGCTCTTTCTTTTTGACCCAGGCGGCAGCCAACTGGATGATCGCACAAAAACGGGCAGATGCCGACTACCAGGGCTGCATCATCAACATCTCTTCGATTTCGGCAACGGTCGCATCGGTCAACCGCGGCGAATACTGCATCTCAAAGGCCGGCATGAGCATGACCACCAAACTTTTCTCCTCCCGTCTGGGAGAATACGACATACCGGTGTACGAGGTGCAACCCGGCGTGATTCGCACCGACATGACCGCAGGGGTTGCCGAAAAATACGATCAGCTCATTTCAAACGGATTGTGTGTCACCCCCCGCTGGGGCTTCCCGGAGGATGTCGGAAAGGCGGTTGCAGCCCTGGCCACCGATCAATTCCCGTATTCCACCGGCCAGGTATTCGTGGTAGACGGCGGGTTGACGGTGCCGAGGCTCTAAGCTTTGTTGAATTGAGAAAGGAAGACACGGATGCTCCAGATAAACTCCAATATCACCGCGGAACAGCTGGCATCCAAAATAAAACGCCTTTTCGAGCTGTCCGAAAAAAAAATCCTCTCCATCGAAAACACCTGGGAGAAAAGTCGCGGCACACCCGTTTTTACCGTCGAAGGAAAGTACACGGTACGCGGTTGGACCGAATGGACCCGCGGTTTTCAGTTCGGTTCCGCCCTGCTTCAGTACGATGCCACAGGAGAGCAAGCCTTCCTGGACATCGGTCTAAACGGCACCCTTGATCACATGGCCGGGCACGTCAGCCACATCGGGGTGCACGATCACGGCTTCAACAACGTGAGCACCTACGGGAACATCCTGCGGCTGATCGGAGAGGGGCGAATCGAAGACAACGGATATCTGGCGGAAATCTGCCGGTTGGCCCTCAAGATATCCGGAGCCGTGCAGGCGTCGCGCTGGACGCCACTGACGGAACATCTCGGCTTCATTCATTCGTTCAACGGCTCCCACTCCCTGTTTATCGACACCATGCGTTCTCTGCGGGTGCTGGCCCTTTCGCACAGCCTGGGACATGCGCTGATGGGAGAGCAGGACGAGAAGATTTCGCTTCTGCTGCGACTGCTGCAGCATGCCGAAACCACCGCCCGCTTCACCGTCTATTGGGGGAAGGGCCGCGACAGCTATGATATTCGCGGCCGCACCTCACACGAATCGATCTTCAACCCGAAGAACGGCAGCTTCCGCTGCCCGTCCACCCAGCAGGGCTATTCGCCTTTCAGCACCTGGACACGCGGACTGGCCTGGGCCGTGCTCGGTTATGCCGAACAGCTGGCGTACCTGAACACCTTGAAGGACGAAGAATTCAAGTGCGATCCGTGCATCCATGACGGCGATAAGAACCGTTGGATCCAGCGCTTTGTAGCTGCTGCCGAGGCAACCGCCGACTGCTACATCGCCTGCACGGCGACCGATGGTATTCCTTACTGGGATACGGGTGCTCCCGGCCTTGCGATGATGCCCGGCTGGATGGATCGACCGGCAGATCCGTTCAACGATTTCGAGCCGGTCGACAGCTCGGCTGCTGCCATCGCCGCCCAGGGACTGCTGCATCTGGGCAGTTATCTGAACCGCCGCAAACCGTCACGAGGGGATCACTATATTCAGGCGGGGTTGACCGTTGCGGATACCCTGTTTGCAGAACCTTACCTGTCCGTGGATAAAAACCATCAGGGCCTTTTGCTGCACTCCATCTATCACCGACCCAACGGGTGGGATTTTGTTCCGCCCGGTCGGACAATCCCCTGTGGGGAATCGAGCATGTGGGGAGACTATCACGCCCGGGAGCTGGCGTTGATGATTTGGCGCATCGCCGAGAGCAAACCAGGCTATTGCTTTTTCGCGACGATCGTCTAGAACTCATCTGCAACATGCGTCTGCGGATTCAGAGCTGCGTTTGGGGCTGGCTCAAGATGCTCACATACCTGCGTGTATTCTCGTATGCTCCGCTTTTTTGCCGCCGCAATCCTCGCAGTGAATCCCGATCCACCAATTTGCCCAGATATACTAGCACACGATTTTCTTTGCGCTGATTTCAATTCTGCCGGCGGGGCATGTGGCTGGATCGGCTTTTGTTTGCGCAAACCTGCTGGGCAACCCTCTTTATTTTTCCATGGCCGTAAATCCGGAGCGGGCCGTTTCTATGATCTTGCCTTCGCCCAGCTGCTGCATGAATTCGTCGATGAGCCCATACGTCCCGGCCATCTGGATGATGAACACCTCATTCTCCTGACGGTCGAGAATCTCAAAATTGTACTTGCTGCCCAACCGCTCCATCAGCGAATCGCTGGCTTCCAGCTTAATCACAGCCACCTCGCGCCAGAAACTGTTGTCGACGTCGAGCTCCTTTGCCGAAAGGACTTCGGCAATCTTTTCAATCTGCTTGATCACCTGTATCATCTTGTCATCGCTGTCTTCATACAGGGTAAGCGTCATCCGGCTGATGCCGGGCCGGTGGGTGCGACACGCAGTGACGGTCTCGACGTTGTACATTTTCCGGCGGATCAACATCGATATTTTGTTCAGGACGCCCGGGCGGTTCAGCACAAAGATCAAAATGGCCCTTCTTTTCATCGGGTGCGTTGATGTCATCGATACGACTCCTGCTTCCATCTACTTTTTCTTTTTCAAGGAAGTGATCATGTCGGCGATACCCCCGCCGGCCGGCACCATGGGAAGCACAATTTCACTGGGATCGCAGAGAAACTCCACCATGGTTGCGCCTTTGTGCTCGGCCGCCGCTGCAAGAGCAGCGTCGATTTCGCTCACTTCCGCAACCCGCTGGTAGGGGATGCCGTAGGCCGCGGCTATCTTGCCGAAATCGGGGTTTTTCATGGGCGTTCCGGCGTAGCGACCGTCGAAGAACAGGGTCTGCCACTGCCGCACCATCCCCAGGTACCCATTGTTGAACAGCAGAATTTTAATGTCGACATCGTGCTCCATGATCGTGCCGAGTTCCTGAATGTTCATCTGAAACCCGCCGTCTCCGCTGATCGACCAGACCCGTTCGTTCGGACGGACCATCTTGACCCCGACGGCCATCGGCAGCGCACAACCCATGGTCCCGGCTCCGCCGGAGGTGAACCAGCTGTTGGGCGTCTGAAAATTGTAGAAGCGGGCCACGATCATCTGGTGCTGTCCGACGTCGGCCACTACAATGTCCCGGCCTCCGGTTGCCTTCGACAGCTTGCTGACGATGGTCTTCATCAGCAACTGCCCTTCCTTGCCGACGCCGGTGTCGATTTCTTCCTGAATCTCGTCGACAATCTCGCTGCGATACGTTTCGATCTGCTCGAACCACAACCGTCGGGGTTTGGATATCAGTTCGGGATCCCGCAGCAGCTGCTGGATCGCACCGCCGGCATCGGCATTGATCGACACGTTGGTCTTTACGTTCTTGTCGATTTCCGAAGGATCGATTTCGACATGGATCACAGCGGCGTTGACGGCGAAGTCATCCAGTTTCCCGGTAACCCTGTCGTCGAAGCGCATCCCCAGGGCGATGACCAGATCGGCATTCAGCAGTGCCCAGTTGGATTCAACGGTCCCGTGCATCCCTACCATGCCCAGACTCAGGGGGTGATCGACCGGAAGGGATGAAAGCCCATGCAGGGTAAAGGCTACCGGAAGGTTGGCCTTCTCAGCGAGCTGTTTCAATGAATCTCCGGCATTGGCACTGATGATGCCGTGTCCGCAGAGAATCAGCGGGCGCTCACTGCGATTGATCAGTGATACCGCTTTTCGGATCGTCTCCCGCTCCGGGTGCGGTGAATACAACATGCCGACCAGATCGGATTCAAACGCGATGGGATCGAAACGATAGTCAGCGGCAGTTTCCTGATTCTGTATGTCTTTGGGGATGTCGATGACGACAGGGCCTCCGCGGCCGACCGTGGCGACATGAAACGCCTCATGAATCGATTCCTCGATCTGGTCGACTCGAAGCGGCATATAGGTTTGCTTGGTGAGCGGCATCATCACCCCCACCACGTCGCTTTCCTGAAACGCATCGGTGGCGATCACGCCGGAGGGAACCTGGCCGGTAATGGCGATGATCGGCACCGAATCCATACCGGCGTCGGCAATGCCGGTTACCAGGTTCATGGCTCCCGGTCCCGACGTGGCCATGCAAACGCCGATCTGCGGATTTGACGTGGTAAGCGAAGCCCGCGATACGCCCTGGGCCATGAACGCAGCCCCCTGCTCGTGTCGCGACATGATGAAAGAGAACACCTTCTGTTTTTCCATCTCATCGAACACCGGCATGATGGCACCGCCGGTGTAACCGAAAACATATTGAACTCCCTTGTCTTTCAGGGATTTGATGACTAATTCCGCACCTTTCATTTTTTGTCTCTTTCCGAAGGCAGTTTTTCTGATGATCACACCAGGGCCAAAGTGTGTCTTTTAGACATATCTAATAAATATAACCTCTTTTTCAATACTTTCCAGCCGGACACCGAAAAAACCATTTCACCATTTGACATTCGCATCGCTTTTCGCCATATGGTAAAGCTGTTTTGTCTTATCGACAATAACCGTTTTCATTCCCCCGAAACACAAATCAGACAGGTACAGGATGGGAAAAACACTTTTTCAAAAAGTATGGGAACGTCACGTTGTGCGGGAACTCGCAGACGGTTCGACACTGCTGTACATCGACCGGCACCTGGTACATGAAGTCACCAGCCCGCAGGCGTTTGAAGGGTTGCGCCTTTCCGGCCGCAAAATCCGGCGGCCTGAACTGACCTTTTCGACCATGGATCACAATGTCCCCACCACCGAAGACCGGATGGACATCAAAGACCCCGTCTCCAGGGCCCAGGTAGAAGCTTTGAGCCAGAATTGCGAGGATTACGGTGTCACCCTGTTCAAGATTGGCGACAGACGCCAGGGAATCGTGCATATGATCGGTCCGGAGCTGGGCCTGACATTGCCGGGAATGACCATCGTCTGCGGCGACTCGCACACATCCACACACGGGGCGTTCGGTGCGCTGGCCTTCGGAATCGGAACTTCCGAGGTCGAACATGTGCTCGTCACGCAGACCCTGAACCAGCGCAAACCGCGCACGTACAAAGTGGAGTTTACCGGAACGCCGGGACCGCGCATATTCTCAAAAGATTTTGTACTGAAGCTGATCGGCACCATCGGCACGGCGGGCGGAACCGGACATGTGTTCGAATATTGCGGTGAGGCAGTCTCCGCCCTGTCGATGGAAGCACGCATGAGCATCTGCAACATGAGTATCGAAGCCGGGGCGCGGGCGGGCATGATCGCCCCGGACGAGACCACCTATGCCTACATCGCCGCGGAAAACAGGCCCTATGCACCGAAAGGGGATCAACTCGATCGGGCCATCGCATACTGGAAAACCCTGCCAAGCGACGATGATGCCGCCTACGACCGGACACTGACCATCGATACCAGCCGCATCGCTCCCCAGGTAACCTGGGGAAACAACCCCGGCATGGTCATCGACATCGACCAACCGATCCCCGAACCGGATAGCCTCGCGGGCTACAGCCGTGCGGACGTCGAAAATGCCCTGGCCTACATGGGACTTGCGCCCGGGACCTTTTTGACGGACGTTCCGGTGGATGTGGTCTTCATCGGCAGCTGCACCAATGCGCGCATCGAAGACCTGCGGCTGGTTGCGGAGATATTGAAGGGAAGAAAAAAGGCCGACCATGTGCAGCTGTTGATCGTACCAGGCTCCCAGCAGGTGCGGGAGCAAGCCGAAGCAGAAGGCCTGCCGGAGATCTTCAAAGCTGCCGGTGGCGAATGGCGCTACGCCGGATGCAGTATGTGCCTGGGTATGAACCCGGATCAGCTGAGACCGCAACAGCGGTGTGCGTCGACATCCAATCGCAATTTCGAAGGCCGCCAGGGAAAGGGAGGGCGCACCCATCTGGTCAGTCCGCAGATGGCAGCCGCAGCCGCCGTAGCGGGAAAATTTTTCGATATCCGCAAGTGGCCTGAAACGTAAAACTGCCTTGCCGTATGGCATGGCAGGATTGGTTCACCCTGCAACGCCGCGGTAACGGACAAGAATTGATGCAAGAGGTATGAATATGGAATCTTTTTCGACCCACACCGGTATTGTCGCCACTTTGAATCGGTCCAACGTGGATACCGATCAGATTATCCCCAAACAGTTTTTGAAGTCGATCCAGCGAACCGGCTACGGACCGAATGCATTTTTTGACTGGCGCTACACCGACGACGGCAAGCCCAACACCGATTTCGAATTAAACGATCCACGGTTTGCCGGCCGCTCCATTCTGGCCACCCGCAATAATTTCGGCTGCGGCTCCAGCCGGGAGCATGCGGTTTGGGCGCTGGTTCAGGACGGATACCGGGTGATCATCGCCCCCTGGAAAGAGGTCAATGGCGAGCGGGTGCCCGGCTTTGCCGACATTTTCCGCAGCAACGCCACCAAAAACGGGCTGCTGACAGTCGAACTCAGCGAAGAGGAGATCGAGCAGATCTTTTCCGCTGTGGCCAGCAATTTGGGGCAGGTGGCGACGGTCGACCTGCCGTCTCAGAAAATCACCTTCCAAGAACCCAACGCCTTGGTCTTCGGGTTCGATATCGATAAGGGCAGTAAAGAACGGCTATTGGAGGGCTTGGATGATATCGCGCTGACCCTCCAGTATGAAGAAGATATCACCCGCTTCGAAACGTCTTACGATCCTTACATTCCGGTCGAAAGCTGAAGAATATGAAGCCGCTGAAACTCGCCCTGGTTCAATTCCAGCCCAAATTCCGTGACATCGACGGGAATTTGAATCGGATCAGCGAACTAACGAACGCTTTGCAAGCCGATATCATCGTGCTGCCGGAACTGTCCACCACGGGTTATTTTTTTCTCTCCCGGGAAGAATCAGCCGAGATGGCAGAACAGGCCAACGGCAGAACCGGTCAATTTTTCAGAGATATGGCTCAGCGACACGAGGCCATCGTAATCGCCGGCTTTGCCGAAAAGCAGGGAAACCGAATCTACAATTCCTGCTTGACCGTCGTACCGGAGCAGAACGAGCCCTACCTGTACCGCAAAACCCACCTTTTCTACAAAGAACGGGACTGTTTCGATGCGGGCGACGGACATTTTTTCGTTGTCGAGGACGCCAAACGCAATGTCCGTATCGGCCCGATGATCTGCTACGACTGGCGTTTTCCGGAAGTCAGCCGCATCCTGGCCCTGAAGGGTGCCGACCTGATCGTCTGCCCCTCGGATCTGGTAACCGACTTGTGGCGCCGGGCCATGCCCGGCCGCGCCGTGGAAAACAAGGTCTATGCGGCCGTGGCCAACCGTACCGGCACCGAGGAAAGAAATGGGGAGGAGTTGACCTTCACCGGCCGGTCGGCCGTGTACGGTTTTAACGGTGAAGAACTGGCCTGCGCCGGTCCTGACGAAGATGCCGTGGTGACGGCACAGATCGTCCCCGCCGACACCCGTGACAAATCCTTCAATGCCTTCAACGATATTTTCGGCGACCGGAAGCCGGAGTGCTATCGTCCGCTAACCGGCGAATGAATCATTCCGGAATCAGCGGGCCAGCCAGCCGCCGTCAACGGCTATGGTGTATCCGTTCAGATAATCGGAGGCCGCCGAGGCCAGAAACACAGCGGTGCCTTTCAGGTCCTCCGGATTTCCCCAGCGACCGGCCGGAATGCGCTCCAGGATCTGCCGGCTTCGCACCGGATCGTCCTGCAGTGGTTGGGTGACGCGGGTTTTCATGTAGCCCGGCGCGATCGCGTTGACGTTGATGTTGTGCGGAGCCCACTCGCAGGCCATCAGCCGGGTGAGCCCCATCACCCCGCTTTTGCTGGCGGTATAAGATGGTACGAGGATGCCTCCTTGAAACGACAGCAGCGAAGCGACGTTGATGATCTTTCCGCCCCCGCCCTGCTCGATGAACTGCCGGGCGGCCGCCTGGCAAAGGAAGAAAAGCGTCTTTAAATTGACGTTCATCACTGCATCCCAGTCTTCTTCGGTGTAGTCTACCGTCTTGTTGCGGCGCAGGATCCCGGCATTGTTTACCAGGATGTCCAGCCGCCCGAGCGTCTCCACCGTTTGGGCCACGATGCGCTTCACCGGCTCGATGCTGGCAAGATCGGCCTGGATGCCGAGAAACTTTCTTCCCATGGCTTCGATTTTCTCCCCGACGGTGGGAGACCCGGAGTTGTAGACCCCGGCAACATCGGCCCCGGCCTCGGCCAGCCCCACAGCCATGGCTTCCCCGAGCCCCGAACTGCATCCGGTAACGATGGCCACTTTATCCGACAAATTGAATTGTTCCAGTATCATCGCTTCAATCTCCTCAGTGCTTGGCTGACGAATTCTTGTGTCTCTGCTGAGCCATCTCAGAGACGCCGTATGCCGACTGTCTACCGCATGAAGAGGCCACCGTTGATATCGATGGTTTCTCCGTTGATGAAGTCGTTTTCGATAAGAAAGCGGATCGTCTCAGCGATGTGGCCGGCATGGCCGTGTTTCTTCAGCGGATTTAACTCCTTCCAGGACTCCAGCTGTTCGGGAGTGGACACCTTGTCGTGAAAGGGTGTGACAATGACCCCCGGCGCTACCGCATTCACGCGAATCGCAGGCGCCAACTCCTTTGCGATCCCGCGGGTAAAGGAATCAAGCGCTGCCTTTGAAGCTCCGTAAATGGTGGCCGTCGGGGCACCGTGCCGCATGGCGACGGATGTGAGGTTGATGATGCAGGGGTCCTTTCCCTTTTCCAGCAGGGGGACGCACAGAGATGTAACCAGCATGGCCGAATAGGTATTGAGGGCGAAGATCTCCTCCATAAGGCGCCATTCGTATTCCCGCACACCCTGTCTTTTGATCAACCCGCCGGCGTTATTGACGAGCACATCGAGCTTATCCGTCTCGCCGGCAACCGCACCGACCAGATCCCTGCAACCCTGCTCGGTGGACAAATCCGCCTGAATGAGTCTGGATTTTCCACCGTTTTGCTCCACACCCGCTGCAACTTTCTCGGCGGCTTTTCCGGAGGAAAAATAATGAACAAAAATCTCATTTCCCTTTGCAAGCTGCAAAGCGGTTTCCGCTCCTATGCCTGTGCTTGCACCCGTGATCAATATGCTCTTAGCCATACAAACTCCTTTTCTTCTGCAATTTCTTTACTCAGGAAGGCTATCGCGGTTTCAGCGCACCACCCTGGCCCCGCCTCCCGCCATGATTTTTTCCACTTCTTTGAGCGTTGCCATGGTTGTGTCACCCGGGGTGGTCATGGCCAGAGCGCCGTGGGCTGCCCCGTAGTTGACGGCCTGCTGCGGGTCCCCGGTTTGCATTAACCCGTAAATGAGGCCCGACGCGAAGCTATCGCCTCCGCCGACCCGATCCAGAATTTCCAGGTTTTCTCGAAGCGGCGCTTCGTAGAATTCGCCCCCGGCCCAGCAGATCGCTCCCCAATCGTTAATACCGGCCGATTTTACGGTCCGCAGCGTGGTGCCGGTCACCTTGAAATTGGGAAACTCGCCGACCGCCACCTCGATCATTCTTTTGAAATTGGTCACATCGAGAGACGACAGGTTCTCATCCAGGCCCTCGACCGTAAAGCCCAGACAGGCCGTAAAATCCTCCTCGTTGCCGAGCATGACATCGACATACTGGGCCAGGCGGCGATTTACTTCCCGGGCCTTTTCCTGCCCGCCAATGCTCTGCCAGAGGGAAGGCCTGTAGTTCAGGTCATATGATACGATGGTGCCATGCTTCTTGGCGGCGATCATCGCCTCTTCGATGACATCCGGGGTGGTTTCGGAAAGCGCGGCGAATATGCCGCCGGTATGCAGCCAGCGCGCCCCTTGTTTTCCGAAAATTTCCTCCCAGTCGATATCCCCCTTTTTTAGCTGGGAAACGGCCGTATTGCCACGGTCCGAAACGCCCAGCGCACCGCGGACACCAAACCCTCTTTCGGTAAAATTCAAACCGTTTCGAACGGTCCGGCCGATACCGTCAAAAGGTACCCACCTGACAAACGATACGTCCACGCCGCCCTGCAGGATGAAATCTTCCACAAGCCGTCCGACGGCATTGTCAGCGAATGCGGTAACCACAGCGGTACGCAACCCAAAACATCTTCTCAGCCCGCGGGCAACGTTATACTCGCCGCCGCCCTCCCACACCCGGAAGGTCCGCGTCGTGTGAACCCGCCCTTCGCCGGGGTCGAAGCGCAGCATGATCTCCCCCAGGGAAATCTGATCGAACCGGCAGTCTTTGGCCGGCTTGATATCGAGAACAGCCATTTTTCATCTCCTCGTCGATTATGGTTGGATTGGTCCCAGCATCCGGTGGATAAAAAACCGGATTTCGGCAACACAAAGCTACCTGCCGTCACGAGGCTGATCGTTTAAACTTCTCAACGATCTGGACGGCTTCACGCGCATTTTTCACGATTTCGTCGAAACGGCCTTCCGAGATCAAGTTCGATTTTGCCACCCAGGTGCCGCCGCATGCCAGCACCTTGGGGAACTGCAGGTACTCGTAAAGGTTGCCGGGACTGATCCCGCCGGTCGGAACGAACTTAACCGTCGTGTACGGCCCGCTCATGGCCTTGAGCGTCTTTAAACCGCCGAACGCCTCGGCCGGGAAAAACTTGAGCAGTTCCACCCCGAAATCGAGAGCGGCTTCGATGTCGCTGGGAGTGCAGACCCCGGGAGTGACGGTAATGTTGTTTTCCACACAATAGCCGACCACCTTGGGATTGCAGCCCGGAGCGACGATAAACTTGGCTCCGGCATCAATGGCGGTTTTCACCTGGTCCACCTTCAGGACGGTACCGGCGCCCACGAGGATGTCATCTCGTTTCGCTATGGCACGGATGGCATCGGCGGCAGCGGCCGTCCGAAACGTGATTTCAGCGCACGGCAGGCCGCCTTCGATCAGCGCATCGGCCAGCGGCGCAGCATCGGCGGCATTCTCGATGGCCACCACAGGAATCACCCGCATATCTTCGAATTGCTTTACAATTGCATTCATGACTTTACCCCCTTTGATGGTGTGGGCAGACCTCACGGAACGGAATCTTCGGTCTATTCTTCACCCTTTTCTTTCAGGGCCTTCTTCAGCTTCTCGACATGATCTTCGCGAGGCGGACAGAAGATGTCGATCCCCTTGAAACCGGTCTTGGTCTGACCGCCATGGGGAACGTTGGACGGATGCACACAAACATCACCGGCTTTCATCAGAAACGTTTCATCCCCGCAAATGTGTTCTTCCTCGCCCTCGAGCATGATCAGGATCTGTTCGCATTCGTGGCTATGCACCGGAAAGACGCAGCCGGGAGGGTTTTCGATAAAACTGATCAGCATTTTATCGCTGAGCAGCAGGTTGGCCATGGATGGCAGCTTCTCGTCACCGGTCAGATTCACTTGCGGCAGATCTTCGATGCGATGAAGGTACTTGGATTTTTTCTCTGTCATTTTTCTTTTTCTCCTTTGCATGTTTACCCGTATGGTTCATTAATTGTTTTGAGGAGACCGTCTGTCGCCCTTTGTCAGCAAATCTCCTGTGCCGGCAGCGTTCGCGACGCACCTAATTCACTAGCCTGTCGAATCGACAAATTACTTTGGGAATTATTCAATCTTTACCATGACTTTGAGGATCTCGTCGGGCTTGTCTTCCAACAAGTGAAAAGCCTCTCCCAGGTTTTCCAATTCAAACACTTCTGACACAAGCAAATCCGGATGGAACCGGCCCATATCCATCAGTTGGATGGCCCGTGGAAAATCGCCGAGGGTCACCCGCGAGCCAACGATCTGAAGCTCTTTAAAAACCGCGTCTTTCCAGAAAACCGGGGTGAACTGCGACCCGAGTCCCATGACCACGATCCGCCCGCCGCTGCGCGCCAATTGCACTGCCTGTTGGACAGGTCCTTGGCGGCCTTCTATTTCGACGTAGGTTCCCACGCACTCGATCACCCGATCCACACCCAGGCCGTCCGTGCGGGAAAGCACGGTCTCCACCGGATCCTCGCTGGCTGCGTTGATGGTCAGGTCGGCGCCCATTTTCGTGGCGATTTCCAGGCGGCTGTCCAGCACGTCAACCGCGCACACCCACGAGACGGCACTTTGCTTGAGCACCTCCAGCACGGCCAGGCCCAACCGACCTGCGCCCAGAATGACGACCCTGTCTCCGGGTTCGATCATCGCCTTGCGAACCGAATGCACGCCCAGGCTGTAAAGTTCGGCCAGGGCCGCATCCCGCATGGTTATCGAATCGGGAACCTTGAACACTTTATCTGCCAGGGCGACGGTGTACTGGGCAAAGCCCCCGTCATACTCGATACCCAGCAGCTTCAAATTGCGGCACACATTGTTCTGTCCGTTCAGGCAGGCCGGACACTCGTTGCACCAGACGATCGGATCCGCGGTGACCCGATCACCGGGCTGCAAATGCTTGACCCCGGGACCGACGGATTCGATTACACCCGAAAATTCGTGCCCGAGAATCCGGGGGTAGGCAACCCGATTTTTGAACTCCCCCATGAAGATGTGCAGGTCCGTGCCGCATACACTGGCCCAGCTCACCCGGATCAGCACATGCCCGGGTCCCGGATCGGGGGTCGGCACCTCTTCAAACACAATTTGCATGTCATTTTTCAGCACTGCAGCTTTCATCTGTTAATTCCTCTTACATATTGAATTGTGCTTTCTATCTATGGTTTCAAGGATCAATTTAGTATATCTGCCTGCCGGCAAATTCCTCCACGGTAAATGCATTTTACATCGAACTGGTTCTACCCCCTCACGTCTCTCATTCAACGAACCCATCACGCCTCACCCTTGGCTTGGAACCAGCCGAAGCCGAAAAGTTCATCGATTTGTTGAATGAGGTTGCGGATGGAGTAGACGAACATGATCGCCCCGGCAACCGGCATGGGTGCATACCACCAGGTCATGGGCCATGCCAGGATCTGTGAATGACGGCCGACCGACATGGTCAAATCGAAGGAATAATATGTAAACGCTGCAATAAACGCGGCGGCGAAGATCTCAATGACGAAGGTGAAGATCTTGCCGAACATCGTGCCCGCCAACATATCGGCGACGGCCTCGATCTGGAAGTGATCGCGTTGGCGCCACAGGTCCGCGGCGGCGATAAATATGAGCGATGTCATCAGCCATTCGATAATCTCGTCGGACCAACTCAGCTTGAACCAGTCGATAACGGCGGTCGATGACGTAAACCAGTCGATGCGGACAAAACGGACAAAAACGACCAGGGCCAGCATCACCATCAGGGCCAGAAAGTTGGCAATACAGAACCAGCGCATAACCTTGCCGAGTACACCATCGATGGATTTTAGAAATGTCATGATCAATCCTCCGGTCACTCAGGCGTCAAGATACCGGGAAGCCACAAGGACACCTGTGGAATGTAGGTGATCATCAACGTGACGATGAAAATGCCCAGCAGGTATGGGAACAGCTCGCGGGTGAGGCGTCCGATCGGAACTTTGGAAATCGTGGCGACGGCATAGAGGCTCATCCCCACCGGCGGCGTCAGCAGGCCAATCATCGAGCACAGCACTATGATCACGCCGAACTGGATCGGATCGATCTGGAACTGGTCGATGATCTTCATGAAGATCGGAATGGTAATGACCATCACCGCAATGCCTTCCAGGAAGCAGCCGAGAACGATCAGCACAAAGACAACGATGATCAACAACACGTACTTGTTTTCCGTAACC
>Ga0209536_100000056_pt1 | contig 150615 bp, 146 predicted proteins | sample DeeMarSeWOR28_12_FD_187461 | JGI IMG/M metagenome (GOLD analysis project Ga0209536, IMG submission 187461) | Marine sediment microbial communities from White Oak River estuary, North Carolina - WOR-2-8_12 (SPAdes) (version 2) | ecosystem: Environmental > Aquatic > Marine > Intertidal zone >...
AGGTAAGACCCGCCATGACCGGCAAAGGCGGGGATTTCTCCCTTTGCCCTGAAGAGCCGAGCGATGGGCACGCCCTCCTCCCCGGGGATCCAGGGCCTCAGCGCCGCCATGGCCGGCACCACGTACGTCAACGCGCAGGCGGCCAGCATGAACGCGACCACCGTGACGAGGTGCTGTAGAGGAGATAGCCGGCGGTCGTGTTTATCGTGCATCAGAACTGAAAGTAGATGTAGGGAACGACTTGGCTGGTGGCGACGAAGCTCAGCCCGAAGCCCACCGCGGCGAGCGCAACGCCTTGAGCCGGGGCGGGCATCGCCTTGAAGCGAAGCTCGACCGATTCGAACCAGTGCTTGGGGGTGTAGTGTGCAGCGAAGCTTGCAAGCAGCAGCGCCCATACACCGGTCGAGATCTGGGCGACCGAGAAGGTTCCGCTGCCGAGTCGCGTCGTCACGTCAACGGCGTTGTCGAGGCTGGTCGCGCGGAACAAGATTCGCGAGAACACCACGAACTGAAGCGCCCAAAACACCTTGAACGCACGCAGGTGCCACGAGTCCACCGTGTCGCGCGTGCGGCCCGAAAGCCGGTAGAAGAAGCGGTGCGTCACCATCGCGGCGGATTGCAGAAGGGCGTAGAAGACGAAGGTCCAAGACGCACCATGCCAGATGCCGATGAGGAACATGGTGAGCCACAGGTTCCAATAGGCGCGGGCAGGTCCGACGTGCGATCCGCCTAGCGGGTAGTAGAGATAATCGCGAAGCCAGGTGGATAGCGTCATGTGCCACCTGCGCCAGAATTCCGCGGGGCTCGCCGATTGATACGGGCGATCGAAATTCTCGGGCAGCTCGAGGCCCATGAGCTTGGCCGATCCGCGGGCAACGTCGGTGTAGCCGGAGAAGTCGCAATAGATTTGCATCGTGAAGCCGTAGAGCGCGACGACCACTTCTGCTGCGGTGTAGAGCTCCGGTTGGTCGAACACGCGGTCGACGAGATTCACCGATAGGTAGTCCGCGATGGCGACCTTCTTCACCATCCCGGTAGCGATCAAGAACAGGCCCTGTGTCACCTGCTCGTCTTTGAGCGTGATCTTGCGCTCGAGCTGGGGAAGAAGCTGCGAGGCGCGGACGATGGGACCCGCCACGAGCTGAGGGAAGTACGTGACGAAGAGCGCAAACCGAACGAAGCTTCGCGTGGGCTCGAGCCGTCGCCGATAGATGTCAATCGTGTAGCTCAGGGTTTGGAACGTGTAGAACGAAATGCCCACGGGCAAGAGCACCTCGAGGAATGGTGGACGCTCGATGTGGACGCCAAAGAACAGCCCCAATACGTCGGCTGTCGCCTGCGACGCGAAATTGAAGTACTTGAAGACGCCGAGGAGACCGAGGTTCGAGACGAGGCTGACTAGCAGCCACCGTTTGCGGGCTCTGTCGTCCTCGGTGGCGTGGATGCGGAGGCCGGCGACGTAGTCGACCACCGTGGATCCGAGGATGAGCACGATGTACGCGGGGTGCCACGCCATGTAGAAGAGGCACGACGCCACGAACACGAAGATGATTCGAAGCTGGGCGTGCTTGGCCAACAGCCAGAACCCTCCGACGGCGATGCCCAGGAACAGAATGTAGTCGAGGCTGTTGAAGAGCACTGGTCCCCTATCCAGTGTGAATCCGCCCGGTTTTAGCCGCAGGCAGGCCTGCACGCTAGTTGCTTGACGGAACCCTCGCTTCGACCAAGCATCTGCGCCCGGAGGGCTCGATGAAGATCAATGGTTCGGTAGCACTAGTGACGGGTGGCGCTTCTGGCTTGGGCGAGGCCACGGTTCGCCAATTCGTCAGCCGGGGCGGGCGCGCGGTGATCGTGGACCTCAACGCAGACCGCGGCAAAAAGCTCGCTTCCGAGCTCGGTGACGCTGCGACGTTCGCGCGCGCCGACGTGAGCAACGCAGAAGAAGTTCAGGCAGCCGTCGAGCAGGCGACGTCGATGGGCACGCTACGGGCGGCGGTCAACTGCGCGGGCATCGGGATGGCGATGCGCACCGTGGGCAAAGACGGTACGCCCCACGATCTCGGCGTCTTTCAGAAGATCATCTCGGTGAACCTCGTAGGCACGTTCAACGTTCTTCGCCTGGCTGCCTCGGCCATGTCCCGCAACGAGCCCGAGGATGGAGAGCGCGGCGTCGTCGTCAATACGGCATCGGTCGCAGCCTTCGACGGTCAGATCGGCCAGGTTGCCTATTCGGCATCCAAGGGAGGGATCGTCGGGCTGACGCTTCCCGCTGCGCGCGATCTTTCGAAAGCGCTGATTCGCGTCGTCACCATCGCGCCAGGCACGTTCGACACACCACTGCTCGGAATGCTTCCGGACGAGATCCGCACGGCGCTCGCCGCGGCGATCCCACATCCGAGCCGGCTCGGGCGTCCCGAAGAGTTCGGCTCGCTCGCCTGTCACGTCATCGAGAACAGCTATCTCAACGGCGAGGTCATCCGGCTGGACGGCGCCATTCGCATGGCGCCCCGCTGATCTTGTCGGCCGCATCGGCAGCCTTGGAGTCCGCCCGTGGATGAGACCGCGCATGCCGAGGGGTACCGTCTGGGCGTACCCCTCAGACGCCGGCGCCGCATCTTCGGGCTCGCGCTTCCGATCATCGGCGGCATGCTCTCGCAGAACGTCCTCAATCTCGTGGACACGGCGATGGTGGGCACGCTCGGCGACGCCGCCCTGGCGGGCGTCGGGCTCGGCGGATTCGCGAACTTTCTATTGTCCGCCTTCATTTTGGGGCTGTCGGCGGGTGTCCAGGCGATGGCAGCGCGTCGCGTCGGAGAAAGGCGCCGCACCGAGACGGCGATCCCGCTCAATGGAGGCTTGCTGATGGCGGTGGCCATCGCGGTTCCCTGGTCGGTGTTTCTGATCGTGCTCGCCCCCGAATACTTTCCCCTGTTGACCGAAGATGCCGCGGTCGTCGAGCAAGGGGTGCCTTACTTGCGAGCGCGCTTGTTTGCCATGTTCGCCATGGGAATGAACTTCTCGTTTCGTGGCTACTGGAACGCAGTCGACAAGTCCGTTCTCTACATGCGGACGTTGATTTCCATGCACGTGCTCAACATCTTTCTCAACTGGGTTTTCATCTTCGGCAATCTCGGGGCACCGGCGCTTGGCGCCACCGGCGCAGGAGTCGCCTCCGCGATCTCGACCGTTTTTGGAACGGCCTCTTATTTCATGCTGGGGCGTACGTACGCCCGCGACGCAGGCTTTCTGCATGGACTACCGAACCGGGAGACACTCGCGACGATCATTCGCCTCTCGGCGCCGGCCGGGCTTCAGCAGTTCTTCTTTGCGGCGGGCATGACCGTCTTTCTCGCTCTCGTCGCTCGGATGGGCACGCCGGAGCTGGCGGCCACCAAGGTGATCATCGATCTGATCTTGGTCGGGATCTTGCCCGGAATCGGCTTCGGTCTGGCTGCTGCTTCTCTCGCCGCCCAGGCACTCGGACGAGGAAAGCCCGAGGATGCCATGCGCTGGGGGTGGGACGTCACCAAGATCGCCATGCTCGTCGTCGGCGCGATCAGCGTTCCGGTCGCGATGTTCCCGCAGTTGATCTTGAGCGTCTTCATCCACGACGCCGCGACCCTCGCCATTGCAGAAACGCCTTTGCGAATCTTCGCTGCTTCGCTGGTTTTCGACTGCGTCGGCGTCGTGCTGATGAATGCGTTGATGGGCGTAGGAGACACCAAGCGCGTCATGATGATCTCAACGGGGTACCAGTGGCTGCTCTTCCTCCCAGCGGTGTACCTCATCGGCCCGGTGCTTCAGTTCGGGCTGGTTCTGGTCTTCCTCGCGCAAGTGATGTATCGCATCCTCCAGTCAATCACCTTCACGCTGATGTGGAAGCGCGGCGGATGGCAAACCATCGAGCTTCACTGACTTTCGCGCTGGCGCCGGCGTAGCTCTTCCACGTTTTCTTCCCAATGCTGCCCGTCGAAGGCGGAGAGGTGGAAGTCGGATGGGTCCACACCCTCCAAGCAACGCACATTGACGTCGATCCGATCGGGATGGGATCGGGGCCGATAGTACGAATGAATGCCGCAGTGCTTGCAGAAATGATGCTTCGCGGTGTGTGTCCCGAACGTGTACGTGGTCAGCGCGTCCGCGCCTCGGAGCAGCTCGAAGTCGGGCTCTCGGACGATGAGGTGAACGAACCCCTTCTTGCTGCAGATGCTGCAATTGCATTGGACGGCGTCACGTTTCCGTATCGTCACGCGATATCGCACGGCGCCGCAATGGCAACCTCCCTCGACGACTTCGGGCGAGCCCTGGCCCATCATTCGACCGGCTCACCCGTGGCTCGATCGAGGGTCATCCAAGGGGTGCCGGCGATTTGCACCTCGATGAGCTTCTCATGGACGACGAGGACCGGCATCGCGGTGAGGGAGCCCAGCTCTGCGCGCCAGAGCTCCTTGCCTGAACCCACGTCTTTGGCGACGACCACGGCTGAATCGCCTGCCTGCGCTTCGTAGAGAATGCCTTCGCTCAATACTGCGGCGCCCTCAGCAGACCCACCGCCCGGCGGCACGGAGCGTCTCTTCTCGAGCTGCATGGCGGCGAGCCAGGCAATCAATGCAGCGATGAGCACGAGCCCGAGGAGCACTCCGACGACCCGTTTTCCGGACTTTGCCTCTTCGCTCACCAAGGTGTTTTAGCACGCCCGCCGTGATAGGGTCCTGCAATGTTCGTCGGTCACTACGGGCCTAGCTTCGGCCTTCGTCGTGCCTCGGGTGGGGTGCCGCTTTGGGTGCTTTTCCTGGCCGTTCAGCTCGTCGATGTCTTGTGGGCGATCCTGATCATGGCTGGCGTCGAGAAGGTGCGGATCACGCCTGGATTCACGGCGTCGAGCCCGCTCGATCTCTACTACATGCCCTATACCCACAGCCTCGCCGCGTCAGCCGCGTGGGCCGTGATCTTCGGAACATTGGCCGGCCTCGTTTGGGGGCGCCGGGGCGGGGTGGTCGTAGGGCTCTGCGTGATCTCTCATTGGATCTTGGACCTGCCGGTGCACGTTGCCGATCTTCCGCTTTGGGGCGACGCACACAAAGTGGGTCTCGGGCTTTGGGATCGACCGGTCATCGCGTTTGCCCTGGAAGCCGGGGTGTTGTTTCTCGGCACGGCGATCTATGCGCAGCACGCGCGCGGCAAATTGGCAGTTTGGATCTTCGCTGTGGTGATGCTGGCCATCCAAACGACGAATTTCGTGATGCCACCGCCCGCCGAGCCGCCGCAGTTTGCGATGATGGCACTGTCCTCTTACGTAGCGTTCGCTGCCGCGGCGTGGCTCGTCGAAAAGCGGTGGGGCCAGGGTCTCGAGGTGAGCGCAACGGCCGGAGTGACGCGGCGTTGAGCCCCAATTCGTCATGATTTCGGGCTCACCTCGAATCACGGAGCCCCCGGCGTCGGATCGATGGCCTACGCCCATGGCCCGGTTGAATCCTTTTCGGTCGCAAGTGACTCTACCTCGATAAGGAGGTAACCCCATGAGTGCCATTTTTCCTCGAAACGAACACCCCATCGATCGTGTAATCCGAGTCGTGCTTGGGATTGCGTTGCTCTCTCTGGTATGGATTGGTCCACAAACGTCCTGGGGATGGGTTGGTGTGGTGCCCTTGGTGACCGGACTGGTCGGAAGCTGTCCTCTCTATCGGCTCTTCGGAATCTCCACATGCTCGATCGGCAAAAGTCAGACGGGTCAATCTCCGACCGGGACCTGATGGTGCAGGTGGCTGCCGGAGACCGCCGGGCGTTCGAGCAGCTCGCGCGGCGTCATGCAGCGGCAATCCTGCGGCTGACGCGAGCGGTGACCGGCCAAGCTGCAACCGCGGAAGATGCGCTGCAGCAAACGCTTTTGTCAGTGTATCAAAGCGCATCCGCCTTTCGAGCGGAGTCCTCCGTTCGGACATGGATGCTCACCATTGCCAGAAATGCGGCGTATCGCATTCGCGCGAAGAGCGATCGTCAGAGCCTCGTCGAGGAGCGTTTGATGGAGCTAGGGCTCGGCGCGGGATGGGGAAGCGGTGATCCTGAGACGATCGCCTTGGCGGCGGAGCGAAAGGATACACTCCTGAGGGCGCTATCCACGCTTTCCGTGCAGGATCAAGAAGCTCTCATTCTTCGTGACATCGAAGGTCTGCAAGCAAGCGAGGCGGCTGCGCTTCTGGGTATCGGAGAGCGCGCTCTCAAGAGCAGGTTGCATCGCGCTCGGTTGCGCCTCGCTGCCGCGCTCCGTCGTGAAAGCGAGATGAGCGCCTCAGCGCAGGAAGGACCCCAGCTATGAATGAAAAGACTGTCGCCGGCCTACAGTGCTCCGAGGTGCTGGCGCTTCTCAGCGAGTACCTAGACCACGAGCTCGATTCGGCTATGGTCGAACGTGTCGAAGGGCACCTTCTCGGTTGCCCGAACTGCGAGCGCTTCGGGAGGAGCTTTGGATCGATGGTGGTCTCGCTGCGACGGGATTCGATCGCTTCGGAGTCTGTCGACTCCGAGCTCGTGATGCGCTTGCTGACCCAAATCGATCGCCTGACCACGGAGGCCTGACGTCATGAATGCACGCCCAGATCGCCAGAGCCATTTCCGGTCGCGGCCGAATCGCAGCGCTCGGCCTAGGCTGACTTTGGTTGCGTCTGCCTTACTTTTCCTCGGCGGGTTGAGTGCGGCCCCCTCGGCCCAGGCCGAAACATCTCACTACCAAGAGGAAGCTCCCACGCTCTTCGTCGACCTATTTGCCAGCACGAGAATCTATCCCAACGCAGATGCCGCCCTCATCGGATTCGCCATGGGAACGGTATGGCGCCCTTCCGAGAAGTGCGTGCATTTGGCAGGCGAAGGGTTTGCGCGGTTCGGTAGCCGCACCTTGGCCACCGGCGAGCAGAAGATGAGGACGGCCGGCGGTGCGATCGGCGCCCTCTGGGGGACGGGCGATTGGGATCGATGGTTCGGGGCCGGCGGGATGTTCGACTTGGGATGGGCGCGAGTCGGCTCGAGGGATGACTTCGTGCTGAGCGGGTACCTTCGCGCGCTCCTCTACTGGCGTTTGCGCAAGGAGTTTTGGGTGGGTCTCGATGCGCGGGCCGGACACGTGATCGTCCCCGTGACCGTCGAGGGAGTCGGAATCAAAGGCCCGGTGGTCGGCATCGGCATCGGTGCGATGTGGGGGAAAGGAAAGGATTGATTCACGCTCCCCGCGACTCCGCGTTTCGCGCTCGGTTGGCAACCCTGCTGCTGTTGGTGGGGCTGGCGCTGGCTTCCGGGTGCACCGGCGTCCTGCAGAACCTCGGGGCGAGATGGGCCACGAACAAGATCTCGGAGGTGTTCGACCTCGACGAGGCGCAGCAGCAAGCTACTCGCGCGGCGGTCGAGCGTACCATGGCCTGCACCCCCGAAGTCCTCGGACCGAGGGTCGATCTCCTGGTTGCCACGGTCGATCGAGCACTGTGCAAGGGGCTCGACGAAGAGAACATGCTGATCATCGAGCGGCAGATCGACCTGATGCTCGACAAGGCAGCGGCCTGGATCATCGACGAAGCGGCACCGATACTTGCAACCCTGAGCGAAGGGCAAATCGCGCATGCGCAACGCGAGCTGGACGAGCGACTGCAAGAAACGCGCGATGAGCTCGACGCGCCCCCACGGGAACGACTGGCGAATCGACAGGACAAGTTCATCGACGCCATCGAGGAGTGGACGGGTCGTCTGAGCGATCGGCAGGAACAGGACATCCGGGATCATGTAGCCTCCATGCCGGATGAGGCCGCAGACCGTCTCAGAGCGGACGAGCGGCGGCTTGCCCACATCGCCGCCGCGCTTCGCCGGAATCCCGAAGCGCCGGCGGTTCGGGACGTGCTCTGGGATGCCTGGGAGAAGCGCGAGGATTGGGGACCCCACACGCGCTCGCCCGAGGCGCGGCGCGCGGAAGGCCGAAAGACGCTGTTCTTCGTCTATGGGCTTCTCGACGCAGAGCAGAAAGACAATCTGAGCGCGCGCCTCCACGAGGTGCACGAGAAGGTGAAGCGGATCCTCGGCATTGCAGGGGCGGGATGATGAGCCGGCCCAGCGATCTTTCCGGAATTCCGCGCGTGTACCGAGTGCCTGCGCTCTTGCGCGATCTGCGATGGGTGGCGTCTCGGTTGCCCTCGCTGTGGTCGATTTGGGTGGGGCGGCGGCTGCCGCAGAAGCTGAGGGAGCAGATCATCGTTGCCGTGGCGCAAGTCAACGCATGCCGCATGTGCGCGCATGCCCACATGCGCATGGCACTCGAAGTCGGCGTTTCCGACAAGGAGCTCGCGGCGCTCGAAGGCCTCGATGAAGCCGCATTCGACCGCCGCACCTGGCTTGCGCTGGCGTACGCCCGTGAGCGAACGAGAGTAGGATTTGCACCGATCACTTCACCAGATGCATACGCATCGCTGGTCGAGATGCTTGGAGAGCAAACGTTCCGCGACATCGAAGACGTGGCTCACGTCATGACAGTCGCCAACGGGATCGCAAACACGCTGAACGCGCTGTCGGACCGGTGCCACGGCCGTCCAGTGCCTGGAAGCCGGTTTGCCGATGAGGTCTTCATCAACGTGTTGTTCCTACCGGGCGCTTGGCTTGGCACCCTGATTGCAGCGATTCGGCAACGGAGGTCACCCCTTGCGGTCTGGCGCCAGGCCCGGGGTTTCGAGGCTGAGCCGCGCTTCTAGCGAAACGTCTGCGACCCTCGAGCATACCGATGGCCATGAACCAATCAAAGCAATTCATGAAACGCCTCGTTCCCAAGTCGCTGGTGCTGCTGGTCCTAGGGGCTCTGTTCGTCGGAACGACGGCCCATGCCGCGTATACGCCCATCGAGCTCGATGCCGTTCACACGAAGGTCGCCTTCACGGCTTCGACCATCCTGTTCGACGTCGATGGCGAGTTCGGAAAGTATGCCATAGAGGTAGACGGCGACCCGAGCAAACCCGAGAGCGTCAAGGTGAGAGCGGCAATCGATGTCGCGTCGATCGATACAGAGAACACCAAGCGGGACAATCACCTGAGGAGCGCCGACTTCTTCGATGCTGCCAAGTACCCACAGATCACGTTCACCTCGACGAGCGTGAGCTCAAAGGGGGAACAGCTGATCGTCAAGGGCAACCTGTCGATGCACGGCACCACCAGGCTGGTGACGATTCCCTTCAAGGTTGCGCGAGGAAAGAACGGCGCGGGTGTGGATACCACTTCGTACAAGGGCAAGCTCACCATCGACCGCAACGATTTCGGCATCGGCACCGATAGCGTCGCTGCGAAGATCAGCCTCGAGGATGAGGTCGACATCAAGCTGCTCATCGTGACGTTCCCTGGGAAATAGCCGGGCCCCGGGGCGAGGACTTAGAATGCGTCGACGCCGACACCGGCAAAACCGGAAAAGTGCGGGCTATCGAGCAGCCACTCGGTCGGAAATGCCCAGCCCACACGCGCGTAGACTTGCCAGCGTCCCCAGCGCAAGTCGGTGAACAAGGCCACGCCGCCGATCCCGCCGAAGTCATCGAGAAGCCCTAGGCGGCGCGGATCGTTGACCGTTCCGCCCGAGACGAGCACCCCGAGCTCCTGCGGCGCGTCGATCTTGGGTCGAATGTGTCCGCTGAGCTGGGCGATCGCGAGCCGCTCCGAGATGTTGGACGACCAGGGCAAGCCCGGCACGACCAAGACATATGGGTTCATGCCGCCGACCCGCATACGGGTGATGTCGTCCTGATTCCATCCCCAGTTGAACGTTTCTTGAAGCTCGATGCGGAACCGGTCGCCAGTCTTCCATCCGCTTCGCAGCCACTGGTTCAGCGTCCAGATGGCCTTGGTGGGGTCGTTTCGGCCGTCGTCCACGATGCCCCAAGGCCGTAGATCCGAGCGCACGTCGACTCCGACCGATGCACCCACGGCGATGCCGTAGATGCGGGGAAAGAGCTTCGACGCCCGGTATTCCTCGGCGGGAGAGTCGACGCTCCAGTAGATGTAGCCGAGCCGCGGCTCGAAAACCCAAGTGTCTTCGGGCAGAAGATAGCCGGGGTCGGCGTTGCCGAAGAACCAGCGTCGTACGTTGGTGAGAACCTCCAACGTGTGATGGTCGGCAAAGTGCCATTGAAGCTTTGGTAAGAGGACGACGTAGCTCGCGTTGAACCCGCGGCCGGACACGCGCAGCCCTCGTTCGTAGTACTGATGCAAGAGCCCGGCGAAGAAAGCCTCCCCACGGACGCCCACCGATAGCTCCAAGCTTTTCGCAAGCGGTATTCGCTCGATCTCTACGTGCAGCGTGTCGGTGTTGTAGTAGAGCCGGAGGTCTCCTTTCCCGACCTGATCCTGTCCGACGGCTTCGAACAAGACGAATCCAAAGCCCGTGACTTCGGGAACGAACGCGAAGTCACCGCCCGCCGCGGCCGAGCCGTGCCAGTCTTCGGCGCGGGCGCCCGAGGAAGCGAGCGTCACCACGAGCGCGACGGTGACGGCGCGCGCCAGGAGCGCCACGCGGGAGCGAAGAATCTGCATCAGTCCTCATCGCCTTCGTCTTCGTACTCTTCGAGCGCCTGGATGGGAGCTGCCGATGACGCCGCGGCCTCGTCGACGTAGACCTGCGCCGCCCCGTGCTGATAAACCAGCCGGCCTCCTGCTTCGCCGGCACGAAAGCCGAAGGCGAGCACGATAGCGGTCCCGATGCAGGCGGTCGCGACGGTGGCGTTGCGCAACTGCCCTTCGCGCAAGGCCAAGGGTACGACCATCAATGCGAGCAAGATGCCGCTCGCCCAGACGAAGATCTCCGCCGCCTCTTCATGCTCTTCGATGGCAGCCTCGGGAACGGCCTCCTCGACGCGTTCTTCCTCCGTCTCGCCCGTGTTCATGGCCAGGAACCCCGAGCCCACCAACACGCCTTGCAGCAGGAGGACGATGACCCAGACGCGGCGATCGAACCATCCCTTCCACCAGGCCAACGCTACCCCGCTTGCGATGACCGGCATCAGAAGCGCGAGCGCGATCGGAACGTGAACGACTTTTGGATGAAAAAGCAACTGGTCCATGGCAACCACCTCCCGCATGATGCTGATCCAGCTCGGCGCGGAATGCCATGCGTCAGATGTGATATGTGAACAATTTCAGGATCTTGATCGTGCCGCATGCTACAGGCGTGAGCACGGGCATGTCGCAGTCTGTCTTCACCTCGGAGCGTCGCGTGCTTTGCGGGCTCTTGCTCGCCTTCTTGCTGGTCGCTCTGCTGTCGGCGATCGACATTTGGGCGGACCTCCGCGAAGGCACTACGCCCAATCACGTCGTGGCCGAAGCGGCCGTGCTCGGGGTAGGACTGGTGGGCTCGATCTTCATGGCGCGCCGCCTCGTCCTCGTCTTGGGTCGGGCCAGGACCGCCCAGGAGCAAGCCCTTCATCTGGCCGAGCAGCTCGATGCGACGCGCGCGGAGGCGAGCCGATGGCGAAACGAAGCAAGAGACCTGATGGCAGGGCTCGCGGCGGCCCTCGATCAGCAGTTTGATCGCTGGAGCTTGTCACCTGCCGAAAAAGAGGTCGCTCTGTTGCTGCTCAAAGGGCTGAGCCATCGAGACATCGCCGAGGTTCGATCGGTGACCGAAGCGACGGCGAGGCAACAGGCCAGAGCGGTCTACAAGAAGGCAGGGCTATCGGGCCGACACGACCTCGCGGCGTTCTTCCTGGAAGACTTGATGCTGCCCATTCAGGACGCTCATGAGCCTCTCGAATGAGATCGTTCCGCGCGGGCCGCGCGCGCGTTTGCCGCAAACATGATCCAAATGGCACACCTTGGCTCATGCTATCTCTTGAAATCATTGCCTTTTAAGTCCGGGCACGCGACTTGCTAGTCACTTAATCCGCGTGTAGGAGGAAGGTCATGATCGGTAGATTCACTTTCGCGGTGCTTACCTTGGCGGTGTTCGGAGCCGCTGGGTGCCAGACGAGCTCGGAGGTCACCCAATACGAGGCGGCTCTGAGACAGGCGTCGAGCTGTGACGAGGTGCTCCAGGCCATTCAGGAGGACGCGATCGCGAAGGTCGACCTCGAGCTCCAGTCGTTCATCGATCAAGACTACTACCGATGGGGGGGGCCGGTGCTGGTCGACGGTGAGGCCGGTAATTTTGGTGGTGCCGGCGGCATCCCCGCGGCGCCCCAAGAGGATGGAAACGACGGGGATGCTCCCTCCGGCTTTTCGGACACGAACACGCAGGTGGCCGACGTGGACGAGGCCGACATCGTCAAGGTGGGTGACGAGGGTCGTAAGCTCTACGTGATCCGCGGCAACGGGTTCCACGAGTTCGATTCCTGGCCGGCTCAGGATACTTCGAAGGTTGCCGATCTCGAGATCGAAGGCGGACCCATGGAGATGTTCGTAGAGGATGGTCGCGCGGTCGTCTTTTCGAGAGTCTCTGGTGTGGAAGCGCTCGACGATGGGGAATTGTGCCAGGGCTATGGATACTATCCGGAGCTAGGCGCTGCCGACGTGGCGTTCGAGGGACCGTACTACTGCGGGCGCCCCTACGTGAAGATCACCGTGATCGATATCAGCGGGGACTCCCCCGACGCCGTCCGGGAGATCTACGTCGACGGCTGGTATTCCTCCTCTCGCCGCCATGACGGCATCGTGCGGGCCGTGGTGCAAAGCAGCATGCATCGTCCCGGCACCGTTCCTGAGTTGTGGCAGTTCGTTTGGGGTGGAGAGGCGCAGCCACAGACCCGAGAACAGGAGATCGCGCTCGCCCGCGCCTGGGCCGTTCAGGCCAAGGAGGCCATCGCTGAGACGACGCTGGAACAGTGGGTCCCAGCATGGGGAGAGCGCGTCGATGGAGAGATCCAGGAACGGCCCGTGCAGTGCACGGATTTCTACGCTCCCGCGCCCGGTCTCACGAACTACGGGCTCACGCAGATCGTAGGCATCGACATCGCCAATGACGACCCGACGGCCATCACGTCGATCCTCGGCGAGGCCACGCAGGTATATGCCAACCGCGAAACCTTGATTCTCGCGCAGCCTGACTGGACTTGGTTCGAGAGAGACAACAACACCGACCGAACCGCGGTGCATCGTTTTGCGGTGTCCTCAGAGGCGCAACGCACGCCCTATCAGGGCTCCGGGTTCGTGCCGGGCGTCGTCAACGACCAGTTTTCCATCGACGAGCGCGATGGCGTCATTCGCATCGCGACCACGCGAACGACCTGGCATCACCAGAGCGGCGACGTCATCACGCCCGAGGTGTGGGTACCTCCGACCACCGACAATCTCGTGAGCACGATGCGACTCGACGGTAACGTGCTCGAAATAGCCGGCTCCACGCCCGGCCTCGCAGAAGGCGAGCGGATCTTCTCCGCTCGGTTCCTCGGCGACCTCGGGTACATCGTGACCTTCCGGCAAGTCGATCCGCTTTTCGCGATCGACCTCAGCGATCCCGAGAACCCCGAGGTATTGGGAGAGCTCAAAATTCCTGGCTTCAGCGACTACATGCATCCGCTCGGCGACACCCATCTCCTCACCATCGGCCGCGACGTCGACGAGGTAACGCAGCAGGACAATGGCACGGCGCTTCAGATCTTCGACGTGTCCGATCCCGCCAATCCAGTCTTGGCGCACAAGGCATTGGTGGGGCAGGGCTTCTCAGAGGCCAATCACAACCACAAGGCCTTCAACTTCTACGAGGACAAGGGCCTGCTCGCGTTTCCGTTCGTGTCCTACGAGGGCGACTTCTCGAGCACGCTCGAGCTATGGGACGTGAGCGCACAGAATGGGCTCAGCCGCCGCGGCGCAGTCGACCACTCCGACTTGGTGCTCGATGATTGCGGTGGCGTGCCCTACGCCGTCGAAGACTTCTTCTACTACTGCGGCTATCAGCCTCAGATCACCCGCGGCGTCTTCATCGACGACTTCATCTATTCGATCAGCTACGGCGGCGTCCGCGTCCATGACGTGAACGACTTGGCAACGCCCGTGGCAACCGCAACCTACTAGGTCAGGGAGCGCAGGGCTCACTCCGTGAGGCCCAAGGCGTCCCGATAGGCCGCGTCTTCTGGGGAATTGTGGTTCCAGTAGTCGTCTAGGATCGCGTGAGTACGCACTGCGGTAGTGCGCTGCGGCCCCACGCTTTCCTCCCACGCTTGAATCACGTGAGGAAATTCCGGCTCGTAGTAGATGGTCAGCGTTCGCCCGAGCGCGGGGTACCGGAGCTCGAGCGCGGTCACGGGGTGATCGACCAGCTCGGTTTCTGCGGCTGCTCTGCGGCTCACCGTCACCGGATAGGCGCGAAGTGCTTTGTGACGCATTCGAATGTAGTGGAGACCTGGAACGAGCTCTCGCTCGCCTTCTTCGATCTTGGACGGGTCGATCCGGATTTGAGCCCAAATGCCGTCCTCCAAAGGCGCGTCGGGCAGGACCATCTTCTGATCGGCGTCGTCTTGAAAGTACGAATGCAGAATCGCGTGGAGACCGTCCTCGCGGCGATTGATCTGACTGTACACGTGGCCGCACCACTCCTGCACGGTGCTGCTCACCTTCAGTGTCCCGCCATCGGAAGCGCGAGCCGGCGTGAACGACGACGTCATCAAGGTGTAAGGGTAGATGCCCGTGTAGAACCTTCGGTACGCGTTGAGCTTGAGCACCGAGATCGCATCGGGCGAGTCTCCGTGCTCTTGCTTCACCTGTAGCTTCGGCAGAAAATCCTCGGTCACGAAGATCAAGACGGCTTCGCCCTCGTGTTGGTCGCCGTAGCGCGCCTGGCGAAGCTCGTAGCGGGTGAGCTCGGCGGCGCCTTGATACCAGTAGGTATCGAACGTGGGATGGCGTTCGGCGAATTGCGCCGGCCGCGGCGGCTCGAGCGCGGATGACTCAGCCTGCTTCGACTCGACCGGACGTGGACCTTCCCGCTTGCCCTCGCACCCGAGCGCGAGCAATGAAACGAGTGAGGACCCAATGATGAAACGATTCATCAGCATGGCTTAGGCAAGCGGTTCTCGGTCTGCAAGCGTGGGCTCGGACGATCTTGCGCTTGCTTTACGGAATGAAAAGTTGAATCTGCGCGAACTTCGCGTAGTTGCGCCGCAGCCCGATTCGGACGCGCCAAATTGTTTACACGGCGCGTCATCGACCCCAATTTTGAAATCATGGACGTCGAGATCCATGGTGAGTACGAGCCACGCTTCGAGCCCGTTGCGTCCGTGCTCCGAAAGCAGGTAGCACGGTTCGGCGGTGGCGGAGCCGTCTCGGTCTTTTTGAATGGGAAGCCCGTCGTGGACATCTGGGCGGGCCGGGCCCGGCACGATGGCGCCGCTTGGGACCGCGACACCATGTCGATCTGCTTTTCGGGTACCAAGGGCATCGCGGCCACGGCCGTTCACATCCTGGCCTCGCAAGGCGCGATCGATTACGACGCTCCGGTTGCGCGCTACTGGCCGGAGTTCGGGTGCAACGGGAAAGAGACCATCACCGTGCGCCAGGTGCTTGCCCACCAGGCGGGGCTGCACAAGACCGTGCCACTGGTCGATCAGCTGACGGACATTCTCGATTGGGAACGCATCGTTCGGCGTGTCGCCGAGGCCAAACCGGATTTTCGCCCCGGGACCGCCAATGGCTACCATGCCGTGACGTTCGGCTGGCTCGTGGGGGAGCTCGTCCGCCGCGTCTCGGGCATGACCTTCCCGGACTTCGTGCAGAGGCGCATCGTCGAGCCGCTTGGTCTCGATGGCATGCGCGTCGGGGAGGCAGATAGCCAGATGCACCGGCTCACCGATTTGGTCGGCCTTCCGGCGTTGCGCCGGTGGGGTGCGGAGCCCTTGCCGGAGTCGTATCGCGCGCCGGCCTGCATGCCCAGGGGACCGCTTCGCAGCCTGGTCCGTCGCGGGCTCACTCCCGCGAAGATGACCGAGCTATTCACCCATCCTGCCTTCTGGAAGGCTTGCCTGCCCGCGATGAACGGCGTCTGCACCGCTCGTTCGCTCGCCAAGATGTACGCCATGCTTTCGGTCGGCGGCGAGCTCGAAGGAGTGAGATTGGTGAACGAAGGGATCATCGAGCGTGCTTCCAAGGTTCAGATGAAACGCCCCGACAGGGTGGTGCTCTATCCCTTGCATTGGCGGCTCGGCTATCATCGGGCCGACGCACTGCTCATGGATGTTCCGAGGGCTTTCGGTCACTTCGGCATGGGTGGCGCCGGAGGATGGGCCAATCCAGAGCTCAGGCTCAGCGCGGCCCACGTTCACAACGGGTTTCCACTCTCCCTCGCGGGGCAGCTCCGAACGGTGAACATCACGGCGGCAGTCTACGAGTCTCTAGGTCTCTACCACGGCGTTTTTCATACGCTCCGCCATGGTCCGGTCATCGAGCTGCTTCCGGCTCGCGCGGCCTGACATGGAGCGCCGCATCAACGGATCCGCTTCGTGGTCTTCTGCTCCGCGGCTTTCGTGGCTTGCCCGCTCTTCCTCTCGGCTTCCGCGATGAGCGATTCGCCTTGCTTCCGCGCTTCGGCCACCGCCCGATCCGCCTTGCGGTTGGCCTCGGCGATCACCTGATCGACTCGCTTGTCCGTCTCGCTGCGGATGCGCTTGGCTCCTTCGCGAGCCGCGACCTCCGCCAGAGGGTTGCCTTTCGCTTCCCGTTCGACCTGATCGGCGCGCGCGTAGCCTTCTTTGCGTATCTTCTCGGCGGCGCGCTTGGCTTCTTCGCGGATTCGATCCGCTGTCTTTTCCGCTTCCGAAATCAGCCGTTCAGCTTGAGCTCGAGCTTCCTGCACCGCGCGTGCGCGCTGCTCCTCGAGCTCCGCCGATACGGCATCGGCCACGACCCCTCGAAGCGCGCTCGTATCGACTTTCACCGAAACGCGCGGAGATTTGATCGAGCCGGTCAGGTTGGCCTGCACGCCTACCTTCTTCACCTTCGAGAGGTCCAGCCCCAGCCCGCGTACTTCCGAAGCCAGCTTCGAGGTCAGCGTCTCGATCGGCACGTCCGTCGACACCTGGTATTTCATCTCCTGGTCGAGACCGTGGCGTCCGCTCACCTGCATCGTCAGTCCTGCAGCGTTCGCGGTGAATGGCTTTACCTCGACAGCTCCATCTTCGATCGCGAACCGCGTTTTGAAGCGTTCGATGTCGAGGGGCGTCGGAATCGCCGGCACGGCCCTCGCGAGCTCCTGCAGCGGCTTGAAGTCGGGGCTCAGCCTGCTTTGCACGGCAGCCACGAGCCCACTGGCATCTATCGAGTCGAGCTTCGGCACGAAATCATCGCTGAGCGTGCCGGCGGCACGGAGGTCAGTCGAGAAACGGCCGTCCAAAAAACGAGCAATGGGGGCGTAGGCCCGCATCGAAGGCAGAGCCTCGAAGGCCCGGGCAAAGCTGGCTTTGTCCACGCCATAGGTCATGTCGAACGCAGCCGGTCGATCGGGATACGTCGTGAGGGTTCCGTCGAGCTTCATCGACCCTCCGAGCGCGTTCGCGCGTATCCCGTCGAGAATGAGCTTTCGGTCCACGATTCGGCCGGAGCCTTTGAAGTTTTTGAGGACGATGTCGCCGTAGGTCAGCTCTTGTACGTCGAAGTCGAGCTTTGCATCGAGGTCCTCGGGCAGGACGAACGGTGACTCCGAGGTCTTCTCGTCCTCGGGCTTCGATTCGCCGAGGAAGTCCTCCACGCGCAAGTGCTTGGAGGAGAGCCAAGCGCTTGCTGTCACCTTCTCATCGTCACTCAAGAAGGTGGTCAGGGGCGAGGCCACGCCCCGAATGCTGACGTCACTCGCTCCGATCTGAGCTCGCAGCTCCTCGATTTTCGTGTTCTCGGGAGAGAGAGTCACGCGCGCCGAAGGGACCTGAACCTCGGGGCTTCCCGGCGCCTGGTATCGCACATCGCTTGCCTCGATGCGGCCGGTGAGCTTCCCGATGCGCTTCCCTTTGGCGCTGAGATCGACATGTGCTTCGACGAGACCAGCGAGGCTTTCGACGTCGGGAATCGGATACGCGTTCGCGACGTCGGTCAGATCGAATCGACCATCCAACACGAGATCGATGTCTGGCTGCGAAAGCAGCCGTGCCGCTCGCAGGCTCCCCTTGGCACGGCTCTTTCCGGCAGCAATGCCGTACTTCGGCACGTCCACGGTGAGCCGGTCGAGGTTGCCGCCGGGATGATCCACCTTTGCATCGAGCTCCAGATCGGTAATGGCGAGCGGTAGATCGGGATACTTCACTCTTCCATCCCGAACGTTTGCGGTGACGGAGAACGAAGGGATGTCATCGTCGTTCGGCCCGAGCTGGCCCTTGGCTCGCGCCTTCATGGAAAAGGTTCCGCTTGCTTTCATTCCTTCGAAGTCCGCGGAATACGCGTTCGGAACGGTCGAAACCAACGCTTTGATCGAAAGCCCCTCTTCGGAAGCGACTTGGACATCGAGCGTGGTCCCCTCGCCGCCCCATCCGATGACGCCCGATCCACCCAAGGCAAGCTGATTGAGGGCGAGGCGAATCCGCTCGAGCGTGAGTTGCTCTTCCTCGCTCCGGAGGGTTGCGTCGAGGTCGAGCGCTGCCCGGGCTTCGTCGAGATATCTCACGCCTCCTAGCATCACGGTGAGCGCGTCGACGGTCGTTTTCGAGCTCAGCTCTTGCGCAGGTCCGGCCACTCGCAGACGCCCCTCGTGGCTCAAGCCCTTCGCTTCGACCCGCGCGCCTGGTGCCTCGTAGAGGATCGTTCCCTCGCCGATTCGATATCGCTTGATCTCGAAAGCAAGCTCTTCGTCCGGCTCCTCCGGCTGCGGGGTCTCGGCCAAGATGTCGTAGTTGGCAGTGCCTTCGTCGGTGATGACGACGTGCACGTTGGGCTCGTCGATCTCGATCGACTCGATCTCGATGCTGTCTTCGGTGATCAGCGTGAAGAGCCCGATGCCGGCGCCGAGCGACTCGACCGAAAGGAGTCGGGTGCCTTCGAAGGTGCCCTTTCCGGTGATCGTCAGCTTGGACACCACGATGGTGAGATTCGGGAAAGTCGACAGGAGGGACAGATCCACGTCCTCGAAATCCAGCTCCGCATCGACGCGTTCGTTCAGCTCCGACCGGACGAGCTCGACGATGCGATCTTCGAAGAGCACCGGCACCAGCACGAGGCCTGCGATGACGAGGAGAAGAAGCGTGCCAACGGTGATGAGAGAAATCCGCAAAGGCCTATTCATTGCTACGTTGTTGTAGCACCATCCCCATTCCCACTCGTCGATGCTTTCTGAGGCGGTTCGCCCGGAGCGTCGGCAGACCCGCAATTTAGGGCTAATTGTGTTTCCGCATTCGCTTTCGCATGCGCGACATGCCGGCAAACATCGCCAAGACGTCGGGCTGCGTGTTGTCACCCCTGAAATCGCGGTAGAGCGTGTGAACGTTGGTATACATGCGTTCGGCGTCGAGCCACCGATCGAACTCGGAGAGACGGATGTCGATGATGGCTTCCTCGACGGTCATGCCGGCGTTGTAGCGCTTGCGGGCCTCGCCGCTGAGCACCTCGAGGTAGTGCAAGATCTCGCGTAGCCCGGACTTGTCGGTGAGAGGCCCATGTCCTGGAACGATCGTCTCGATGTCCATTTGTAGCAGTTGATGCAGACCGGTGATCCAATTCGAAACGGGCCCCTGCCAGACGACTGGATGCGCATCCTTGAACAAGATGTCCCCCGTGAAGAGCGTCTTGTCGCCAGGGATCCAGACCACCGCGTCGCCGCTCGTATGCGCCGGCCCGAGCTCCATGAGCACCACCTCTTTGTCGCCGACCTTCAGCTTCAGCTCGTCGCGGAACGTGCGATTTGGCAGGACGGTCTCACAGGAGAAGTCGAACTGTTCGAACAGAGGCAGCGCGAGCTCGCTGGCCTCCGCCAGATGGCTGAGCTTGTGGATTCCCACCGCATCGAGGACACGACCGATCACCCGTGCGGCAGGCCCGAGCGCCCGCACGACCCTGCCCGCGCGCATGAGTAGCCGATTGCGGCTCGCGGGCGACTCGCGAAGGTCCTCCAAGCAGCCGACGGTGCCAATGATCTGTGCGTCGGCTACCAGCGAGTTGCCGTAGCAATGGTCGCCATTGCCGTGGGTATTGACGACCCTATCGATGCGTTTCGCGGCAGGTGTCGCGCGGCGCATCGTGGCCAACATCTCCGCGGTGATCTTCTCATCGAACAACGTGTCGACGAGCAAGCTCTCCGCACCGTCGGTGATCAAGCCAGCATTGCTCCAGCCCCAAGACCCGGGCAGTTGGGTATAAGCAAATACGCCATTACCGATCTCGTGAAGGCTCTTTTCGACAGCCGCGCCCATCCTCAGACCTTTATCGCAGCCCTGAGCAAGAATGGGAAGAAGGTGTCGCGCGATCCGCCGCTCGACCCCGCTCGTCACCCGGCTTCGCTAATCTCCGCACGCGCTTCCTCGAGCCTCTCGTGCGCTTCCGTCCACTGCTCGAGCGATCGCTCGAGCGCTGCCTGGGCCTCGCCCACCTGGCGTAGCAGCGTATCGCGACGCTCGGCATCGTCGTACATCTCGGGGTTGCTGAGCGCCTCGTTGTGCTCGGCGATGGTATCCTCGAGCTCGCTGATGGCCTCTTCGAGCTCGCGGACTCGTTTCTCCAGTGGCTTGAGCTGTCGGTTCTGCGCGGCGCGAAGTTCGGCCGCTCTTCGGCGTTCGTCCTTGCGCGCCTGGCGGCTCTTTTTCTGTGCAGCAGGTCGAACCGCAGCCTCGGTGGCTGGCGTGACCTCGCGGTCTTGGCAGGACCAAAGATAGTCGTCGAGCGTGCCGGCATAGCTTTCGACCTGGCCGTCATGCACGACCCAAAGCTTGGTGGCGAGCCTGCGGATGAACGCGCGATTGTGGCTCACGAAGAGCAGGGTGCCGTCGTAGGTCTCGAGCGCGTCGGTCAGCGCTTCCGTGGTCTGCAAATCGAGATGATTGGTCGGCTCGTCCATGAGCAGCACGTTGCCGGGACGCACCAAGATCCTGGCGAGCGCCACTCGCGCCCTCTCTCCGCCCGACAGCACGGAGACCCGCTTGTCGACGGCGAGGTCGCCGAAAAGCAACGCCCCGAGGACTGCACGGACGCGCTCGACGCTCGTGCCGTCGCTGGCATAGGTCACTTCCTGCAGTACGGTACGCTCGAGGTTCAAGGCTTCCGCGTGATGCTGGGCGAAGTAACGCACGTCGGACTGCCCGGGAAGGTGTACGCCGCCGCTCGACGGCTCGATTTCACCCGCGAGGATCTTCAGCAGCGTCGTCTTCCCGGCGCCATTGGGGCCGACGATTGCGATCCGGTCGCCGCGTTCCACCGAGAGAGACACGCCGTCGAGCACCAGGTGCGACCCAAAAGACTTGCACAAGTCGTCAACGCGCACGGGGATGCGCGCGCCACGGTCCGTCGACGGGAAGGAGAACCGCGCTTGGCGCGTCGATCGGTGGAGCTCGACCGTGTCCATCTTTTCGAGCTTTCGGACACGGCTCTGCACCTGTGCCGCTTTGCTGGCCTTGGCTCGGAAGCGCCGGACGAATTGTTCGAGATGGGCCTTTTCTCGCTCGAGGTTCTTGGCCCGGTTTTCGAGGACTTGCCGCTCCTCGTCGCGCTGGATGAGGTACTGCTCATAGTTGCCTCGAAAGGTGCGAATGCCTTCCGGCTCGAAGCTCACGACGCGGTTGATCTGCTCGTTCAGGAACTCTCTGTCGTGAGAGACCAGAAAGAAACAATGGCTGTACCCGCTCAAGAACTTCGAGAACCAAGCCACCGACGGCATGTCCAGGTGGTTGGTGGGCTCGTCGAGAAGCAAGAGCTCTGGCTTCTGAAATAGAAGGGACGCCAACACTGCGCGCATTTTCCAGCCACCGCTCAGCTGCGAAAGGGGGCGGCCGTAGTCATCTTGTGAAAAGCCGAGGCCGTGCAGGATGCGTTTCGCCTCGTGCTCCGAAAAACGGGCATCGAGGGCGGCGATCCGTTCGTGCAAGAGGGCAATCTCACCCGCCGCTGCGACCAGATTCTCTTCGCTCGTGCTCCCAGCACGTTGCAACTCCGCAAGACGCGACTCGCACGCCGCCAGGGTATCGCGAAGCTCGGGTCGTTCCGGGACGCTGTCAAATACGAAGTGGAACAGCTTCTGATCCGGAAACGACTCGATCTCCTGCGGAAGGAACCCAATTCGTACGCCGGGAACCGTCCGAACCACCCCAGCGTCGGGCTCCATCGAGCCCGCAAGAAGGCGGAGCAGACTCGACTTCCCAGACCCGTTGGGCCCGACGAGGCCGATGTGATCACCATGATGCACCTGAAGGGAGAGCCCGTCGAAGAGCTTTTCTCCTCCGAGCGCAAGGGACGCACCATCGAGCGAGGCAAGGGTCGTCAAACCAACTCCGACCGAATCTTGATCTCGTTTATCAGCGTGCGGTGCACTGGGCAGCGAGCCGATATCTCGAGAAGGCGCTCTCGTTGCTCGTCGGTCAGATCACCCTCTAACTCGAGCTTCTTGTCGATGAAGTCGATCATTCCAGATTTGCTCTCGCAGTCCTGACAATCCTTCGCGTGCACACGATCGTGGCGGAGCGTGACTCGGACCGCGTCGAGAGGCCACTCTTTGCGTCCGGCGTACAACTTGAGGGTCATGGAGGTACAGGCGCCGAGGCTCGCCAGCAAGAGATCGTAAGGATTCGGACCGAGATTCGTGCCGCCCTTGTCGAGGGGCTCGTCGGAGGAGAAGACGTGATTCCGCGCACGTATCCTCTGGAGGAAGCTGGTCGTCCTTCCATCGACCACGACCACGCCTTCCGGGGCGTCTTCGGGCATCTCGGGCTCCGGCTGCTCGGGCAGATAGCGGCTGGCCCAGGCTGCGAGCACGTCTGCAACGTACCGACCGTCGCTCCGGCGGCTCAATAAGTGGTCCGCGCCATCGAGTGAGACGAAGCTCTTGGGATGCCGTGCCGCCTTGTAGATGAGACGTGCATTGTCGATCCCGACGGTGTTGTCCTGCGGTGAGTGAAACAGGACGAGCGCCTTTTTCAAATCGCCGATCCGCTGTGCATTGCACTGGCTGCGAAGATCCTCGAGAAAGCTCTTTCGAATTTTGAAAGGGCGTCCCCCCAGGTCGACGACCGCCTCCCCGCTCGACTCGATCTCGCCGAGCGACGCCCCGAAGAGCTGTGCCACGTGCTCCGGGTCGAAGGGGGCTCCGATGGTGGCGACTCCCACCGCTTCTGGAATCTTTTCCGCGGCACCTAGGACGGCCGACCCTCCGAGGCTGTGGCCGACTAGAAGCGCAGGGGCCCGATAGACCTCGCGAAGCGCATCGGCGGCCGCGACGATGTCGTCGACGTTGTGCGAGAACGTCGTCTCGCCGAGCTCTCCCTCGCTGTCCCCGAGCCCCGTGAAGTCGAAACGCAAGGTTGCAATGCCGCGTTCGGCCAACGCCGAGCTGATGTAGCGCGCGGCTCTGCTATCCTTGGAGCAGGTGAAGCAATGAGCGAACACGGCCCAGGCGGTGGGCTCGACCGCGGGGAGGTGGAGCCGCGCAGACAGCGTCTGCCCGTCGCTTCCCGTGAACTCGAATCGTTTCGCTTCCGTCGTCATGAGGCCTCCTCGGAGACCCACTGTACAACGCTCGGGCCGGCCCGTTACCCGGCGCCCATCGGCGTGCAGTTCTATTCGGCGGCTTCGGCGTAGTCGGACCGGGTGGGCGTGTCGTAGCCGAATTCTTCGAACACGTCGCCGAGCTCCTCTCGGACCTCGCGTCGGTTGATGCCGAAGAAATCGAGCTCGACTGTGCGCGCGCTCTCGTAGTCCCGCTGCGAAATCAACGCCTGATCGAGCCTCGCGGCAAAGGCATCACTCACCGGCATGCCGAGGCGCTGGTAGAGGCCGAGGATCGTCTTCTTGGGGTTTGCGACTAGATCTTCGTAGCGGATGACGATGAACTGATCCTCGGGAATCTCTTTGCGGCACTCGAGGGCATAGCGATAGTAGTCGTAGCCGAGTCTCTTGAGCGCCTGGATCTCTTCGCCGTCCGGCCGAATGCTGGGCGAATGCGCTTTCCAGGCCCGGTAGAACATGTTGAGAAAGGACGGCAGGCAATCGTGCGGGTTGCGCACTAGATAGACGAATGCCGCATCGGGAAACTTCTCATGCACGGCTCGAACCCGCGTCGAGAAGAATACGTTCTTGTTCAGGAATCGCTTTCCGCCCGCTTCGAAAACGTGGCGCTTGATGGTGTTTTCGTAGCAGTCCATGAATGCGCTTCGCTCTTCGGGAGGCTGACGATCGATCCAGGTCTGGCTCGGTAGGTCCTCCATGAAGGGGAAGAGCAAACCCGTCGCTGGCGAGGTCAGGCTCCAAAGGAGCGTGCAGACATCCTCTTCGGGTTGGTCGAGGCTGAGCTTGTGCACGTCCTGCCAACGGCTCTCTAGAGGCCCGTTGAAGAAGTCGTATGCGCGACGCAGCACCGAGCCGACCGGGCTCTTCGAAAGCTCGACCAGTCGCTTGAACGTACGCGTGGCGGTGACCGCGGGGAAAATCGTCTGGTACAGCTTTACCGTGGTGAAGATCTCGTCATCCATGCTGAGGAGGCGATGGGTGAGCGTGGTTCCGCTTCGCGGGTTGGCGAACACGAAGACCGGCCGCTCCACCTTCTGGTCGTGGTACTCGGGACATACGACCTCATCGAGGGCCCGGAACACGGCCGCGCTCTGCCGGAGCCCGAGATAGATCGGCGTGATCCACGCGGTCGTGACCAAGCGGCCCACCGTAGGTTGCTTGAAAAGGACGCTCCTGATCTCTCGGAGTCCCCTTTTGTTGAGATACATGGTCGATCCCTTCGCTGAGCCCGCCCAGCTTCCACTGTAGGGTCGACACGCGGAATTGCTGGAGAAAACGGGTCAACGGTCCGGCGGGTTCCATGAATGGTCACCCGCTCGGGGTGAGCGGAGCGCTCATTCGTCCGTGACGCAGCCCTCGGAAGCCGTCTTCACATTTTTGATGTACTTGTAAAGCGTGCCGCGTTGGGCTTTGAGGGGAGGGGCCTTCCAGGCGGCACGCCGCTTCGAGCGCTCGGCCTCGTCGACGTCGACGTCGATCGAGCGCTGCCGGGCGTCGATCGTGATCATATCGCCGTCGCGCACCAACGCGATGGGTCCGCCATCCTGAGCCTCGGGCGTGATGTGGCCGATGATGAATCCATGCGAGCCACCCGAGAACCGGCCGTCGGTGATCAGCGCCACGTCCTGGCCGAGCCCCGCGCCCATGATGACCGAGGTCGGCGAGAGCATTTCGGGCATGCCGGGTCCGCCCCTCGGTCCCTCGTACCGGATTACGACCACGTCTCCCTTGGTGATCCGTCCGCGCTCCATTGCAGCGAGCATTTCTTCCTCGCTGTCGAACACCTTTGCCGGTCCTCGAAAGTAGAGGCCTTCTTTGCCCGTGATCTTGGCCACGGCGCCTTCGGGTGCGAGGCTGCCTCGTAGAATCGTCAGGTGGCCGGTCTCTTTGATCGGCTCTTCCCAGGGATGAATGACCCGCTGACCCTGTGCGAGGCCCGGCAGCTCGGCCAGGTTCTCCGCGAGGGTCTTGCCAGTGACGGTGAGACAATCTCCATGAAGCGCGCCGCGCTCGAGCAGGTAGCGCAGCACTGCCGGCGTGCCGCCCACGTCGTGCAGATCCTCCATGACGTACTGGCCACTCGGCTTGAGATCTGCGAGCAACGGGACCCTGTCGCTCACGGCCTGAAAGTCGTCGATCGAAAGCGGCACCTCGACCGCCCGCGCCATGGCGATGAGATGCAAGACGGCATTGGTGGAGCCCCCGAGCGCCATGATCGTGACCATCGCATTTTCGAAAGCCTCGCGGGTCATGATGTCTCGCGGCTTGATGTCTCTTTCGAGCAAAAGACGGATCGCCTCGCCCGCCTGCAGACACTCCTCGCGCTTTCTCGGATCCTCTGCCGGCGTCGAGGAGCTGTAGGGCAGGGACATGCCCATGGCTTCGATGGCAGAGGCCATCGTGTTGGCAGTGTACATGCCGCCGCAGGCACCAGCGCCCGGACATGCGTTTTCGATGATGTCGAGCCGCTTGCTCTCGTCGATGGTGTGGGCGAGCAGCTGCCCATAAGACTGGAACGCCGAGACGATATCGAGCTTTTCACCGTCGCTTCCGCGTCCTGCCCGGATCGTGCCGCCGTAGATCATCAGCGACGGCCGGTTCAATCGGCCGATCGCAATCATGCACCCGGGCATGTTCTTGTCGCATCCGGGAATGGAGATGTTTGCGTCGTACCATTGCGCGCTCATGACCGTCTCGATCGAGTCGGCGATCAAGTCGCGCGACTGAAGCGAGTAGCTCATGCCTTCGGTGCCCATCGAGATCCCGTCGGACACTCCGATCGTGTTGAACCGCATGCCGATCAGCCCCGCGTTCATCACCCCTTGCTTCACGATGGCGGCGAGGTCGTTGAGGTGCATGTTGCAGCTATTGCCTTCGTACCAAACCGCGGAGATGCCGACCTGCGCCTTGCTCATGTCCGCGCGCGTGAGGCCGGTCGCATGAAGCATCGCTTGGGACGCGCCCTGCGATGGTGGCTGGGTGATTCGGCTGCTGTATTTGTTCAACTTGGCGCTCATTGGGCCGGGGAGTCTAGCACCGCGGGCCCTCGGCGCGGCCGGCGGCCGTTTCCTTGACGCGCGGCTTCCGGGGCCCTACGAAGCTTCAAGAAAATTTGAAGAAACTGAGCCGTCTGCGTGTCCACCGCTGCCGTCAAACAACAAGAGTCCAATGATTCCGAGCCCTTGTGGCGTCAGGCCGAGCTTCGGGCAGCGGAGGCCATCGGAAGGCTCATGGAATTTTGGGGCTTTCGCCGACACATGGGCCGGCTGTGGACAATCCTCTATCTGTCTCCCGAGCCGCTGACCACCGCAGAGCTGAGCGAGACGCTCCAGATCAGCAGTAGCGCCGTCAGCCTGTCGCTAGGAGATCTGGTGCGATGGGGCGCGGTTCGGAAAACCTGGCGTCCTGGCGAGCGCAAGGACTTTTACGAGGCGGAAAGCAGCGTTTGGAAGCTGCTCCGGCGGGTCTATGAACGCCGCGAGCTCAATCTCATTCGGGAAGCCAATGACGCCCTCAGCGAGGCTCAACAGGCTCTCGAGTCGGTTCGGGGCGGGCTGGGGGCCGCCGAGAGGCGCCGCGTGGATTTCATGCGCAAGCGACTTTCCCGGCTTAGTGCGCTATCAAGGGCTGGCGAGCGGCTCGTCCACCTGCTCGTGGCGGGCCGGGCGATCAACCCGAGCGAGCTGCGCTCAGCGGAAGAAGACGACCAATGAGCGAGGGGACACGTAACAGAGGCTCACGATGTCTCTCATAGCAGCAGTTCGGGACGATTCCTCATCAGATGTGCTCGCCAGCCTCCAGGCGGTGTGCGATTCGCAGGGCCTCGGAGATCTGTCCGCGCATTTGGCCGACCTGGCCGACCTGGTGAAGTGGGACATGTCGTCCCTGGAGCAAGGAATCCAGAGCATTCCGGTGGGCGATAGCGTCGTCCACAAGAGCGCCCATCACTTGCTCGAGATCGCGGGCAAACGCCTGCGCCCCATGTGCGTGGTACTGGCTTCACGGCTCGGGCAGGGCCTCGACGAGAGGACCCGCGAGTTCGGTGTCGCCGTCGAGCTCGTTCACTGCGCGACGCTCCTTCATGACGACGTCGTGGATGCAGGTGACCAGCGCCGAGGTGTACCTGCTGCGCGCACGCTTTACGGCAATGCGGCGTCGATTTTCGCAGGCGACTGGCTCTTGGTCGATGCGCTTCGGCGCGTCCGCGCCGCAGAAATGCCGGACGTTCTGGTCCGCTTGCTGGACATCATCGACGAGATGATCTTCGCAGAGGCCATTCAACTCCAAAACCGCGGCCACATCGACGCGCGGATGCGCACCTACATGCAGGTCGTTGAAGGTAAGACAGCCGCCCTCTTTCGCTGGGCCATGTTCGCTGGCGCACGAGCCGGCGGTCTCGATGACGGTGCCTGCAAGGCGCTCGAGAAGTACGGGCTTCACCTGGGCGTCGCATTCCAGTTGATCGACGACCACCTCGACTACGCGGGCGACCGCTCGACCATCGGCAAGTCACCGTTCACCGACTTACGCGAGGGCAAGATGACCCATCCGGTGATCGTCGCTCTCGAGCGCGATCCGTCGCTGCAACCGATTCTCGAAGAGATCATTGCGAGCCCGATCGACGCGGTTCCGGACAACACCAAGTCGAAGCTGCTGTCGGCGCTCCATCGGACGGACGCGCTCCAATCGACCAGGGAGGTCGCCGTGCGCGAGGCAGAGGCGGCCTGCCGTGCGCTGCAAAGTCTGCCGGACAGCCGCGCGCGAGATGCGCTGTTTACGGTGGCCCGCGCCACCGTTCACCGGGAGTCCTAGCGAGTAATCAGAGAGAGGCATTGATGTCCAAGAAACCACCAGCCGTGACTAGCCGAATCCCGGGCTTCTACCGAGAGCACATCTCGAACCGGCTCCGCGTCATGATTGAAACCGGCCTTCTTTCCGAAGAGTCGGTCGGACATTTGAAGGAAGGCGGACAGCTGACGCTCGATGTCGCGGACCGCATGAGCGAGAACGTGATTGGAGTGCATGGGTTGCCCCTGTCGATTGCGCTCAACTTCCGCGTGAACAATTCCGACGTCCTGGTTCCCATGGCGGTCGAGGAGCCCTCCGTGGTCGCGGCGGCCTCGAATGCGGCAAGACAGGTTCGCATGACCGGAGGGTTCTTCGGCGAAGCGACGGCGCCGATCATGACCACACAGGTTCAGTTCGACGACGTGCCCGACCCGGGGCGGGCCAAGGCCCTCGTCGAAGCCGAGCGGGAGCGCATCTTTCAGATCGCGGACGCGGCAATTCCAGGCATGGTTCGGCGCGGCGGCGGGTGCCGCGATCTCGACGTTCGCGTGCTCGACGAGGACCACGGCGTTCTAGTCGTACATCTCTACGTCGATGTCGGAGACGCGATGGGCGCCAACGTTGTCGATGCCGTCGCAGAGGCCGTGGCGCCACACATCCACGCGCTCACCGGCGGCACCGTCGGGCTGCGGATCCTGAGCAATCTGCCGTTGCGCCGCCGTGTGTTCGTCCGTTGCGACGTGAGCGTCGATGCGCTTGGCGGGCCGGAGCTCGCCGACGGCATCGTCAAGGCGAGCCGCTTTGCAGAGCTCGATCCGTTCCGCGCCGTCACACACAACAAGGGCGTGATGAATGGCGTCGATGCGGTCGCGCTCGCCATGGGGCAGGACTGGCGATCGATCGAGGCCGGCGCGCATGCTTTTGCTTCGCTTTCGGGGTCCTACAGGCCGCTGGTCGTGTGGCGCCGCACCGAGAGCGGCGTTCATGGCGAGCTGGACATGCCCATGGCGGTGGGAACCGTGGGAGGCTCCACGCGGGTACATCGTGGGGTCCGCGCAGCCTTCGAGCTCATGGGCGTCAAGAATGCCGGAGAGCTCGCCATCGTGATGGGCGCTGCGGGCATGGCGTCCAACCTTGCGGCGCTTCGAGCGCTGGCCGGCGAAGGGATCCAGCGGGGCCACATGCGCCTGCATTCACGCAAGGAAGAGGTGCTTGAAAACGCTCGCCTTCACGCGCAAAAAGTCGAGCGAGGTGGCACGTGAGCGAGGCCGTCCGTCAGACGACGCCGAAGCCGGGCTCGGGGGCGATGTTCGATCAGATCGCCAGTCGTTACGACTTGCTGAATCGTTTGATGTCGATGGGCATCGATCAGTCGTGGCGTCGGAAGACGGTGATGGCAATGAACCTTCCGCCGCATGCGCGGGCGCTCGATTTGGCGACTGGCACTGGAGATCTCGCCCTGATGATCGCCCGCATGCACCCGGACGCCGAGGTCGTGGGTAGCGATCCGTCGGTCCGCATGTTGGAGATCGGCGTCGACAAAGTGGAGCGCAGCGGCCTCGCGAATCGGGTGCGCTTGGAAAAGGGCGACGCGCAAGCGCTCCCCTACGAGGATGATTCGTTCGACGGTTGCTGCATCGCGTTCGGCATTCGCAACGTTCCGGATCGGGGAGCCGCGCTCTCGGAGATGGCCCGTGTCACGAAACCTGGGGGTCGCATTGCCGTCCTCGAGCTGGGCGAGCCGAGCGTGGGATGGTTGAGCCCCATCGCACGCTTTCACGTGCGCAAGGTCATTCCGCGTCTCGGTGGGATGCTGTCGGGGTCCCGCGAGTATCGATACCTCCAAGAGTCGATTGCTGCCTTCCCACCGGCCGACAAGTTCCGAGCCCTGATGCAGGAGAGCGGCATGCGCGTGCTCGAAGTGAAGCCCCTGACGTTCGGCGCGTGCCATCTGTTCGTGGCGGAGCCGGAGGAGGCCTCATCGTGAGATCCCACGGCGCTGCATTCGCGTTCGAAGGGCTCCCGAGCCGCGAAACCTCACGCGCATTTTTGGGGCAAGCGCTGGAAGCGCGGACCACCGGGGCCGGTCCAATCATCGTGACCGTTCCTGCGCCGGTCGCGCCCCCCGATGCTTTGCTTCGCGCATTCCCGAGCGAGGCGAGCCTCTTGTGGGATCCTCCCCAAAGCGCCGCATCCTCGGGTCTCGGCACCGCCAAGATGCTTCCGACCGAAGAAGAGGCGGTGATTCGCTTTTTCGATCAGGCCGAGCACGTGGCAGACGCCGCGAGCCCCTTGCCGCGGGTGTTTGGGGGCACGTCCTTTGCTCCGGGGGCAGCAATCCGCCACCCATGGGACGGCTTTGGCGACGGCTTTCTCATGCTGCCCAAATGGACCTATCACGTCGACGAGCGAGCCTGGCTGTCGTTCGCGGTATGCACATCGGAGCAACCGGTCGCGGCCGACGTGCTCGATGTGTTCGACACCATCTGGGGGAGCCTGGAACGCCCGATCGGCGTCATACCCTCGCCGGTTTCAGCGCGGCGCATCGAGGAAGCGGATCGTGGGGCCTGGTCTCGACAGGTCGAGCGAATTCGGCGGAAAATTCGAGCTGGTGCGTTCGAGAAGGTCGTTGCAGCCAGACACTGTGTCGTCGAGCTGGAGACCGGAGCCGGATCGCTCGACGTCCTCAAACGGCTGGAGCAACGCTTCCCCGGATGCACCCGGTTCGCGTTGTGGCGCGGTGAGGCGACGTTCCTCGGCGCGACGCCGGAGCTCTTGGTCTCGCGGCGCGGGCCGTCGGTGTTGAGCGAAGCGCTCGCCGGGACGACCGCGCATGGAGAAGCGGCGCGGATGATGGCGAGCGCGAAGGAGCGCGAGGAGCACCAGTTGGTGGTCCAGGCGGTTCTCAAGGCTCTCGAGCCGTTTTGCGACGCGCTTCGATCCGCTCCGGATCCGTCCGTGCGGGAGCTTCCAAACGTCCTTCACATGCAGACACCCATCGAGGGACATCTCCGCGAGCCAGTGCATGTCCTCAAGCTGGTTCGAGCGCTGCATCCAACCCCGGCAGTCGGAGGTGTGCCCACCGAGGAAGCCGTCCTCTGGATCAACGAGCAGGAAGCGCTGGCCCGTGGTTGGTATAGCGCACCGGTAGGTTGGACCGACGCGGCCGGCGATGGCGAATTCGTCGTGGCGCTTCGCTCCGGATTGCTGCGCGATGGCAAAGCCTGGGTCTACGCCGGCGCGGGAATCATGGCCGACTCCGATCCCGACGCTGAATACGCGGAAACAGAGCTCAAGATGCAGGCGCTTCTAGGAGCGCTCCATGGGGACAGCCGCTGATCGACAGACCCAGTGGGCGCGGCTCGTCATCGACAGCTTCGCGCGCGCTGGAGTAAACGACGCCGTCATCAGCCCGGGCTCCCGTTCGACGCCTTACGTGATCGCTGCGCTCGAGAACGAGCAACTCGAATGCATCAGCGCCATCGACGAGCGATCCGCTGCCCACTACGCATTGGGCCGCGCGCGCGCCACCCTTCGGCCTTCGTTGCTCATCTGCACCTCTGGAAGCGCAGCCGCGAATTATTTCCCCGCCGTCATGGAATCGAACGAGGCCGGGCTGCCGCTCATCGTGCTCTCTGCCGACCGTCCGCCGGAGCTTCATCACTGCGGTGCGAACCAAACGACCGACCAGATCGAGCTCTACGGAAAGCACGTCCGGTTCTTCGTGAATCTGGGAGAACCGCAGGACGACGAGCTGAGCTTGCGGGCCGCACGGCGTCTGATTTCGCAGTCGGTATTCGAAGCGATCGGTCCGCGGCCCGGTCCGGTTCACGTCAATGCACAGGCGCGCAAGCCCATGGAGCCCATGCCACCGAGCGACGCGCTTCGCGCGCGGGTAGACCGAATCCTGTCGGAGCCGATGACCACGCTTCACAGGGCGCGATCTCTCGATCCCAAGCACGTCGAGCAGGTCCCGGACGAGCACGTCGATTCGGTGGCCGAGGCTTTTGCCTCGTCGGCGCGTCCCATCATCTTGTGCGGCCCGGCGGATGTGCGCAGCGCGACGTTTGGTGATGCGGTGAGCGAGCTTTCCGAACGCGCGGGCGCTCCGATCCTCGCAGAAGCAGCGAGCCAGCTTCGGTATCGAGGTCTAGAGCACGTGATCGGCGCCTTTGATACGGTCTGGCGGACCAGCGCCGGGCAATCCATGTGCCTACCAGATTTCGTCTTGCAGCTCGGCGCTGCTCCGATCTCGAAGGGGTGGGAGCTGCTTTGTGCCAAAGGCCGAATTCGCCGCGTGGTCGTCCATCCCTGGAAGTGGGCCGACCCCACCTCGGACGCCGAGACGGTCGTCCAATGGGACATCGGCTCGTTCGTCACCGCGCTGTGTCGCGCCGACTATCCGAGGGAGCTGCTCGACGAGGCGTTCGCGAGGCATTTCGAGCTGGCGGAATCCATCGCCTGGAGCGCTGCCGAAGCCATCGTTCGCGAAGCCGGCGATGCGCTGACCGAGGGCGCGGTTGCGCGCACCGTGGTCGGCTCGATCCCGAATGGGAGCGCGTTGGTCTTGGGGAATAGCCTTCCCATCCGGGACGTCGAAACCTGGGCTCCACCAAACGACAAGCTGCTTCGCGTGCATTGCCAGCGAGGCGTGAGCGGCATCGACGGCGTGGTGTCGGGCGCGGCCGGCGTGGCATCCGCAGTGGATGGGGGCGCGACGCTGCTCATCGGCGACGTGAGCTTCGTGCACGACCTCAACGGGTTGCAACTGGCGGCGCGTTCGCGCGGTCCGCTGGTGATCGTGGTCATCCAAAACGGAGGCGGCCGAATCTTCGAGCAGCTTCCCATTGCCCGTGACGGAAAGCCGTCGTGGCTTCCCTATTTCACGACTCCCCATGACGTCGATCTGGCGAGCGCTTCAGCCGCCTTCGGGTGCGATTTCCTGAGAGTGGATACGGTGACTGGTCTTCGGGAGGCACTTCGGTCGTCTCATGCACGATCGGGGTGCACCGTCATCGAGGCCGTGGTCCCCTCGCAAAGCGCGCAGGAGCTCGGACGCGAGCTCGTCGATCGAGTCGAGCGCGCGCTTCGACGCGAGGCTCCCTGATGTGGGTGCTTCTCCACGGGTTCACGGGATCACCCCGGAGCTGGGAGCGCGTGATCGAGGAGGCGGATCTAGAAGACGAGCCCCTCACGCCCGCATTGACCGGACACGGTCCAAGCTGGCGAGCCACCAAGGCCAGCTCGTTCGAAGAAGAGGTCTCCCGCTTGGCCAGGATGATTTCGGCGCTCCGGCGGCCGAGGCTCATCGCAGGCTACTCGATGGGCGCACGGCTGGCGCTGGGCCTCGCGGTCGATTACCCGGCGCTTTTCGATGCGGCGGTGCTGATCGGTGTCCATTCGGGGCTTGCCGACGACCGGGAGAGAGCGGCGCGAAGGGCGCTCGACCAGGAACGCGCGCATGTTCTGAGAAGCAAAGGCATCGAAGCATTCGTGCAGCGCTGGGAGCGGGAGCCGCTGTTTGAAACCCAGCGGTCGCTTCCAGCCGAGCTCATCGAGAGGCAGCGAATGCTTCGACTCGGTCATGAGGCGGAAGGCCTGGCCCATGCGCTCGAGGTGCTCGGGCTTGCTGAGATGCCGGACTACGGACCCGGCGTGCGCCGGATCGACCTCCCGGTCGTTGCGATGGCCGGCGCGCTCGATCCGAAGTTTTCCCGAATCGCGCGCGCCATGGCGCGCGACCACGCCCAGGTGCAAGCGCGCATCGTCGATGGCGCAGGCCACAATCTGCTGCTCGAGGCCTCCCGCGCCGTCGCTTCAACGCTTGCCGATGTGGAGAAGGAGGTGCGATGAGCACGGTCAGGCCGGGATCGGTGCACGCTTGGATCCTCGCAGCGCGCCCGGCGACGCTCACCGCCGCCTTCGCACCGGTGGCCGTGGGCACGGCCTGCGCCGTCGATGCGCGAGCGTTTCGCTGGGATGCGGCCCTCGCCGCGCTGGTGGGAGCGTTTCTCATTCAGATAGGAACCAACTTCGCCAACGACCTCTACGACTTCGAGAAGGGCGCGGATACCGAAGGGCGTCTCGGGCCGGTCCGCGCGGCCCAGGCCGGTCTTCTCGACGTGAGGAAGCTCCGGCGAGGCATCTTCGTGACGTTCGGTCTCGCGCTCGGCGTGGGAGTCTACCTTACCTGGATCGCCGGCCCCGTGGTGGTGGTCATCGGGCTCGCCTCGATCGCCGCGGGTCTCGCCTATACGGGTGGGCCTTTCCCGCTCGCCTATCACGGTCTAGGCGACATATTCGTGATGGCGTTTTTCGGGTTCGTGGCCGTGTGCAGCACCGCGTTCGTGCAGGCGCTCTACGTGCCGCAGATCGCATGGGCCGCTTCGATTCCCATGGGCGCTCTTGCCACTGCAATTCTGGTCGTCAACAACGTGCGCGACGTGGAGGGAGACACGCGCGCGGGGAAACGAACCCTGGTCGTGCGGCTTGGAAGGCGCGGAGGCGTTGGTGAATATGCTCTTTTGCTCGTCGCCGCGTACGCGACCCCCGTGGCGATGTTCTTGTCCGGCACCTCCGCCGCTTGGGTGTGCCTTCCGTTGCTGACCTTCCCGTGGGCGGTGCGTCTGTCCGGGTCGGTCGTGCGGGACCGTGGGGCAGTACTCAATGAGACCCTCGCCGGAACGGCGAGGCTCTTGTCGGTGTTTGGTTTGCTTTTTGCTTTTGGGATCGCGCTATGACCGATCTCCACGCGAGGATCGACCTGCTCGAGGGGGAGCTTGCAATGCCATTGATCGGCGCAGCGACCGGGGTCTCGAAACGCACCTTTGCAGTGCTCCGACTGACTCGCTCTGACGGCACCGCGGGTCTCGGCGAAGCATCGCCGCTCCCTGGGTACTCGCCCGACTCGATCGACGATGTGGCCCGAGAGCTCGGTCCGCTGGCCGATGGTCCCTTGCGTGCCGACCCGCTCGGCGCGCCGTCCGTCCTGCTGGCCGACGCGTTCGCCGCGCACCCCGTTCGTTGTCCCTCTGCGCGCTTCGCTCTGGAAACGGCGCTGCTCGACTGGTTGGGGCAGACGCGCTCCGAGCCTCTGCATCAGATCATCGCGGGCCGGGCAGAGCGAAAGCCCATCCCGATTGCCGACCTGGTCATCGAGCCGCGACCCGCCTCTTGGCCATCGGCCGTCGATGCGCTCCTCGAAAGCGGCGCGACCCACCTCAAGCTCAAGATTGGCGGAGACCCCCATGCGGAGTTGGACGCGCTTCGTGCGATTCGTCGCGCCCACCCGGCCTTGCCCCTTCGGCTCGATGCGAATCGGGGCATGACGACCGAGGCGCTTCGCCGACATGCAGATGCGCTCGAGGCGCTCCGCCTCGAGATGCTCGAGGAGCCCGTGGCGCCTGCGCATTGGCTCGATGTGATCGACCTGCCGCTGCCCTTTGCGTTGGACGAAACCCTCGGCGATGAAGAGCTGTCACAGAGGTTGCTCGGATCGGGGCGCATCGATGCGGTCGTCCTCAAACCGACGGTCCTCGGCGGCTTCCGCGCATCGTTGGAGATTGCGGAGCGGTCCGCCGAGCACGGCGCCCGGCCAGTGGTTTCCCACACGTTCGACGGCCCCATCGCGCGCGCGGCCGCAGCGGAGCTTGCGCTGGCCCTTCAAACCGACCTCGCGGTGGGGCTGGGCGCACATCCTGCCCTTGCGCTCTGGCCGCCTTGCGAGATCGCCGCGATTGCGGGTCGGCAAATCGTGCCTCATGGCGCGCCGGGCTTGGGGCTTCGCTTTGAAGTGGACCCCGATGACTGAGCTTAGCATTCTTGCGGCTGCCCAAGAGGCCCGAGGGCGAGACTGTCTCGTCGTGAAAGGACGGGTCTTGTCGTACGATGAGGTTGCAAGGCGCGTGCGTGCTGCCATTGCGGCGCTTCGGGACCGCGGCGTGGCGAACGGAGAGCGAGTCGCATTGGCGCCGGAGGTCGATCTCGATTCCGTTCTGTGGCTGTATGCGCTTTTCGAGCTCGGGTGTCCGGCCGTTCTGCTCCATCCGCGCATGACCGAACGGGAGCGGCAGCTGATAATCGATCGGTCTCGGCCCGCCCACGTCATCACCAGCCCCGTCCCGGACAGCACGCAGGCCGCCAAAAGGGCCCCCGGCGACGAGATCGGGGAGCCGGTTCCGGATGACCGAGCCCTGGCCGTCGTCTACACGTCGGGCACGAGCGGCGAGCCGCAGGGCGCGCGACTCTCCCGCCGTGCGTTCATCGCATCCGCGAGGGCCCACACGGCGAATCTCGGCTGGCAACACCGGGACCGGTGGTTGCTTTGCATGCCGCCCGCACACGTGGGGGGTTTATCCATCCTCACTCGATGCCTGATCGCGAGGCGTTGCGCCGTGTTGATGCCTGGGCCGTTCGATCCGCGCAAAACCATCGAGGTGATGGAACGCGACCGGGTGACGCTGCTGAGCGTCGTTCCCACCATGCTGCGGCGGCTCTTGTCCGTGGACAATCCGCAATGGGAGCCAAGCCCGGATCTTCGCGCGGTCTTGGTCGGCGGCGCTCCGTTTCCTGACGGGCTTCGCGCCGAGTCGGCTCGACGCGGTGTTCCAGCCTTGGCGACCTATGGATGCACCGAGGCTTGCTCCCAGGTCGCTACTCAAAGGTTGGATCAGGGTGGAACATCCGGTTGTGGCACGCCTCTCAGCGGCATCGAGATTCGAATCGAGGGAGGCGAGATTCAGATCCGCGGCGACGTGCTCATGGATGGCTATCTCGAGCAGGACGCCGACTCGCCGTTTACCCCAGACCGCTGGCTTCGGACGGGGGACGCCGGTTCGTTCCTTCCCGACGGGCAGCTTTTCGTGCACGGACGCATCGACGAGATGATCGTCACCGGCGGCGAGAACGTCGCGCCTCTCGAAGTGGAAACGTGGCTGGAGACGATTCCCGGTGTTCGCTCGGCCTGCGTGTTTTCGGTGCCACACGAGGAATGGGGCGAGGAGGTCGTCGCGGCCATCGTCTCGGAGCCCTCTCAATACGACGCCGGCGTTCTGCGTGATCGGCTCCGAGCTGAGCTCGCACCCCACAAGCGTCCCAAGAGAATGTGCCGGCTCGAGGCTATGCCGCTCAATCGAGCCGGAAAGGTCGATCGCGCCGAGGTTGCGAGGCAGTGCCTTGGAAAGCTCGGTCTGGCTTAGCGCATGTGGGACCGGGAGAATTCTGGTAGGGTGCCCGCCCAGGGGGGAGTCAGCATGGCCGACCAAATCAGCGCTTCACACATTCTTTTGATGTACGCGGGCTCGGAGCGTTCCTCCGCCACCCGAACGAAGGATCAAGCCCAAGCGGAGATCGCCGAGATCGCGCAGCAGCTGACCGATGGCGCCGACTTCTCGACGCTGGCGCGCCAGCATTCCGACTGCGGGTCTGCGCAGGCGGGAGGAGATCTCGGCAGCTTCGGCCGTGGTCAGATGGTCAAGGGATTCGAGGACGCGGCATTTGCGCTCGAAGTCGGTGGCACCAGCGGGATCGTCGAGACCCCGTTCGGCTTCCATCTCATTCGCAGAACCGCTTGACCTTCAGCCCGCCATCCCTCGGTTGGCGACGAAGTCCCGTACGATCTCGCGGTAACCCTCGCGAAAGGTCGGGTACCGGAACCGAAACCCGGTCTCACGCAGCCGTGCATTGCGGCACCGCTTGCCCAAGCGCTCGGTGGTCTCCGCCTGAGGCTCTTCCACGCCCAGCTCCATGCTGAGCCAGCGCACGACCTCGGCGGTGGTGGCCGGCTCGTCGTCAGACCCCAAGTAGAGACCGGCCGGCTCTTGCAGGCGCATGAGATGATGCAGGGCTCTCGCGCAATCCTCGACGTGGATGCGATTGGTCCAACTGCCGTTGGCCTTTGCCTCCTTTGCCCAGACCTGGCGAACGAGCCTGGTTCTGCCGGGGCCGTAGATTCCGGAGAGCCGCACGGTGATGCCGGTTTCGGGAGCGCATTCGATGATCGATTCGGCTTCCAACAGCACTTGGCCGTTGAATGCCGATGGCTCCGTCGGCGAGCTTTCGTCCACCCATTCGCCACGGCTTTGTCCGTACACTGCCGTGCTCGACGTGAAGAAGACCCGGTGAAGCGGGCACCCTGCCGCGCGAAGCGCGTCGAGGAGGTCGCGCAAGCCGTGGACGTAGATCGATCGGTAGTGCGCTTCGTCCCGTCGGTCGGCGCTCGCGGTGTAGAACACGTGGTCAAACGCTGCGGGCGGTGACCCAAAGCCGGCCGCGTCCAGAAGATCGATTCTCCACGGCCTTACGCCAGAAGCCAACGCTTCGACACGGCGCCGGATGCCCCAAACCTCGCAGCCTTCGGCAAGCAATCGGGTTGCGAGCGCATTTCCCACGTCACCGCAGCCCGCGATCAAGACCTTGTCGCTCATGGCTAGCCACAAAGGCGATTTCCGCCCTTGCTCTTGGCCGAGTATGCGAAATCGTCGGCCCGCTTCAAGACGGTTGCAACGGTATCACCCGGGCGAGCGATGCTGAGCCCCGCGCTGGCGGTTACGGGATTGGTGGGGTCGTACTTCATTCCCGCCTCCCGGATCGCCGCCACGAAGCGGTTCCCCGCCGCGCGCCCCTCGTCTTGATTGGTGTCGGCGAGGACCACGACGAACTCGTCGCCTCCATAGCGGCCCGCGACGTCGACCTCGCGGGTCGATCGCCTGAGCGCTTCGGCGACGCTCTGTAGCAGCCGATCGCCTTGCAGGTGCCCTCGGCTGTCGTTGACGCGCTTGAATTGGTCCAAGTCGATCATGACGATCGCCATTGGGCGTCCGCGATTCAACCATGCGAGGCCCTGCTCGATGTGGCTCAGGATGTGCCTGCGGTTCCACAGCTTGGTGAGGGGATCCTGCCGAGAGAGCTCCGCCAGCCGCTCGTTGGTGACCACGAGCTCGGTCTCGCGCTGGTTGATCCTCCGCACCAGGGTCGCGACGATCGCGGTGCCGAACATCAGAAGCACGGTCACCATGAGCGCCTGCAGAAATCCGTCGATGGCGCCCGGCCGCCGCGATTGAAGCCACATCGGACCGTCGGGCGCGAAGGGAAGCTCTCCACGCACCTCCATGATCACGACCGCCGTGTACATCGCGGAGCCGATCCCCGAAAGCACCACGCCCATTCGGGGCGTGACCACCAGCGAGTTGACGATCCCGGCGACGAAGTAGAGCGCTACGATGACCGTCCGCGAAGAGCCGATCCGCTGGACGATGAAGGTGAGAAGCGCCATATCGAGGATGCCTCCCAAAAAAGGACGCCAGGGACCTCCGATGTCCCGCCAGATCAAGAACTGCTCGACGATGGCGACCGCGGCATAGGCGATGAAGACCCAGCGGTGTGCGGCCATTGGCGGGTAGACCAGCGGAACGAGCCAGATGCCACAGGCCGCCAATAGGAAGCGAACCCATGCGGTGCCAAAAGCCAATCGGTTGGAGTTCATCAACGGCGCATCCGTTCCAAATAGTCTATCTTAACCCATCAGGCGCACGGCAAATGGGAACGGCACAGGCTGCGTTCCACGGGCGCGAGACCGCTTTTCGGGTCAATACGCCAGGCCAGCCGGGAGAGCTTTGAGGCGCATGAGCGAAGACGCAACAATTGACCAGCTGAGAGAGCTACTCGCTCAGCGAATCGTCTTCTTCGACGGGGCCATGGGCACGATGATCCAACGCGCCGGTCTGAAGGAAGAGGACTTCCGCGGCGAGCGGTTTCGGGACTTTCCCGGCGATCTCCAGGGCAACAACGATCTGCTCGTCTTGACCCGTCCCGACGTGATCCGGGAGATCCACACGGCCTACCTCGACGCCGGGGCCGACATCATCGAAACCAACACCTTCAACGCCAATGCGTTCTCGCAGGCGGACTATGGCCTGCAAGAGATCGTTCGCGAGCTGAACGTCGAGGCGGCGCGGTTGGCCAAACAAGCGAGCGCGAGCCGGAAGGACCGGCCGTGTTTCGTGGCTGGGGCCATCGGGCCGCTCAACAAGACCTTGAGCCTCAGCCCCGATGTCAACGACCCGGGCTTCAGGGCGCTGACATTCGACCAGGCGCGCGAGGCATACGCGGAGCAGGTGCGAGGCCTGATCGAGGGAGGCTGCGACCTTCTGTTGGTCGAGACGATCTTCGACACGCTCAATGCCAAAGCCGCGCTTTGCGCGATCGAGGACGTGTTCGCGGAGAAGTCCGTGCGGCTTCCCGTCGTAATTTCGGTGACCATCGTCGACAAGAGCGGGCGGAATTTGTCCGGGCAGACCGTCGAGGCGTTCTATATCTCAATCGAGCATGCGCAGCCGCTCGCGGTGGGAATCAACTGCTCCTTGGGCGCGGCGGAGATGCGGCCCTTCCTCAAGGAGCTCGCCGGCATCGCAGACTGCTACGTTCACTGCTATCCGAACGCAGGTCTTCCCAATGCCTTTGGAGGTTACGATCAGACTCCCGAGGAGATGGCAACGCTCCTTCGCGGCTTCGCCTCCGACGGCATGGTGAATCTGATCGGCGGCTGCTGCGGCACGACACCCGCCCACATTCGCGCGATCGTGGATGCCGTGCGGGACGTGGCCCCCCGCAAGAAGCCCGAGGGAGGTGCTCACCATCCCAGGTTCAGCGGGCTCGAGCCCTTGGTGATTCGGCCGGAAACCAACTTCATCATGGTCGGTGAGCGCACCAATGTCACCGGCTCGGCCAAGTTCCGAAAGCTCGTCACCGAAGGGAGCTATCCCGAAGCGGTCTCGGTGGCTCTGCAGCAGGTGCGCAACGGTGCGAACGTCATCGACATCAACATGGACGAGGGAATGCTCGATTCCGAGCAGGCCATGACCACTTTCCTCAATCTCATCGGAAGTGAGCCCGAGATCGCCCGTGTGCCGTTCATGATCGACAGCTCGAAGTGGAGCGTGCTCGAAGCGGGTCTGAAGTGCGTCCAAGGCAAGGCCATCGTCAACTCGATCAGCTTGAAGGAAGGCGTGGACGATTTTCTCGACAAGGCTCGGAAAGTGCGCCGATACGGCGCCGCAGCGGTCGTGATGGCGTTCGACGAAGAAGGACAGGCCGAATCAATCGAGCGAAAGGTCGAGATCTGCGCGCGTGCGTACCGTCTTCTCATCGACGAGGCGGGCTTCGCGCCGACGGACATCATCTTCGACCCCAACATTTTTGCGGTCGCCACCGGGATTGAAGAGCACAACGAATACGCGATCAACTTCATCGAAGCCACGAAGCAGATCAAGGAGCGATGCCCCGGCGCTTTGGTCAGCGGCGGCGTGAGCAACCTGAGCTTCTCCTTTCGCGGGAACGATCGAGTTCGCGAGGCCATGCACTCCGCGTTCCTCTACCATGCAATTGCTGCGGGCATGGACATGGGCATCGTCAACGCCGGCCAGCTCGAGGTGTACGAGGAGGTGCCCAAGGATCTGCTCGAGCACGTCGAGGATGTCCTGTTCAACCGGCGCCCCGATGCCACGGAGCGGCTCGTCGCACTGGCGGAGAGGGTCAAGAGCAAGGGTCGCAAGCAGCAGCAGGACGTTGCCTGGCGCGAAGCCTCGGTCGAGGAGCGCTTGAAGCACGCGCTGGTCAAGGGAGTGATCGACTTCATCATCGAAGACACCGAAGAAGCGCGGCTCAAGTATCCACGGCCCCTGGACGTGATCGAGGGTCCGCTGATGAGCGGGATGTCGGTGGTCGGCGATCTCTTCGGCGAAGGCAAGATGTTCCTTCCGCAGGTGGTCAAGAGCGCCCGTGTGATGAAGAAGGCCGTCGCGCATCTCGAGCCCTTCATGGAGGCGGAAAAAGAGGAGAGTGTTGGGCCCTCCACCCAGGGCAGAGTTCTTCTCGCCACCGTCAAAGGCGACGTGCACGACATCGGCAAGAACATCGTAGGGGTCGTCTTGGGATGCAACAGCTACGAGGTCGTCGACCTCGGCGTGATGGTTCCGGCCGAACGAATCCTCGACGAGGCCGTAGAGAAGAAATGCGACATCATCGGGCTCAGTGGATTGATCACCCCGTCACTCGACGAGATGGTGTATGTCGCCTCGGAGATGGAGCGACGTGGTTTCGAAATGCCGCTGTTGATTGGTGGCGCCACGACGAGCCGCGCGCACACAGCCGTCAAAATTGCGCCTGTCTATCGAGGAAGCACTGTGCACGTGCTCGACGCGTCGCGCGTGGTCAACGTGGTATCTGCGCTGCTGAGCCCGGAACGGCGCGAGGAGTTCGACGCGAAGAACCGGAGCGATCAGGAGAAATCGCGGAAGCTCTTCGAGCATCGTCAGAACCGCGAGCTGATCTCGATCGAGGTGGCGCGCGAGAACGCCACGCCCATCGAATGGCGGAGCGAGGACGTGACTACGCCCTCATTCGAGGGTCGGAGGGTCGTCGATGACGTGAGCCTCGAGGAGATCGCGCGCTACATCGACTGGACTTTCTTCTTCACGGCCTGGGAGCTCAGGGGCAGGTTCCCGAAGATCCTCGAGCACGAGACCCACGGAGCAGCCGCACGAGATCTCTATGAACATGGTCGCGCGCTGCTCGATCGCATCATGTCCGAGAAGCTGCTCGCTGCGCGAGGCGTCTACGGATTCTGGCCTGCGAACCGTGATGGAGACGACATCGTCCTGTGGGCGGATGAGGCGCGAAGCCGCGAGCATCTTCGCTTCCACATGCTGCGGCAACAGGGGGCGAAGCCGAACGAGAAGCCTTACTACTGTCTCTCGGACTTCGTAGCGCCGCTCTTTACCGGGCTCGAAGACCACATTGGCGCGTTTGCAGTGACCGCAGGCATTGGCGCCGACGAGCTCGCGCGAAAATTCGAGGCGGATCACGACGACTACAACGCCATCATGGTCAAGGCACTGGCTGACCGCTTGGCCGAAGCGTTTGCGGAGCTGCTGCACGAGCGCGTGCGCCGGGAATGGGGATACGAGCCCAAGGAGGGCTTCACGAACGAAGATCTCATCGCGGAGAGGTATCGGGGGATCCGACCTGCCTTCGGCTATCCGGCCTGCCCGGACCACACGGAAAAGGCAACGCTGTGGGAGCTTTTGAAGCCGGACGAAGTCGGAATTTCGTTGACCGAGCACTTCGCGATGAGCCCCGGCGCCAGCGTCAGCGGTATCTACTTGGCTCACCCCCAGTCTCGTTATTTCGCGGTCGGGCCCATCGACAAGGATCAAGTCGAGGACTACGCGCGTCGAAAGAACATGACACTCGCCGAAGCAGAACGCTGGCTGCAGCCGAACCTCGGTTACTCACGGGACGACTGATGCAGAGGCCGCGCATCCGAGATCTGCTCCCGGTCACCGTCCGTGTCTTCGATCCAGAGGAGGTGACCACCAAGAGCCACCGCGAGATCGATCCGCGTGCGGTCGGTCTCATGAAAGAAGACGTGGATGCGATCTGGAACGCAATCATTCGTTTCTACAAGACGGGGCTCCAGCCCGCCATCGCGCTGTGCATTCGTCGCCGGGGCGAAATCATCATCGACCGCGCGATCGGTCACGCCAGCGGGAACAGCCCGCAAGATCCGGAAGACTCCCCGCTCGTGCCAGCGACGCCAGATACGCTGTACAACTTCTTTTCGGGCTCGAAGACGGTGACTGCGATGCTAATTCACCTCTTGCAGGAAGAGGAGCAGCTCCACGTCGACGAGCCGGTGGCCACCTTCATTCCCGAGTTTGCCAAGCGCCGAAAGCACAACATCACGATTCGGGACATCCTCACACACCGCGCCGGCATCCCGGCCACGCCGGAGGAAGCCATCGATCTCGACTTGTTGTCCAAACCGGACGAGATCGTTCGCGCATTCTGCGAGCTGGAGCCCACACATCGGCCTGGCAGCGTGCAAGCCTATCAGGCGATTACCAGCGGCTTCATTCTGGGAGAGATCATTCGGCGCGTCACGGGAACCGAAATCCAAGACTTCTTGAGGGCCAAGATTCGCGATCCGCTTCGGATGAGACACTTCCGTTACGGGGTTTCGCCCGAGCACCTCGACCGCGTCGCCGTGGATGCGTTTACCGGACCCATTCCCACGTGGCCCTACAAGAACTTGGTCCGGGTCGCTTTTGGTGCGCCGATGCGGGAGCTGGTCGAGATGGCAAACGATCCTCGTTTTCGCACGGCGGTGGTGCCTGCGGGCAACGTCATCGCGACGCCCGAGGAGATCTCCCGCTTCTTCGAAACCCTGCTTTGCGGAGGGACCTACGAAGAGACGCGCGTTTTCGATCCGCGAACGGTGGCCCGAGCCGTCAAGCCTCAGGTCACCGGCCAGGTGGACCGCGTCCTCATGATGCCTATCCCCTTGTCGATGGGGTTCATGCTAGGAGGGCATAGGTTCGGTTTCTACGGTCCGCGTACCGCAAACGCATACGGTCATCTCGGGTTCACCAACGTGCTCGGATGGGCCGACCCTGACCGGGACATCAGCGTAGCCTTCATGAACACCGGCAAGCCGCTTCTTTCCGCGAAGATGATCTCCTGGTTGAACGTCACCCGCGTCATCGGCACGAGGATCCCCCGCGATCGGGCGTGATTGGCATCCTCCCTATGCTAGGCTTCGCCGCATGAAGTTCAGCGTCTCCATCGCCATGGCGCCACCCGAGCACTACATCCCGGTTGCGCAGGAGGCCGAGAAGCTCGGCTATCACGCGATCGTCCTTCCTGATTCGATCTTCTTTTCGGAAGAGGTCAGTAGGCCGTATCCGTACACGCAGGATGGCAGTCGCATGTGGGACGGCGAGACCCCTTGGATCGAACCGATCGTCGGTGCAGCCGCGATGGCCGGGGCGACGGAGCGAATTTTCTTTTACACCAGCGTGGTCAAGCTGCCGGTTCGCCATCCGGTGCTGGTCGCGAAGCAGGTCGCCTCGCTTGCCGCGATCTCGAACGGTCGATTCGGGTTCGGATGCGGGCTCGGTTGGTTGCCCGAGGAGTTCAAGTGGTGCGGCACCGACTTCGAGACTCGCGGCAAGCGGATGGACGAGTGCCTCGAGATCCTCCGTCTCATTTGGGGTGGGGGGATGGTCGAGTATCACGGCGAGCACTACGACTTCGGCAAGATTCAGATGAGCCCCGCACCGAAGAAGCCGATTCCCATCTACATCGGTGGTCACACCAAGCCGGGTCTTCGCCGCGCGGCCAAGTACGGCGATGGCTGGTCCTCGGCGATGCTCACCTCCAAGCAGTTGCTCGCGCTGATCGGACAGATCGAGGCGTTTCGCAAAGAGTACGGGCGAGATCATCTTCCGATGGAGTACCAGGCTGTGGTGACCGACGTTTGGGACGCACAAGGCTATAAACGCCTCGAAGAAGCGGGCGTGACCGACATCATCACTGTTCCTTGGCTCATGTACGGCACTCCCATGGTGGGGGGCGCCTTGGAGGGGCGAATCGACGGCTTGAAACGGTTCGCAGACAACGTTATCGCCAAGATGCAATGAGCTCCGTGTCGCGGATTCTGGAGCAAGCGAGCGAGGTGCCGGTACCCGATCCGGATGCCTATCGCCTGATCGGCATGGACACGGAAAGCCTCCTTGCGGCCGCGTGCGTCCGGCGCGATCGCGCCTGGGGAACGACTCTCACCTTCTCTCCGAAGGTTTTCCTTCCCATCACCAACCTTTGCCGCAACCGCTGCGACTACTGCTCGTTCCGGCGGTCCCCTGGGGATCCCGGAGAATGGACGATGAGCCCGGAGGAGATTCGCGCATGGCTCCATCGAGCGCGGGACCAGGGCTGCATCGAGGCGCTTCTGTGCTTGGGTGACACGCCAGAGACGGGCTTTCGCGAGTACCGAGAGCTTCTGCGATCCTGGGGGCACCAGCGCACGGTCGACTACTTGCGGTGGGCGGCCGAAGAGGCGTTGGCGGTTGGTCTACTGCCGCACACCAACGCAGGCATCCTCTCCCGGGACGACATGATCGCGCTTCGACCGGTCAACGTGAGCCTCGGGTTGATGCTCGAGAACGTGAGCGATCGATTGTGCGCGAAGGGCATGCCGCATCATCGCGCACCAGACAAACGTCCGGCCAGGCGCATACGAATGACGCGAGAGGCCGGAGAGCTGCAGATCCCTTTCACCTCGGGTCTGTTGATCGGAATCGGCGAGACGATCGAGGAGCGTATCGATACCATTCTCACGATTCGACGGCTGCATCGGGAGTACGGTCACATCGGCGAGGTCATCGTGCAGAACTTTCGGGCGCATGCACGGACGCCCATGGGCAACGCCCCGGAGCCGACCTCAGGCGAGCTTGCTCAGACGATTGCGCTGGCGCGCCTTCTGTTGGACGACGAAGTCAGCGTCCAGGCGCCGCCGAATCTCAATCCTGCGTCCGTTCCCACCCTCATCCGGTCGGGCATCAACGACTTTGGGGGCATCTCGCCGGTGAGCCCCGACTACATCAATCCCCGCCACCCCTGGCCGTATCTGGATTTGCTCGGGGAGGCGTGCGCAGTGGAGGGCTTTCGACTCCGACCTCGCCTCCCGGTATACCCCTTGCACCTGGATGCGCCCGGATTCGTGGACGCGTCTTTGCGCCCCCGGATCGACCAAGCTCAGATGGAGCTCGCAACGCCATGACGACTGCTCTCGAAGCCTCTCTGCGAAAGGTATCGCCCATCGTTCGGGCAATTCTCGAGCGAAGCCTCGAGGACCGCGAGCTGGAAGTCGCAGAGGGCGTAGCGCTCAGCGAGGCACGGGGCATCGACCTTCATGCGTTGTGTCTCGTCGCCGATGAGTTGCGCCGGCAGCAGGTCGGCGATCGCGTGACGTATGTCGTCAACCGCAACATCAATTTCACCAACGTTTGCATCAAGAACTGCAAGTTCTGCGCTTTCGCCCGGACCGTCCGCTCGGAGCAGGGCTACTTTCTACCGCGAGAGGAAGTCGCGCGCCGCATTCGGCAGGCATGGGAGATGGGCGCCACCGAAGCGTGCTTGCAGGCGGGGCTGTCTCCCAATCTGACGGGCGACAGCTACATCGAGCTCTGCCGCGTGGCAAAGGATGCAGCACCCGAGATCCACATCCACGCTTTCTCGCCGGAAGAGGTGAAGTTCGGAGCCTCGCTCAAGCGAGCTCCCTACGCGGAGTATCTTGCCGAGCTCAAGGATGCGGGTCTGGGCTCGCTTCCCGGAACGTCCGCTGAAATCCTCGATGATCGGCTTCGCAAGACGATCTCTCCAACCCGCATTACGACGAGCGAGTGGTTGGAGGTGATCACCTCGGCGCATCGTCTAGGCATCCCCACGACCTCGACCATGATGTTCGGCCACGTCGAGTCGATCGAGCAGCGCATGCGCCACATGGACATGCTGCGCAGGGTACAGCGTGAGACCGGGGGATTCACGGAGTTCGTTCCTCTTTCCTTCGTGCACGAGGAAGCGCCGCTTTTCGCCTCGAGCGACGTTCCTGGAGTGCGCCCCGGACCGACCGGAAACGAGGTGCTTCGCCTATATGCCATCGCGCGCCTCATGCTGGGTCGCGACATTCCGAACCTGCAAGCGTCTTGGGTCAAGGAAGGGCTGCGAGTTGCTCAGCTTCTGCTGAGCTGCGGAGTCAACGACTTGGGCGGCACATTGATGAATGAAAGCATTTCGACCGCCGCCGGCGCCCGGCACGGCCAGCTGATGACGCCGGCGACGTTGCGCCGGATCATTCGCGACGCAGGCCGCGTGCCTGCGCAGCGCGCCACGACTTACGATGTGATTCGGGAGTTCGGGGCCGCCGCTGACGCCGACTCTCCGGAGCCGCTCGATTCGGTGCGCGATTCCGAGGAAGCATTCGGCTCATATGATGCGCTCACCCGGGATCCGCGATTCCACTACGAGCCTCGCGGTTTGCGCGTCGTGGGCTAGCGCAGCCGTTCGAGATCACCGGGCTGATCCACGTCGAAACCGATTCCATGGCGGATCTCGAAGCTGACCGTCAGGCCCAAGCTCTGCGCTCGCTGGTGATGGCGTCGAAGGCTGTCTTCGTGTCCTAGGCAACTCGGCAGGCCCGTAGCTGGCCTGATCGCAACGAGGTTCGTTCCCCGCCCCGAGAGATCGGGCGCCAGCACCACGTCGGATTCATCCATTCGGCGTGAGACGATCGAAAGGTCTTCGACGCTGAGCTCGGGAAGGTCGCTCATGCAGATCATGACGCTTGTAGCTCCGCGGCGTTCGAGCTCCCGGAGCGCGCCATCCACGACCTCGGCAAGCCCGCGGCTTCCTTCGGCATCCGCCAGGGGAAGAACGCCCAAGCGTTGCGCGTGCTGGCGTACCTCGGACGAGTCGCTCACCACGGCGATCTCGTCGATCGTCGGACAATCGCGCAGCACGGCGATGACGTGCTCGAACAAATGCTTCGCCAGCCGGGCGCGCTCGGTTTGGGGGAGCACCTCGGCCAGCCTGGACTTGCCCCGGTCGAAACCCTTCGTTGGCACCAACGCCCAGCGGCTCATGAGATGGTCCGTGCGAAATCGATCAGCTCGCGGGCCAAGGTGGACCGTTCCTCTTTGGATGAGATCAGGATGCTGGTCTCGAGCACGGGGAAGGGCGCTTGAAACCCATCTCCGTGATGTACGGCAAATCCATCGAGCAGTCCTTCGTAGTGCATGGCGACCGCCTCTGCGGACGGGGCACGGCCTTCGATGTCTTTGATCATCCTTGCCAGAGGCCCTTTGACCGCTTTGCGGTTCACGATGGGGCTCACCGCGACTGTCGTCGTCTGGCGGATCCGGTCGGAAACTCCGTGCAGCGCCAGGATTGGGTCGATCGAGACATACGGATTCGATGGGCAGATCACCACCAGATCGGCCGACTCCATTGCGTCGAGAACCAGGTCGGTGGCCCGATCGGACCCCTCCTGACGAACCTCGCGTACGGCTGGCACCGCGTGCTCTTTGATCAGCCAGTCCTGAAACGCAATCTCGTCACCTCTTTGGGTGACGATGATTGTGGGGCGCGGGGCATCGCTCATGGGCAGGACGCGGCGACTGACGCCGAGCGCAGCGCAAAGCCCGCGGGTGATCTCGGTGAGGGACCGCGCTTCGCTGAGCCCGGCGCTTCGCATCAGGTGCGTGACGAGATCCCGGTCTCCCAGCAAGAACCAGTCTGGCTCTCCGCGCCTCTTCGCTTCTTCGAGCACGCGGAACGTGTCGCCCTCGATGCCCCAGCCTCGTGTCTCCGGCGCCAACCCGGCTAGCGTGTACATGATGGTGTCGAGGTCCGGGCTGATGTGCAGCCCCCAGTGCCGAAAGTCGTCTCCCGTGTTGACGATCACGGTCAGTGATCCCGGAGGCAGCACGCGGTCGAGCCCGTCGACGAGCCGTGCGCCTCCCACGCCGCCGGCGAGCGCCACGACGTTCGACGGATACTGCGATTTAAGGGTCATGCGTAGAGGTCGACTTCCGGTTCCCGCAACAGAGCTCGGGAGGAGTCGGAGGACGTTTGGAAATGAAGGCCGCGCACGAGCGTGAGCGGGCGTCCTTCGTCGGCCTGACCAGCCACCAAGTCGGCCGCTGCTGCGAGCGAATCGGCCACCGCGGGCTCGGTTGCTTCCAAGACGCGGCCGTAGCGATCGCTGGCGCCTCGCCGGTCCCACACCGCAGGCACTCCTGCCACGCCGATCGCGAAGCCCATGGTGCCGCGCCGAAATGGTCTCCCCCAGGAATCACTGATTACCACGCCGATCTCGGCGCCGAAGCGCTCGGAGAGCCTCGCACGAAGGTCCCGAGCGCTCGCATCGGGATCGCGCGGCAACGTGAGCACCCACGGCCCGCCATGGTGCGGGGCATCGGAGCGGCCGGCATTGCTCGCATCGATGCCCGCGTTGGCAGAGACGAACCCGAGCCGGTGGCGCACGATGAGGGCGCCAGGCTTCTTTCGCGAAATGCCGATGCTTTCTCGGAGAACCAGCTCGACGAGCCGTGGGTCCTTTTCCACTTCCTCGGCGAGCCGCAAAGCCTGATCACCAGGCGTGACGCCGCCGAGGTCGACGAAGCATCCCTCTGCACGGGAGACGATCTTGCTCGCAATTACGAGCACGTCCCCTTGCGCCAACGCAATGCCGGCCCGCGAGAGGCTCGCCACAACGATCTCGACCAGGTCATCGCCTGGCTCGATGGTCGGAATGCCGCCAATGGCGCGTAGGGTCAGCTCCGATCCGACGCGTAGGCCGCCCGCAGCCAATGCTCCCGCAGTCATTCCGTCTCCGGGATGCCCGTAATCCGCAGCCCCGAACCGATGATCTCGTAGTGGCGATTGATGTGTAGAAGAACCGGGGTCATGGATTCGAGCGCGATCGCGTTCTTGAGCACGCCTGCGTCGACGCCGCGGAGACCCAAGTCGGAAATCAGCGAGATGACCGTGGCACGCGCCTCTTTGTCGTCGCCGCAAACCAGCACGTCGCAATCGAACGTGTGATTCGGATCGCTGAGATGCTGGGAGCTGATGTGGTGCAGCCCCGCGACGAGCCGAGTCCCTTCGGGTAAGAGAGCGCGCGCCTCGAGGGCCGCGGCATCTCCCTCCGGCAAGCTCACCGAGCGCACCTTGGGCGGCGCGAGCGGGACGGTGATGTCGACGATGATCTTTTCGCCGACGTCGTCCTTGATCGACTCGAAGGTCGCGCGATGCGCACCGTACGGGACGGTGACGATGATGACCTCGGCCTCTTTGCAGGCCGTCAAGTTGTCGGCGCCCCGTATGCGCACGCTCAGCTCCTCCGAAAGCTCGGCGGCCTTTGCCGCTCCCTTTTCCGCCTGCCGAGATCCGATGAAGACGTCGTGTCCTGCCTTGGCCCAGCGAACGGCCAAGCCACGTCCCTCGCGCCCGGTACCACCCACGATTCCGATTTTCATTGCTGCCTCACGAGTTGAGCTCGGCCATGAACCGAAGCGTGTCCATGTCCTGTGAGCCGACCATCAGAGTTCCCACCGGCGAGTCCTTCCACCGCTGGAATCGATCGCGAATGCGGTCCTTGGAGCCGACCAGATACAAGGCATCGACCATCTCGTCCGGGACCGCAGCGATGGCCTCGTTGCGCTTGCCGTCCAAGAAGAGCGTCTGAATCTTCTCGCAGGCCTCCTCGAAGCCTACGCGGCTCAGGTAGTCCTTGTAGAAGTTCTTCTCTTTCGAGCCCATGCCGCCGATGTAGAGCGCGAGCTGCATCTTGCAAGGGGTCATAGCGTACTCGGGATCGCCGATGATCACCACGACGGTCGGGGCGATATCGAAGCTCGCGAGACTCTTTCCGTTGCCCGCCTTGGCAAAGCCCTCATTGAAGTTCTCCATGAGAACCTCGGGACGTTCCGGGTGCATGCAGGTGAGCAGGCAGCCGTCGGCGATCTCGGCGGACATCACCTGGGATTTGGGTGCCATGGAGCCCGTATAGACGGGAATGTCCGGCCTGCTCCGGATCATGCTGCGGAGCGGCTTCCCCTGCCCCGAGGCTCCTTCGCCCTTGTAAGGAATCTGATAGTGCACACCATCGAACTCCAACGGCGCCTCGCGTGCGAAGATCCTCTTGACGATGGTCACGTACTCACGCAGCCAGGTGAGAGTCTTGTTGAACGGAACGCCGTGCCACCCCTCCACGACCTGAGGCCCCGAGGTTCCCAGACCCATGATGAACCGTCCGTTGGACAGAACGTCCATGGTCATGGCCGTCATGGCCGCGTTAGCGGGCGAGCGCCCCGGGAGCTGCATGATGGCGGTGCCGAGCTTGATGGTCGAAGTCTGCGACCCGACCCAGGCGAGCGGGGTGACCGCGTCGTTTCCCCAAGATTCGGCGGTCCAGATCGAGTCGTACCCGAGCCGCTCGACCTCCCCGATCTTCTCCATGTTCACCAGGTCGTGCACCGTCGTATTCAGTTGAGGACCTGCGTATCCCAATGTCAGCCCAAGCCGCATCGCGTCTCCTTGTGAAGGGGAAGTGCTCCGGTTCGTATCAGGAACTGACGGCGGCTTCAATTTGATGAGTGGGGCCGCACGGGTCAGCTTCCAATCGATGCGGCTGTTGGTGACCGGCGCGTTTGGACGGCTCGGCCAAGAAGGCCTCGAACGCTCGTTCCAGGAGGCGCATTCGGTCGTTGCCTTCGATGTTCCCACCCGGCGAAATCAGAGGGCTGCCCGCCGATATGCCCGCCGATATCCTGGGCGTTTGCGGACCGTTTGGGGAGACATCCGTTCATTCGAGGACATCCGTCCCTGTGTCGCCCAATGCGACGCGATCATCCACAACGCCGGGGTGCTCGCGCCAGCCTCGGAAAGAAACCCGGCGCTGGCGTATGCGGTCAACGTCGATGGCACCCGCAACATCCTTCGTGCGATGAAGGAGCAGGATGACCCTCCGGTGCTCGTCTTCTCTTCGTCGCTCTCGGTTTGCGGCCCACGAGCACCTGGAGGCCCACCCCTCACAGCTGCCGATCCCGCTGTTGGCACCGACAACTACACGTCGAACAAGGCCGAATGCGAAAGGCTGTTGCAGGCGTCCGGTCTCCCTTACGTCATACTGAGAATTGGCGTTTCGGTCGGCACCAAGGCGGCAGCCGGAGATCTATCGCCCGACGTGTTTCGCCTCCTATTCAGCATCGACCCGGCTACGCGGCTCGAGTGGGTGCATCCCGAGGACGTGGCGCTCGCGCAAGTTCGCGCCGCCGAAACGCCTGGCGCGATCGGGAAGACCCTGATGATAGGCGGGGGAGAAGGCTGCCGTCTCACGTTTGGAGAGTTGTATGGCGCCATGTTCGAAGCGAGGGGCGTGGGACGCTTTCCTCCGGAAGCGTATGGCAAAGACGTGTACTACTGCGACTGGCTCGATACGACGGAAAGCCAAGCGCTCCTCGGCTACCAGCGTCTCCGTTTCGACGACCTCATCGGCCAACTTCGGCGCGAGTCGCGCTTCACGCGGCCATTCACGAAGATGCTCGCCCCGCTGATTCGCCGGTTCATGTTGCGGTACTCCGAAGCGTGGCAAGGGCGGCAGGCGCCTGCCTAGACCGAGTGCATCTTGAAATGCTTCGAGGGCGGATCAGCTCAGGGTGTACTCGGTCTAGCTTCGATCACGCATGCTGGTTCGAAACGGAGACGACCTCGCCCGTCATGTAGGAGCTGTAATCGCTCGCGAGAAACACCATCACGTTCGAGACTTCCCATGGCTCGGCTCCTCGGCCGAATGCCTCGCGTTTTTGAAGCTCTTCCAGCAGACCAGGCGGCGTGACTTTCGCGAGAAAGGGATGCATCGCCAGGGAGGGCGCCACGCAGTTGATGCGCACGTTGGCTTCGGCGGCCTCCATCGCCGCGCACCGGGTCAGCGCCATGACCCCTGCCTTCGCCGCTGCATAGTGCGATTGGCCTTCCTGGGCGCGCCATCCGAGCACCGAAGCGTTGTTCACGATTGCGCCTTTGCCACGGGGCATCATGTGCCTGAGCGCGGCGCGTGTGCATCGAAAGCACCCGTTGAGCGTCACGTCCAGCACCGTGCCCCATTGGTCGTCCGTCATATCGACGACCCGGGCATAGTCTCCGAGACCCGCATTGTTCATGAGCACGTCCACGTGCCCCATCTCGGCTACCGCGAAGTCGAACATCGCCTGCACTTCGTCTTCTTTGGTGACGTTGCATAGGACGGTGGCAGGCCGCGCTCCGGTTTCGCTCGCAATCTTGTCAGCCGCCTCGCCGAGGCGCCGCTCGTGGATGTCGCTGATCACCAACGCCGCTGCGTTCTCCTCGGCGCATCGAACGGCGGTGGCGAATCCGATGCCCGTCCCAGCCGCCGCGGTGACCAACACGGTCTTGCCTTCCAGCAGGCCGTGTCCGCTGACGTATGAGGGTTTCTTGCTCATCGTGGCTCCTTTGGCAGACCGAGACCTCGCTCGCCGATGATGTTTCGCTGAATCTGGTTGGAGCCGGCGTAGATCGTGTCGGCCCTCGCAAAGAGATACCACTTCTGCATCGACGTCAGCTCATAGGGCGCTCCTTCGATCAACTCCGCGCGAGGTCCGAGCACATCCATGGCGAGCTTGCCCAAGTCCCGATGCCAGTTCGACCAGTAGAGCTTGCTGATCAGGGCCTCACGGCCGAGATCGGCGCCTTGGTGCTCGAGAGTCCGAAGCGCGTTGACGCGCATGATCTTCAGCCCGATCCAGGCAGCAGCCAGACGTTGGCGAAAAACCGGATCCTTTGCGGCGCCCGTGCGCTTGGCAGCGTCCAAGACCTGCTCGAGCTCCTGCTGAAACAAATACTGCTGGCCCAAGGTCGAGGTGCCGCGCTCGAAGGCGAGGGTGCCCATCGCGACCTTCCAGCCATTGTTGACGCCACCGACGACGTGGTCCTTGTGTGCCTTGGCGCCATCGAAGAAGACCTCTGCGAACTCCGAAGCTCCGCTCATTTGCTTGATGGGACGTGCCTCGATGCCTTCCTGCTTCATGGGCACGAGGATGTAGCTGAGGCCTCGGTGCTTGGGCGCGTCGGAGTCGGTTCGGCAAAGGACGAAGCACCAGTCGGAATGAAGCGCGCCAGAGGTCCAGATCTTCTGTCCCTCGATGATCCATTCGTCGCCGACGAGCGTCGCTTTGGTTTGGACGTTGGCGAGGTCCGAGCCCGCGCCGGGCTCCGAATAGCCCTGGCACCAAATCTCGTCTCCCGCGACGATCGGGGGCAAAAAGCGCTGCCGCTGCTCGGGCGATCCGAAATGAATCAAGGTCGGTCCGAGCAAGGTTTCGCCGATGTGACCGACGCGGCCCGGGCCGTACGCACGCACGTATTCCTCGTTGAAGATGGCTTCTTCCTTGATGGTGCAGCCCCGTCCGCCAAACTCCCTCGGCCATCCGATGCAGTTCCACCCGGCGGCGCCCATCACTTTGCCCCACGCGATTCGTTCCTCGACGTGGGAGTCTTGGTCGCCCGACGCGCCACGGCCCCGCAGATGCCGGAAGGGCCCGCGGAGCTGCTCGGTCAGCCAGGCGCGCACCTCTTGCCGGAACGCTTGCTCTCGTTTGGTCAGTTGCAGCTCCATCACAACCCCATGTGCTGTGCGACGCGCTCCCGGTGAAACGCCGGATCGCCGAAGAGGACCTCGGATGACTTGGCCCGCTTGAAGTACATGTGCGCCGGATGCTCCCACGTAAAGCCGATCCCGCCGTGAATCTGTATGTTCTCGGAGGCACAGTGAAAGAACGTATCGGAGCAGTAGGACTTGGCCATCGAAGCGGCTTCCGCTAGGTCGGCCTCGCGCTGAGAGGCAAGGGCGCTCGCATAGAAAGCGGCGGAGCGCGCGGACTCCACCATCGTCAGCATGTCGGCGCACTTGTGCTTGATCGCCTGGAACGACCCGATGGGACGGCCGAACTGGTGGCGCACCTTGGCGTACTCGACCGACATTTCGAGCGTCTTTTCCGCGGCGCCGACCTGCTCCGCCGCAAGGGCGATCCTCGCGAAATCCAAGGTTTGCTCGCAAAGCACCCAGCCGCCGCCCTCCGGCCCTAGAAGCGCGTCGGTGGGAACGAGCACCTCGTGAAGCTCCACCGAGGCAAGCCGCCGGGTCTGGTCCATCGTGGGAAGCCACGCGCGCTTCAGGCCCGGTGCATCGGCCGGCACCAGGAACAGGCTCACGCCCTCCGGGCCCTTGCTGCGCGCGGAACGGGCGGCGACGATCAGCAGATCGGCCGTGTGCCCGTCGAGAACGTAGTGCTTTTTCCCCTCTAGGACGTAACCAGCGCCGCTCTCGTCGTACGTCGCTTCGATGCCGTCCGATTCGGGTCGGTGGTTTTCTTCCGCGTAGGCGAGGGTGACCTTCGTTGCACCGGCGGCGATGCGAGGGAGATGAATCTCCTTCTGTTCATCGTTTCCTCCGAGCAGCAGCGCGTTGGCGCCGAGACAAATCGTCGATAAGAAGGGCGCGCACAGCAGGGTGCGACCCATTTCTTCCATGAGTGGATGAAGGTCCAGATAGCTCATGCCGAGGCCCCCGTGCTCTTCGGGAATGGTCAGGGCGGTCCAGGCGAGCTCTTCGGAAAGCTGCTCCCAGACACCGAGGTCGTAGCCTCGTTCCGTGGCCATCGCCGAACGAACGCGTTCCTCCGAAGACGCGACCTCGAGGAAGCGCCTTGCGCTTCTTCTCAGCTCTTGTTGATCTTCTGAGAACGAAAACTCCATGGGCTCACTCTTCGCGATTGGCCTTCGCAGCCGAAAGAAACGCGGGCGTTTCTCCTCCGCCGTGAAGCAACAGATTCGCGCCACTGACGTACGAGGCGAGGGGGGATGCGAGGTAGAGGCATGCGGAAGCGACGTCTTCGGGGGCTCCCAGACGCCTGAGGGGGACGGTTTCCGCGACTCGGGCCATGCCGGCCTCGTCTCCGTAGTGAAGATGTGCCTGCTCGGTCCGGATCAGGCCCGCCGAGATGGCGTTGACTCGCACCTTGGGCGCCCACTCGATGGCTAGCGTTCCGGTGAGGTTGATCAGGCCTGCCTTGGCCGCCCCGTACGCCGCAGTTCCGGGGGAGGGCCGGACGCCGGAAACGCTCGCGATGTTGATGATGGAGCCGCCGGACTCTTGCGCTTGCATGATTCGATTGGCCTGCTGCGCGCAGTGCAATGCCGCGACGAGATTGAGCTGAATGACCTTCTCCGAGAAGCGAGGTGACGCCGTGGCAGCTTCGGCATGGGGCGCCCCCCCCGCGTTGTTGATCAAAACATCGAGGCGCCCTAATCGATCGTGCACCTCGCCGACCATATTCTCGACTTGATCGGCATCACGCACATCTGCGCCGACGAAGAGGGTACGCTTGCCGCCTGCGCTCGGCAGCGCATCCGGGGCCCGTCGTCCGCATATGGCCACTTCGGCACCCGCACGGAGGAATGCTTCAGTGATCGCCCGCCCGATGCCGCGGCTCCCGCCGGTCACCAAGACGACTCGATCGGTGAAGTCGAGATTCTGACTCATGCGCCGTATACCTTGACCAAAGGGCGCGCCTTGGAAAGCAGCTCTTCGACCGCAGGACCTATATCGGCCGGATTCCATCGCCTTCCGATGTCGATGGTTTGCTCCCGACGGTAACCGTCGAAAACGGTGATGGTCCCGCCGAATGCCTCCCATACCCGCCCGGTAACCCCACGCGACTGCGGGCTGCCGAGCCAGACCACGAAAGGTGACACGTTGGCCGGATCGTTCTGATCGAAGCCTTCGTCGGGAGCCTTCATCGCGTCACCGAAGACCTCGGTCATTCGCGTTCGCGCGATGGGGCAAATTGCGTTTGCCGTGATTCCGTAGCGGCCGAGCTCGGCAGCCTGGACCAGAGTCAAGGTTGCGATTCCTGCCTTCGCAGCCGAGTAGCTCGATTGCCCAACGCTGCCCAGCACGCCGGCGCCGGAGCTCGTATTGATGATGCGGCCATCGACCTCGTCGCCGGCCTTGACCCGTTCCCGCCAGTACGCCGCGGCGTGCCGTGAGACGCAGAAGTGTCCCTTGAGGTGGACCCGTATCACGGCATCCCACTCTTCCTCGCTGCAACTGACGAACATGCGATCGCGCACGAATCCTGCGTTGTTGACGACCACGTCGAGCCGTCCGAACTGGTCGATGGCCTGCCGGACGAGCGCCTCGGCTTGGTCCCAGTCCGCCACGTCTGCGCCGTTCGCCACTGCTTCGCCGCCCATGTCGACAATGGCGCGGACGACTTCGTGCGCCGGTCCGTCGGTCGGTTCTTCGCCGCTGTTGCTTACCCCGAGATCGTTGACCACGACCTTCGCACCTTGTCTCGCGAACTCGAGCGCGTGCTCCCGGCCAATGCCGCGTCCCGCACCCGTCACGATCACGACCCGTCCCTCACAAACACCAGCCATACTCACACCTCTGCCTCGGCCAACTTGACCATGAGCTTTCCGCGATGCTCGCCGCTGAATAGTCGAAGCAAGTGCTCCGGTGCGCGGTCGAGCCCCTCGACGATGTCGTCGCGATAGCGGAGCTTGCCCTCGATGATCCAGCCGGCGAGCCGCTCGCGGGCTTCATCGTAGCGATTGGCGAAATCCAACGTGGTGAAGCCTTGCATTCGTGCGCTTTTGGCGAGAAGTTGGAGATAGTTGCTCGGACCGGGCGGTAGCTCGGGCGCGTTGATCTGCGAGATGGCGCCGCACAAGACGACGCGTCCATGATGGGCGAGCCGAGTCAGGGCCGTATTGAGGATCTCGCCACCCACGCTGTCGAAAAACACGTCGATGCCACGAGGGCAGGATTTTGCGAGCGCGGCGCGCAGATTTGCGGTCTTGTAGTTGATGGCGAGATCGTAGCCGAGCTCTTCGACGAGCCAGGCGCACTTTTCGTCGCTTCCCGTGAGCCCGACGGTTTGGCAGCTCTCGATCTTGGCGATCTGACCGACGATCGACCCGACACCGCCTGCAGCGGCAGATACGACGACCGTTTCTGCGGCGCGAGGGTTTCCCACCTCGAGCAAGCCGAAGTAGGCGGTCAACCCGGTGCCGCCGAGCACGCTCAACATGGCATGCAGCGGGATACCTGCGATGGGTCGCACCTTTCCGTGCAAGTTGTGCGTCGGCACGACGCTGTACGACTCCCACGCTGCCAGCGCTTGAACGATCAGCCCCTCGGGCCAACCCTCGGCATCCGACGCGACGATCTGGGAGAGGGTCCCGCTTCGGATCGGCTCACCGATTCGGATCGGCGGGAGGTAGGATTTCGCGTCGCTCATCCATCCGCGAATGGCCGGATCGATCGACAGATACAGATTGCGGAGCAATACCTCCCCCGGTCCCGGGCTTCCGACGGGCTGCTCCGCGCACGCGAAATCCTCGGCCGACGGCATCCCGACAGGACGCTTCCTCAGCAATATCTGTCGGTTCACATCCGTCACTCGCCACTAGACTGAAACATGTTCCACTTTCTGCAAGGGGACACGCTCCTCCCTAGCCGGAATGATGGGGTTTTTGAAGGTGCTGCGTGTCCCTAGTGCCAGTCGATGCCGCGGTGCCAGAGGACTGCGAGGTCCATGGTGAGGGCGATCGACCAATGGAGGAGGGCGCCGAGAAAGAACGAGCGGTGCCGTAGGGCGAGATAGCCAAGCACGTAGCCCGCAACGATCGAGCCGTTCACTTCCAGAATCGGTTTGGCGTAGTGACCGATGCTGTAGAGCATCACCATCCAAGGAAGGGCCAGGATGTCGAGATCACGTCCCAGGCCGAAGCTCATGTACCCGCGCCAGAAGCTCTCGCCCGACAAGAACATCATGAAGTACGCGGCGTGATAGAGCAGAAACAGACGAATCGAGGCTTGGTCGCCAACGACGATGCCGCGTGCTTGCGGGTAGCTCGCTTGAAAATCCGCGAGCGATGAGGCCCACAACACGAGGGGGATCATCGCTATGAACAAACCGAGATAAACCCAACGCCAACGGGTCCCCCCACGCACCACGTAGCCATACTCTCGTGGCGGGTGTCGCAGCTTGAAGCGCACGAGGAGGTACGGGACGACCAAGCGCAACAGCACGCTGCACGTGGCGAAGTACGCGAACCCCAAAAGGGGCCACTGCATGCCGACGGGCACGAATTCTTTCCAAACCTTCTGGTACGTGTTGACTCGTCCAAAAGCCAAGAATAGGGTTAGCAGCAGCGTGGCGCTCACCACCACGAACCGTGCCTCTCGTGACAGGTCTGCGAAACGAATCCCGGTGAGCCATCGCAGCAGCACGAAGTAGAGCCCGCTTCCGGCGATGATGTAGAGCGCAAGCGACCCGGGAATCTCCCTCGCCCAGGCGTACCAACTCCAGTTCAACAGCGAGAGCAGTGCAGTGCACGCGGTCGCCAACCGCCAAAAGGCTCTCGGCTCTTCGTCGGGGATCGCTCTATCCAAAGGCCCTCGCGTCGCGATCCTAGCATTGCGGTCGGCGGTGTGGTTCTCACGGCCACCTGAATCGTCAATGCGATTCCGGCGGTCTGTGCGGTCAGCGGTCGATCCAAGAAATGAAACGCTCGAGCATAGCTCCACTCATGCGCTCGGTCAGTCCAGCCGCTCGATTACCGCGGCCATTCCCTGGCCGCCGCCCACGCACATCGTCTCGAGACCGTAGCGCCCGCCGCGAGACTGCAGGTTGTGGATCAGCGTCGTCATGATCCGGGCGCCGGTTTGCCCGAAAGGATGGCCGAGGGCGATTGCCCCTCCATTGACGTTGAGCTTTTCGATCGGCACGTCGAGCTGGCGCGCCGAGGGTATGACCTGCGCGGCAAACGCCTCGTTGATTTCGACCAGGTCGATGTCCTTCATCGTCAGGCCCGCTCGTTGGAGCGCTTGCCTGCTGGCTTCGACGGGGCCGAGGCCCATGATCTCCGGATTGAGCGACGAAACGCCGGTAGAGGCGATGCGAACCAAGGGCTTGATCCCCAGCTCTTCGGCCCTGGTATCGCTCATGACGATGACAGCGGCTGCACCGTCGTTGAGAGGGCAGGCATTCCCGGCGGTCACCGTGGCACGTCTCCCCATTTGCTCGAGGAGCACGGGCTTGAGCCCTGCGAGCTTCTCGACTGTCGTTCCATGACGCGGACAGTCGTCCGCGTCGACTACGTTGCCGCTCGGTGTGGTGACCGGCGTGATTTCCTCCGCAAAGAAACCGGACTTTTGCGCCGCCTCCGCCCGCTGCTGGGAGAGCGCCGCGAATTCGTCCTGCGCCTCCCGGGAGACCGCGACGTACTGCGCGACGTTTTCCGCCGTTTGCAGCATGGTGATGTATACGTCGGGCAGCCCGGGCGCGGGCTCCCAATTGCCGCGATCCGGCGACATGTGCTCCGCCATGCGCGCCTCGGCCGCACCGAACTTGGGGTTCTTGGTGTTTTCCATGCCGTCGGCTTTGCCTAGGGCAAAGCGGCTGACGCACTCGACGCCCGCGGCAATGAAGCAGTCGCCTTCCCCCGCCTTGATCGCGTGCGCGGCCATTCGGATCGTTTGTAGCGACGAAGAGCAGTAGCGATTGACGGTCGTACCGGGGCAGCCCACGCCCGATAGCAGGCTCACCACGCGCGCCATGTTGTAGCCGTGCTCGCCGGCAGGCTGTGCGCAGCCGAGCATCAGATCTTCCACCATGGAAGGGTCCAAGTTGGAGACCTTCGCAAGGGCGGCCTTCACCGCGATGGCGGCCAGGTCGTCGGGACGCATCTCGACGAGGGAACCTTTGAACGCGCGCCCGATCGGAGTGCGCGCGGTAGAAACGATCACGGCTTCGGGCATGACTTACTCCTCGATGAACATCGAATCCTTCGGGTCGCGGAGGGCGTTTTTCAGCACCTTTCCGGTTGCGTTGCGCGGCAGTGGGGTCGTTCGACGCTCCCACCGCGTTGGCACTTTGTAGTACGCGAGGGCGTCCGCAACCCATCGCTGAAGCTCCTCGTCCGAGATCTCGTGGTTCTCCTCGAGAACGACGATGGCTTTCACTTCTTGACCCAGCTCCTCGTGCTCGACCCCGATCACGGCTGCTTCCGCGACCGCAGGGTGTGCTTCGAGACGCTGCTCGATTTCGAACGGATAGACGTTCTCCCCGCCGCGTAGAATGAGGTCGCGCTTGCGTGACGCGATGTAGAGCTTCCCGTCCTGCAGCCGGCCTACGTCTCCGGTGTTGAGCCATCGGCCGGGCTTGATGGCCGCCCTGGTCGCTTCAGGATCGTTCCAATACTCGAGCATCACCAACGGGCCGCGCAGGTGTATCTCGCCTTCCTCGCCAGAAGGCACCGGCCGCCCTCGTTCGTCACGAATCTCGATCTCGACGCACGGGACCGGCCGTCCGACCGAGGCAGGATCCTCGGCCAGCTCTTCGCCCGCGTTGAGTGTCGCAAAGGCCGTGCCTTCCGTCAGCCCGTATCCAACGCCCATGGTGTGGCTGCACTGAGGAAAGAGGGCTCGGGCCTTTTCCAAGAGTGGCGCCGGAATCGGCGAGCCGCCACCGCCCACCGAACGGAACGAGCTCAAGTCGTGCTCTCGCGCCTTCGGGTGATTGAGCAGGCGGTGCAACACGGTTGCCGTGTAACCCCAGCCCGTGACCCGCTCGCGCTCGATGAGACCGAGGACCGCCTCGGGATCGAAGCGCCCCATGGGCCACACCGTTTTCGCCCCGCCCGCGAGCGCCGTTACCGCCGCGCAATGCAGCCCGGAGACGTGAAACAGCGGGCTGGTGACCAGGATGCTGTTGGGAAGCTCCGGAAGCTCGGACCGTTTTGGGTCGGCCATCATCAGCCGGGCTCCGTGAAAGAAGCTGACCATGATCATGTTGGTGACGTTGCCGTGCGTGTGAACGACGCCTTTGGCGCGCCCCGTCGTGCCGCTCGTATAGAGCATGATGGCCGGATCGTTTTCCGCGATCGGTTGTGTCGGAAGCGTCGCATCCGGATATGCGGCCAGAAGCGCGTCGAAGCCGTCCTCCACGATGACCATGGGCACCGCCGGCTCCCCCGTGATGCGCGCAGCCCGCTTGCGATCCGCGATGAGAAGCTTCGGCTTGCTGTGTCCAATGGCATAGCGAGTCTCGTCCTCGGTCCACCAGCCGTTGAGCCCGACGCAGATCGCGCCGAGGCTGATGGTCGCCCAGAACGAGATTACCCATTCGGGGCAGTTGGCCGCCAAGATTGCGACACGGTCGCCCGGGCCCACACCGAAGCGATCGGCAAACGCGGCCGCTGCGCTCGCGACGAGCTGCTCGTGCTCCCCGAAGGTGTACCGCCTCTCGCGATCGCCTTCGCGAAATACCATGTACTCTGCATTCGCCCGCTCTCGTGCGCGTAAGAGCACGTCACGAAGGGAGCGCGCACGGTTCGCGAATACCCGAACACGCTCACCAAGCACGTCTTCTTCGGCGAGCTCGAACGGCGACCCCTTGGCAAGAAGCCGTGCTTCGACCGCGGCCAAGCGACCCGTCCGCTCGCTCGGTTCGCTCATGGGAGGCCCACGCCAATCGATGGAAACTTCTCCGCCAGCATCTGGAGAAGCCACGACTCCGCAGACGGCACTTGGCGAAAGACCTTCACCGGAATTGGGCTCGGCGTCACCCACGAGATAGCGGTCCAAAGCCCCTGCTGAATAGGGCTCGAAAAAATGAGGGCGCCGCCCGCGCAGTTGATCTTGAGGTGCTGGCGATCCCGGTCGATCCACTGGATGATGCCTTTGCGTTGCGTTGCGGGAACCCCGCCGACCTCCCGCGCGTCGATCACGACCGCGTACGGCTGTCCGCGGCGGGCCCACTCGGACATCCGATCGATGTGACGCTGCCACTCCGCGTCATCGCACAAACCCTGATAGGTCATCCGCATCAGTGGTTTGTCGCTCTCGTCGAACAGGACCCGTCCCATGCTTTCGTCGGCAGTCTACTTAGCTCGGCATGCCGCTACAACGTGTAACCGCCGTCTACGAAGAGGGTCTGACCGGTGACGTACCGTGCTCGCGCCGAGGCCAGGAAAACGACAGCGTCGGCGATTTCTTCGGGCTTGCCAAACCGCCGAAGCGGCGTATTGCGCATCGCCGCGTCGAGCCAGGCTTGGGTCAGCTCGCCGCGCTCCACCAGCTTGGGGAACATCCCCGCATCGACGACGCCGACTGCCACGCTGTTGGCTCGAATGCCGAAGCGTCCCTCCTCGCGCGCGATTCCCCGCATCAACGCCTCTATCGCGCCTTTCGGTGCCACCGAAAGCACATCGCCGGGGGGGAAGCGCTTCAAGCCTGCCGAGCTGATAAACACGATCGAGCCCCGGCTCTGTCGCAAGTGTGGCAGCGCGGCGTGAATCACGTGAAAGAAGCCGTTCACGTCCCAGTCCATGGTGTCGCGCCACTGCTCCGGAGTGAGCTGGCTGATGTATGGCTGATCGATGTGTGTTCCGGCAGCGTACGCAATGGTGTGGATCTGTCCATGCGTTCGAGACAGCTCATCGAGGCAACGGGAAACCGACTCGAGATCGCCGAGCTCCACTCGATGCGCCGAGCATCGCCCCCCGGCGGCTTCGATCTCGTCGACGACGCTTCGAGCCGTGTCCTCGTTGTGTCGATACGTGATCGCGACCGTCACGCCCTCCACGGCGAAACCGCGTGCGATCGCACTGCCGATGCCGCCGCTCCCGCCGACCACCAAGGCCACGCCCTCTGGAAAATCAGACACGGGCACGCTCCCGAAGCTCGAACTTCATCACTTTGCCGGTTGCGTTGCGGGGCAGGGCACTCACGATTTCCACCCGGCGCGGAGCCTTGAAATTGGCCATGTGCTCGCGGCTCCAGGCAAGGACGGCCTCCGGCGTCAACGACCGTCCCGGTGCTGGAACGACGAAGGCCACGCCCACTTCACCCAGTCGTGCATCGGGCACACCGACGACGGCGACTTCTCCAATACCCGGCATTTGCAGCAGAATGTTTTCGATCTCGGCCGGATAGGCGTTGAAGCCTCCGACGATGAACATGTCTTTGAGCCGATCGGTGATCTTGATGTATCCCCGCTCGTCGAGGGTCCCGATGTCGCCGGTGTGGAGCCAACCCTCATCGTCGATCGCCTGTTTCGTTTCCTCGGGTGCGTCGAAGTACCCCTTCATGACGTTGTAACCACGTACGACGATCTCACCGGGCTGATTGGGCGGCAGAGACTTGCCTTCGGGATCGACGATCCGAACCTCGACGTCGGGAATCGCCCGACCGCTCGTGGTAGCAATGGTTTCGGCATCGTCGTCGAGGCGGCACATTGTCACGACGCCGCAGCTCTCGGTGAGCCCGTACGCCGTGATCACGGTCTCGAACCCGAGCTCCTCTTTCATACGGTGAATGAGCTCGACTGGGATTGCCGCTGCGCCCGTTACGGCCAGGCGAAGGCTCGAGATGTCGAATTGATGGCGATCGGGGTGCAAGAGAATCGACTGATAGAGCGCCGGTGGTCCGGGAAGCATGGTGATCGCATCCTCCTCCACGCGTCTGAGCACCACGTCGACGTCGAAGATCGGTTCGGGGAAGACCGTGGCACCGCGCATCAGCGCCGAGAGCCATCCCGCTTTGTATCCGAAGCTGTGGAAGAAAGGCAGCACGATCAAATAGCGGTCTCCTTCCCGAAGACCCACGATCGAGCTCCACTGAGCGAACACGCGGAGATTCTGAGCATGGGTGCACATCGCGCCCTTGGGCTTTCCGGTGGTTCCCGAGGTGAACAAAATGTCCGCCAGATCGTCGGGGCGGACCGTCGCCGCACGATCCCGAGCGGCGCTCGGCCCTACCTTCGAGGCGCGTGCGAGAAACTGCGTATAAGCGATCGTCCCCTCGGGCGCGTCGCCCCGAAGCACGACGATGTCGGCCAGCGCCGGTAGGTCGATCCCGCTCTGTCGAAGCAGCGCGACGTAGTCGACGTCGAGGAATCCGGTCACCGTGAATAGCGCCTTGGCCCCGCTCTTGTTGAGCAAGTAGGCCGCTTCGGCCCCCTTGTAGCGGGTGTTGATCGGCACCATCACCCCGCCCACCGCGTGGATCGCGAGCGCGCACACGATCCACTCCCACATGTTGGGCGCCCAAATCGCAATCCGATCACCCTTGTTCACGCCCAGGGAAAGAAGCGCGCGCGCGGCCTCGTCGACCCGCCGATCGAGCTCGACGAAGGTGAGCGTGGTGGCTCCGTCGACGATCGCCTGCCGGTCGGTCAACTTGACAGCTTGTTGTCTAAGCAGCTCGGGGATCGTCTCCGGCACGAGCCCGTGATATCGCCAAGGTGGGAGGGGAGCAACGGTCCTGCCCATGTGACATCGTAGATCGCTGTCCCCGCTCAGGGATTGACCCAGCGCTCGGAGTGGCCAAACTTCCGCGGCCTTATCTGAGGGTTCCTCATTTCTGACCGACTTACGGTGACCGACTTATATGGATTGGGATTGGGAAGCAAAGCCGACCTACGAGTCGGAGCGAATACGGATCGACGCATCGCTCTCTCCGTTGGTCTTCTATGACATGAAGCTGCCGCGGCAGATCGACGACCAAGAGGTCGCGTTGATGCTCAGCATTGCCGACTTCCGCATCGATCGCGGGCAGCCCTTTTTGGCCCTGGTGAGGCACCATCGCGGCACCGGAGTCATCTCGGCGCGCCATCGCAAGGCATTTGCCGACTGGCTCGACGAACGCAAGGACGACCTCGGTCGCGACGACTTGGCGGTCGTCATCGTGATGCCCGAGGCGATCTTCCGGGCTGTCCTGCGCGTGGTCTACCGTTTCCGAACCCCTCTGCTGCGCACGATCACGACACCCGACGTGCCGGGCGCCGCCGACGCCATCCGAATCGAGCTGGCCCGGATGGGAAAGCCGATTACCGAGGGGATCGACGCATTCCTAGAGCGGCTCACCACGGGCGCCGCCCCCTCGTCGGCTTGACCGGCGGAGTGAAACGCGTTTCACTTCGCCCCGGTCAGCGAGGCACGCGCAGTGGGCATTTCGCACGAAATCATTGATGGAATCGCCGAGATCACGGTCGATTACCCGCCCGTGAACGCGATTCCGGTGAAAGGCTGGTTCGAGCTGGCAGAGGTCGTCACAGCCGCCGGCCATGATCCAGCCAATCGCGCGGTCATCCTTCGCGCCGAGGGGCGCGGGTTCAACGCCGGCGTCGACATCAAGGAAATGCAGGCCACCGAGGGCTTTGATGCCCTTCTCGGCGCCAACCGCGGTTGCTGGGAGGCCTTCAAGGCGGTCTACGAGTGCAAGGTGCCGGTCATCACCGCGGTGCACGGATATTGCGTCGGTGGCGGCATCGGCCTGGCGGGCAACTCCGACATCTTGATCGCGGCCCAAGGCACGAAGTTCGCGTTGCCCGAGGTCGATCGCGGCGCGCTCGGCGCAGCGACCCATTTGGCGCGCCTGGTCCCTCCGCTCAAGATGCGCGCGATGGTCCTCACCTGCGAGCCAGCGACGGCCGAGGAGCTGCATGCTTGGGGTTCCGTGTATGCGGTGGTCGAGCCCGATCGGCTCCTCGACAAAGCACGAGAGGTTGCCCGCACGTTCACCAAGAAGATTCCACGAGTCGTGCGGGTGGCCAAGGAGTGCCTGAACAATATCGATCCAGTCGACGTAAATCGTTCGTACCGATTCGAGCAGGGTTTCACTTTCGAGCTCAATTTGGCGGGCGTGGCCGACGAGGCCCGGGACGCCTTCGTGGAAAAGCGCGATCCGGACGCAGACGACGAGTGAGGTAGCTTCGTGAACGACAAGCGCATGACCGTCGACCAAGCCGTCGCCGAGGTCGAAGATGGCATGACTATCGGCATCGGCGGATGGGGCTCGCGGCGCAAACCGATGGCGTTCGTGCGCGCGCTCGTGCGCAAGGGCGTGAGAGATTTGACCGTCGTGTCGTATGGCGGCCCGGACATCGGAATCCTGTGCGCCACGGGGCAACTCAAGAAGGCCGTATACGGGTTCGTCTCTCTCGATTCGATCCCGCTCGAGCCGCACTTCCGGAAGGCCCGACAGAACGGAACGGTGGAAGCAGTCGAGCTGGACGAAGGCATGTTCTTGCTCGGGTTGCGTGCTGCAGCCCAACGCCTTCCATTCCTCCCGACGCGTGCCGGCCTCGGCTCGGATATCATGAAGATCAACCCGCAACTCAAGACCGTGAAATCACCGTACGACGATGGCGAGGAGCTCGTGGCGGTGCCCGCCCTGAACGTCGACGTGGCGTTCATTCACATGAACCGCGCAGACGCCCTCGGCAACGGGCAGTCACTAGGCAGGGACCCCTATTTCGATCATCTGTTCTGCATGGCGGCGAAGAAAGCATTCATGAGTTGCGAAAGGATCGTATCCACCGAAGAGCTCATTCAGGGAGGACCGCTGCAGAGCCTTCAGATCAATCGCATGATGGTGCAGGGCGTCTGCGAGACGCCGAATGGGGCCCACTTCACCGAATGTCCGCCCGACTACGGCCGTGACGAGTCGTTTCAGCGCCAGTATGCGGCGACCGCCAAGGACGACGCGACCTGGCAGGCGTTTCACGAGCGATATCTCCGGTTGAGTGAGGCAGACTATCAGAAGGCGGTCGCGTCGTGAGTGACTCCGCGACAGCAGGAGCCACGCGTGCCGACGTCTGCACGCTCGCCGTCGCAGAGTGCTTTCGGCACGATGGCGAGATCCTCGTAAGCGCGATGGGGACGACGCCGAGCCTGGGCGCTCGTCTCGCCAAGGCGAGCTTTGCGCCCGAGCTCTTGATGACCGATGGGTTCAACCTTCTGCTGCGCCGCACCTTGCCGCTCGGCGTCGAGCCCAGCGAGGAAGACATCGAAGGCTGGATGCCATTCGGCGCGGTTTTCGAGACCCTGTGGTGGGGCAGGCGGCACGTGATGATGGGCGCGTCTCAAATCGACCAGTACGGAAATCAGAACATCGCTTGCATTGGCGATTGGAAGCGTCCCAAGGCGCAGCTGCTGGGTGTGCGGGGTGCGCCCGGAAACACCATCAACCACGTGACCAGCTACTGGGTGCCCAACCACAGCCCTCGAACGCTGGTCGCCAAAGTCGACATGGTCAGCGGGGTCGGATACGACCGCGCCCGCGCTCTTGGCGCCGAGACGGCCCGCTTCCACGAGATTCGGCGGGTGGTCACCAACTTGGGCGTTTTCGATTTCCAGACCCCAGATCGACGAATGCGACTGGTGTCTCTGCATCCGGGGGTGGAGCGCCAAGAGGTGATCGACAATACGGGCTTCGATCTCGTGATTCCGGGCGACGTGCACACCACTGCGACCCCGACGCCGGAGCTCTTGGGTTTGATGCGCGAGCTGGATCCCGACGGCCATGCGCAGAAGGAGGTCGAAGCATGAGCGCCGAGAAGCGAGCTACGAAATCTCCATCCAAAAAGCGACAACCGCCATCCGACAAGCCCAAAGCAAAGCCACGGCGCAAGGCGCCCAAGAAGGGTGCGAAGATCGAGGCCACGGTGCCCGCCAAGAGATCGAAGGTCACCGCCGTAAAGGAGAGCGTCGTGGCGAAGCCCGCCCTTCGGACCCGCATCTGCGAGATGTTCGGGATCGAGTACCCAATCATTCAGACGGGAATGGGTTGGGTTTCCGGAGCGAGCCTGACCTCGGCCACCAGCGACGCGGGCGGTCTGGGTATTCTCGCCGCTGCCACGATGACGTTCCGCGAGCTCCAAGAAGCCATCGCCAAGGTGAAGGAGCGAACGGACAAGCCTTTCGGTGTCAATCTCCGCGCCGACCAGGCAGACATCATGAAGCGCGTCGAGCTCCTCATCCGAGAGAAGGTTCGGGTAGCGAGCTTCGCGCAAGCCCCCGGCGAGCGAGTCGTCAGGACGCTCAAGGATGCGGGTGTTCTGACCATGCCGACGATTGGCGCTCGCCGCCACGCCGAGAAGGTTCAAGCCTGGGGCGTCGACGCCGTGATTGCCCAAGGGCAAGAAGGCGGCGGGCACACGGGACAGATCCCGACCTCCATTCTCGTTCCGGACGTGGCCTCCGCGGTGGACATCCCGGTCGTTGCAGCGGGCGGGTTCCGCGACGGCCGCGGTTTGGTGGCTGCGCTGGCTTTGGGAGCGGAAGGCATCGCCATGGGGACACGTTTCCTGCTCACGCAGGAAAGCCAGGTTCCCGACCACGTGAAGAAGATCTATCTCGACACCGCGCCGAACGGAACGGTCGTGACCAAGGCCGTGGATGGGTATCCCCAGCGCGTGATTCGCACTCGTTTGATCGACCAGCTCGAAAAGGCGAGCTTCCTGACGCGATTTCCGAGAGCCGCCCTCAACGCCTTGTCGTTGATGCGGGTCACCGGCACCTCGCTTCCCGAGCTCCTCGAGGAGGGTCTGGCCATGAGGCAGAGCCAGGAGCTGACCTGGTCGCAGCTCGCCATGGCGGCCAACGCGCCGATGCTGACCAAGGCATCGATGGTCGACGGGAAGGTCGAGGCGGGCATTCTGCCCACGGGCCAAGTCGCCGGCGTCATCGACGAAATACCGACCGTCGAGGAGCTCTTGCGCCGTATCATGCGCGAGGCCCACGATACCCTAGAGCGCTTGGGCGCTTGAGCGAAGGTGATGGATCTCGACTTCACCGAATCCGAGAACGCTTTTCGCCAGGAGTGTCGAGACTGGCTCGAGGCCCACGTCCCGCGCGAGCCGCTGGCTTCCGGCGACACGCGGGAGGGCTTTTCCCAGCATCTCGAATGGGAGCGAAAGCTCTTCGACGCGGGCTGGGCTGCGGTGTCCTGGCCCACGCAATACGGCGGCCGCGAAGCGTCACTGGTCGAATGGCTGATCTTCGAAGAGGAATACTACCTGGCCGGGGCGCCGAACCGCGTCACACAGAACGGCATCTTCCTGTTGGCCCCGACGCTCTTCGAGTTCGGCACCGAGGAGCAAAAGGAACGGATCTTGCGACCGATGGCGCGTGGCGACGTCACGTGGGCGCAGGCTTGGTCCGAGCCGAATGCGGGCAGCGACCTCGCTGCGCTCAAGAGCACTGCGCGCCGAGTCGACGGCGGCTGGAGGCTCAGCGGCCAAAAGACCTGGTCCACGCGCGCCGCCTTTTGCGACATGGCCTACGGGTTGTTCCGCACCGACCCCGCACAGGCACGTCACCGGGGTCTCACCTATTTCATGTTTCCGCTTCATGCGGAGGGCGTCACGGTGCGCGGCGTCGATCGCCTCGATGGCGACGAGGGGTTCGCCGAAATCTTTCTAGAGGACGTGTTCGTCTCCGATGCCGACGTCATCGGAGAGACGAACGAGGGTTGGGGGGTCGCCATGGCGACCACGAGCTCCGAGCGGGGCTTGAGCCTCCGAAGCCCCGGGCGGTTCATGGCGACCGCGGCGCGCCTGATCGATCTCCACCGACGCTACCAGGACCGCGCGGGCCCCGCGCTTCGCGACGAGGTCATCCGCGCATGGATGGATGCGCAGGCCTACCGCTGGTTCACGTTTCAGACCGTCACGCGCATGATGCAAGAGGAGTCGATCGGCGCGGACTCCAGCATGAACAAGGTTTTCTGGTCCGAGATGGACGTGCGCACCCACGAGACCGCGCTCTCGATCATCGGAGCGCTGCAGGAGCTGGATGAGCGGGCGCCGAGCGCCATCGATGACGGGCAGTGGATGAAGGGGTTCCAATTCGCCCTCGCAGGCCCGATCTACGCCGGCACCAACGAAATCCAGCGCAACATCATCGCCGAGCGCGTGCTCGGTCTTCCCCGCAAGTGAAGCAATGCGATTCGCGTTTACCGACGACCAGAAGATGCTCCGCGACACGGTCCGAGAGGTGTTGCAGCGAGAATGCCCGCCTGAGGTCGTGCGGGCAGCTTGGGAAGGGCGCCACGAGGGTGCAAAGGCCGTTTGGAGCACGCTCGCCGAAACCGGGCTGATGGGGATGACCGCCAGTGAAGAGGCTGGGGGCATGGCCATGACCGCCCTCGACTTGGTGCTCCCTCTCGAAGAGACGGGGTATGCGGCGTGGCCTGCTCCGATCGTGGACACCGTCGCGGTGGGCATCCCTTTGCTCGAGGCCGCCGGGACTGAAGAGCAAAAGGAACGATGGCTTCCGGCTGCGGTGGCCGGCCGGATCAGGATCGTTCTGTCGTTCGAGGGGCAGGACGTGGTTGCGCACGCTGCTTCGTCCGATCTCTTGATCGCCGAGCGCGATGGCGCCGCGTTTTGTGTGCCCATGGCCGAGGTCACGGTCGTTCCGGAGCAGTCCGTGGACCGGTCACGCGATCTGGGCCGAGTATCGTTCGACGTGGGGCCTCGGTCTCGAATGCGCCAGGACATCGATGCCGGCGCCCTGCTTTCACTTGCCCGCGATCGGGCTGCGCTCGGCACTGCAGCGCGTTTGATTGGGCTCAGCCGTCGCATGCTCGACATGGCGGTTCAGTACGCCAAAGACCGAGAGCAATTCGGCAAGCCGATCGGCACGCAACAAGCGGTGAAGCACCGCCTCGCCAACGCCCTCATCGAGCAGGAATTCGCCCGCCCGCTCGTGTATCGCGCCGCCTGGTGTCTCGCGACCTCGGCTCCAGAGGCTCCTACGGCCGTGTCGCTCGCGAAGATCTATGCAGGGCAGGCTGCACAATTCGTGGCCAAGCAGGCCCTGCAGGTCCACGGCGCCATCGGCTACACCATCGAATACGACCTCCACATGTGGATGAAACGCGCCTGGGCGCTGGCGGCGGCCCATGGTGATGCGGCTCACCACCGCGAGCGGATCGGCCGTCAAATTCTCTGAGCCCGCAAAGGCGAGTCCTTGCGGGTCACGACCACACCCCTTACAGAAGCAGACATAGCGAGGTCCAGATGCCCGAAGCATACATCGTTGAAGCAGTTCGTTCGCCCGTCGGAAAGAAGAAGGGCGGCCTGAGTAAAGTTCATTCCGCCGATCTCGGTGCACACGCCATCAAAGGCTTGATCGAGCGTGCCGGGATCGACCCTGCCGTCGTCGAGGACGTGGTGTTCGGTTGCGTCGATTCGGTTGCTACCCAAGCCGGAGACATCGCCCGGACGTGCTGGCTCGCGGCCGGCTATCCCGAGCACGTTCCCGGCGTGACCGTGGACCGCCAGTGCGGTTCCTCTCAGCAGGCCGTTCATTTTGCTGCCCAAGGCGTCATGAGCGGCACCCAGGACGTGGTCGTGGCTGGCGGCGTGCAGAACATGAGCATGATTCCCATCGGCGCGTCCATGCTTGCAGGGCAGGCGTTCGGCATTCCCGATCCGTTTTCGGGCTCGGTGGGTTGGACGGAGCGCTACGGCGACAAGCCGGTCAATCAGTTCTACGGGGCGGAGATGATCGCGAAGCAGTGGGACCTCTCGCGCGAGGAGCTCGAGAAGTTCGCGCTGGAGAGCCATCGTCGCGCCATCCAAGCGCAACGGCAGGGTCGGTTCGATCGGGAGATCGTTCCCTTTGGCGACGTGACAGCCGACGAGGGCCCACGCGCGGACACGACGCTCGAGAAGATGGCCGCATTGCCGGTTCTGATGGACGGGGGCCGGCTGACCGCCGCGGTCGCCAGCCAGATCTCCGACGGCTCGGCCGCGCTGCTGATCGTTTCGGAAAAGGCCCTCAAGGAGCACAACCTCACGCCGCGCGCGCGCATCCACCATCTGAGCGTTCGCGGCGAGGATCCGATCCGCATGCTCTCCGCGCCCATTCCGGCCACTCGCTACGCTCTGGAGAGAGCCGGAATGACCTTGGACGACATCGACCTGGTCGAGATCAACGAAGCATTTGCGCCCGTGGTGCTCGCGTGGGCAAAGGATCTCGGTGCTGATCTGAGCAAGGTGAACGTCAACGGTGGTGCGATCGCGCTTGGTCACCCGCTCGGGGCAACGGGCGCCAAGCTCATGACCACCTTGTTGCACGAGCTCGAGCGCACCGGCGGCAGGTATGGCCTGCAGACGATGTGCGAGGGTGGCGGTCAGGCCAACGTGACCATCATCGAACGCCTCGGCTGAGTCCTCGTTCGGGGACCCGAAACCCGCTTGATCCCGGTTTCCTGTGCGACATGTTACATGTCGCACACGGGGAACACGACTTAGTCGACATGCATGCCAGGCGAGGGCATCATGGAGATTCACCGGTCTTCCACTCAGAGGCGACCAGCTGGGATGTCCTTCAAGCCAAAGCGAGGTTCGAATCCACCCCCTCCCGTGCGAAAGCATTCGGAGGTGCGCCACGCGACGCACGAGGACGACCGCCGCCGCGCCCCGCGCTGGGCCTCGGACGCCGAGATCGAGATCATCGCGCCCGTGCAAGCGAAAGCCGTAGCGCTCGACGTCAGCGCCACCGGAATTCAGCTCCAGCTGGAGGCTTGGCTTTCGACGGGAACGCTATGCGACCTACGCATCACGACGCACAGCGGGCGCCAGATCTTCAAGCGCGCCCGCGTCGTGTGGGCGCGACGCGTCGGTGAAGCATGCGTGGCGGGGCTACAGGTGGTTGGATCGATCACGCCCCCCTCCGCTTCCGAATAAGCGCATTGGGAATCGAACGATCAACTAGCGTGCGGCCGAGCCGAGCGCGTCGTGCGCCGCTTGCGCGGTCCTGCCGCGAGCCGGCTTGACGCGGGGCTTCGGGCAAAATAGAACATGTTTCACTTCTGATCACCCTTTGACACCCGCAACCAGGAGGTGGACATGGCCAAGGTAGCCAACACGCAAGAGTACTTCGACACCCTCGCCGAACGCTTCGTAGCCGACCAGGCCAAGGGCGTGAGCGCCACGCTGCAATACACGCTCAGCGGAGAAGGTGGCGGCGAATGGGTCGTCACCATCGAGGACGGTCAGTTCAAGGGCGTCGAAAAGGGCGGCGTCGACAAGCCGTCGCTCAACATCATGATGGATGCCGGCAAGTTCATCGAGATGGCGAATGGCGACCTCGACGGCCGCAAAGCGTTCCTCACCCGCAAGCTCAAAGTGAAGGGCAACATCGCACTGGCCCAGAAGATGCAGAAGTTCTTTCCCCAGGGCTGACCGCTGCTCGAAAAACGACCATGAGCGAGATTCTTTCGGCTCCGTATGTGCTCGAATACACCTACACCCGAAGCACCGGGCCCGTCGTCGGCCGCTTTTTGGAGGGCCTGCGGTACGAAGTGCTCGAAGGCGTGAGGACTGCCGACGGTCGCGTGCTTTGTCCTCCGGTCGAGTACGACGAGCAAGGCGAGGCAACGACGGGCGAGTTCGTCCAGCTGCGTCCTTCCGGCACGGTGAAGACTTGGTCTTGGGTGGAGGAGCCTCGCAAGAGCCATCCCTTGGACCGTCCCTTCGCCTGGGCGCTCATTCAAATCGACGGAGCCGACAATTCGATGTTGCACGTGGTCGACGCGGGTGAGGCCAAGCGCATGAGGACCGGAATGCGCGTGCGTCTGCGTTGGGCGGAGCACAAGAGCGGCACCATCCGTGACATCGCATGCTTCGAGCCGATGTCGCCCTTCATGCCGGGCCCCGTTCATCTCGAGTACGAAGTGAACCCCGGACAACATTACTCGGCGTATTTGCGGGGATTGCAGCGAGGCCAGATCATCGGAGGCAAGGACCCCGAGTCAGGCAAAGTGTACGTGCCGCCGCGTGCCGCCGATCCCGTCACCGGGAGGCCGACGAGCGAGTACGTCGAAGTGGCCGATCGTGGCGTGCTGACCACGTTCACCATCATTCGCATTCCCTTCGAGGGACAGAAGCTCAAGCCTCCATACTGCTTCGGGGCGATCGTTCTAGACGGTGCCGACATGCCGATCTACCACCTCATCAGCGGTGTGCCGCACGACGAGATTCGCATGGGCATGCGGGTCAAGGCGAAGTGGAAGCCAAAAGAGCAATGGCAGACCTCGCTCGAGAACATTCTCTATTTCGAGCCGACGGGTGAGCCGGACGTGCCCTTCGAAGAATACGAGGAGCACCTGTGATGCGTGAGGTCGCGATCGTTTCCTTTTCGCAGCTGCCCTCATCCAAGGTGATCCACGCGGATGAGCCGGAGCTGGTGCAACCGGTGACCGCCGCGGCCATGGAGCAGATCGGGCTGACACAGGACGACATCGGCTTCACCTGCTCGGGCAGCACCGACTACCTGCCCGGCCGTCCGTTTTCGTTCGTCGCCGCCGTGGACGGCCTCAAAGCCTGGCCTCCGATTCGGGAATCCCACGTCGAGATGGACGGCGCCTTTGCCCTCTACGAGGCATGGGTGCGGCTCCTCCATGGAGACATCGACACCGCCTTGGTGTTTTCTTTCGGCCGTTGCTCCCTCGGACCGGTGCCGGAGGTCTTGAACGTCCAAAACGATCCCTATTACGTGCAGCCCCTCGGGCTCGATGCGATCAGCGCGGCCGCGCTTCAGGCGCGGGCGATGATCGACGCACGCAAGGCGACCGAGCGCGACTTCGCCGAAGTCGCCGTTCGCAATCGCCAAAACGCCGTCCGCAACCCCAATGCTCACGTGAAAGGACCTCTCGACGTCGAGGCGATACTCGCGGAGCCGTACATCAGCTCGCCGCTCCGCAAGAGCTTGTGCTCGCCATTGAGCGATTCGGCGGCGGCCGTGGTGCTCGCTGCGGGCGACACCGCCCGGAAGCTGGTGGAGCGACCGGCCTGGATTCGCGGCATCGACCATCGGACCGAGCCGCATGCGCTCGGGCAGCGCGATCTCACCGCGTCTGCGTCGGCCAAGCTCGCAGCCGAAAAGGCGGGCGTCCGCAAGGGCAAGGTCGACGTGGCGGAGCTTCATGCGCCTTTCGCGCATCAGGAAATCATCTTGCGTGAGGCCATGGGGCTCGGGGAAGGCACCGAGATCAATCCATCGGGCGGCGCCCTGGCAGCCAATTCGCTGATGACCACGGGGTTGATCCGGTTTGGTGAAGCCGCGAGCCGCGTTCTTTCGGGAAGCGCAGACCGCGCGGTCGCGCACGCAACGAGCGGCGCGTGCCTTCAGCACAATCTGGTCGCGGTTCTGGAGGGTGAGTGATGGCTGAGCACTGCGCCGTAATCGGAATTGGCCAGACCAAGCACAGCGAGAGTCGGCGCGACCTGTCGATTCCCGGTCTGGTTCGAGATGCCGCGGTGCGGGCCCTGCAAGATGCGAACATGAGCTGGAAGGACATCGAGTGCGTCGTCATCGGTACGGCCCCCGACATGTTCGAAGGCGTCATGATGCCCGAGCTCTGGCTTTCCGACGCCCTCGGAGCATCGGGGAAGCCCATTTTCCGTGTTCATACCGCAGGCTCGGTTGGCGGCTCGACGGCCGTCGTGGCGTCTCACCTGGTGCAGGCGGGCGTGCACGAAAAAGTGCTCACGCTCGCGTTCGAAAAGCAGAGCGAGTCCAACGCCATGTGGGCGCTATCGCCTGCAGTCCCGTTTCAGCCGCAGCTCGTGGCTGGCGCGGGCGGTTACTTTGCGCCGCTGATTCGGTCGTACATTCGACGCTCGGACGCGCATCCCGACACCGGTTGCATGGTCGCGGTCAAGGACCGCCAGCACGGGCTCCTCAATCCGGATGCACATCTTCACCTCGATCAATCGCTCGAAGAAGTGAAGGCATCCCCCATGCTCTGGGATCCGATTCGCTATTCGGAGACGTGTCCCTCGTCCGATGGCGCCGTCGCCATGGTGCTGGTCAACGACAAGCACGCCGCCCGAGTGCAGAACCCTGCATGGATCACGGGCACATCCGTTCGTACCGAGCGTACGTTCTTCGCGGGCCGCGATCAGGTCAATCCCGCCGCCGGCAAGCTGTGCGCAAAGGACGTCTACGACCAGGCGGGCATCACCAACCCGCTCAAAGAGATCGACTGCGCGGAGGTCTACGTTCCGTTCTCTTGGTTCGAGCCCATGTGGCTCGAGAACCTGGGCTTTGCCGAAGAGGGTCAAGGATGGAGGATGACCATGGAGGGAAAGACCAAGATCGGCGGAGAAATGCCTTGGAACATGTCCGGTGGCGTCATGTGCACCAACCCGATCGGCGCCAGTGGCATGCTTCGTTTCGCGGAGGCCGCGCGTCAGGTGCGCGGGACCGCGGGTCGGCATCAAGTGGAAGGCGCGAAAGTCGCCCTAGGTCACGCCTACGGAGGCGGCTCGCAGTTCTTCGCGATGTGGATCGTGAGCTCGGAGCGCTGAGCAGGAGAAACGATGGAATACAATCTCGCAGATCTCTTCGAGGCCATAGCAGACACGGTTCCCGACAACCTCGCGCTCGCTTCCGGTGACGTGCATCACTCCTACGCCGATCTCGACAAGCGGGCGAACCGGCTCGCCCACTATCTGCAAGGGCGTGGCATCGGGCCCGGAGACCACGTGGGGCTGCACCTCTTCAACGGGCACGAGTTCGTCGAAGCCATTGTCGCCCTCTTCAAGATCCGCGCCGTCGGAATCAACGTGAACTACCGGTTCGTGGGTCCCGAGGTCCGCTACATGATCGAGAACGCGGATCTCAAGGGTGTGATCACCCAGCGCCGCTTCATTCCGGTGATCAACGAGGCCATGCAGGGGTTGCCGCCGCTTCGATCCCTGCTCGTGATCGAGGATGGATCGGATACCTCATCCAATCAGGAAGCGATCGAGTACGAGACCGCGTTGGGGCAAGGCTCCGAGAAGCGAGGCTTCGGCCCGCGGTCCGGCGATGATCTGTACATCATCTACACCGGCGGCACGACCGGGATGCCCAAGGGCGTCATGTGGCGTCACGAGGATCTATTCTTCACCGGCTTGCAGGGCGGATCACCGGGCGGCGATCCCGTCGAGTCTCCAGAGCAACTGATCGAGCAGGTTCGTGAGGGCTGGTACACGGTGACCATGCTTCCCTGCGCGCCGTTCATCCACGGCGCCGCGCAGTGGACACAGTGGATTTGCCATCTGACGGGCGGCAAGCTCGTCCTTCAGCCAGGACCGAGCTTCGATCCGAAGCGCATCCTTTCCTTGGTGGCCGAGGAAAACGTCTCCACGATGTCTCTGGTCGGCGACGCGATGGCGATCCCGCTCATCGAAGAGTTGAAGGCAGGAGACTACGACATGTCGAACCTGGCGGTCATCGCATCGGCAGGAGCCATCTTGTCGGCCAGCGTGCAAGAGGAAATCGAAGCCCTCCTTCCCGACGTGATGATCATCAACAGCTTTGGCACCAGCGAATCGGGCGATCTAGGGCGCGCCGCGGCCGGCGAGGAAAGCCATGAAGGCCGGCCCTCGTTCTACATGGGCGACGAAGTCACCGTGCTGGATGAGGAGGGCAATCCCATCGAGCCGGGCTCCGGGAAGATTGGAATGGTGGCCCGTTCGGGCCGGTTGCCGCTCGGCTACTACAAGGACCCCGAGAAGACCGCCGAGCGATTCAAGGAGCTCGACGGCAAGCGGTGGGTCGTGCCCGGCGACTTTGCCACGGTGGAGCCGGATGGGCGCATCACGTTTCTCGGTCGTGGAAGCAAGTGCATCAACACCGGTGGCGAGAAGGTTTTCCCCGAAGAGGTCGAGGAAGCCCTCAAGGCACACCCGGACATCATCGACGCGTTGGTGGTGGGCGTGCCAGACCCGCGGTTCGGCTCGAAGGTGGCTGCGGTTTTCAGCACGCGCGGCCAAAAGCAGCTCTCGCTCGAAGACGTGCAAGAGCACTGCCGCAAGCACGTCGCCGGTTACAAGATACCGCGGCAAATTACGATCACCGAGACGGTCTCCCGAATGCCGAGCGGCAAACCCGACTACAAGTGGGCAGAGGAGATCGCCCGGTCGCAAGCGGTGGCTTGAGAGCCGGCCCGTTCATCGAACTCGGAGGAACCCCATGACAGCAGCAGAAAAGGAAGAGGAGCTTTTTCGTGGCTATCCCCGAGGCTGGTTCGTCATCGGAGTATCGAAAGAGCTTGGGCCCGGCGACGTTCGACCGATCAGGTACTTCGGGCGGGAGATGGTCTTGTACCGCAGTGAGAGCGGCAAGGCGGTCGTGCACGATGCGTTTTGTCCGCATCTCGGCGCGCATCTAGGGCATGGCGGCAAGGTCGTCGGCGAAAGCATCGTCTGTCCGTTCCATGCCTGGCGTTTCGACGAGACCGGCAAGTGCGTGGAAGTTCCGTATGCAAAGCGCGTTCCGCCACGCGCGTGCGTGGAAAATAACCCGGTCGTCGAGCAAAATGGGCTCATCTTCGTGTGGAACGCACATGCCGAGGGAGAGGAGCCCACGTGGCAGATTCCCGAGATTCCCGAATACGGGACCGAAGGCTGGACCGACTGGGGCTCGGAGCTGATCGAGATTCAGACCCACCCCAAAGAGATCGTCGAGAATCTAGCCGACAAGGGCCACTTCGGACCGGTGCACGGAACTTGGGCCAACGAATTCGGAAACGAGTTCAAGGGTCACATCGGCATCCAGCGCGTCAAGGGGGTTGCGTATCCGCGCGGCGGCGGCGAGGACCCCTTCGAGCTGCAATCCACCTATTACGGTCCTGGATACATGCTCACCGAGATGCAGAGCGTCCTGCCGAACATCATGCTTCTGTGTCATACGCCCGTCGACGAGAACAAGGTACACGTCCGGATCGGCGCGATGATCGACATCAGCAACGTCAAAGAGGGGAAAGACTCGTTCATCGAAGGCTATCGGCAGAACATCATCGTCGGGTTCAAAGAAGACATCGCGATCTGGGAGAACAAGAAGTACAGAGCTCGGCCCATTCTTTGTGATGGTGACGGTGACATCGGCGGCCTTCGCCGGTGGTACCAGAAGTTCTACATGTCCCAAGCCGAGGTGGGATACTAGTCATGGATGATAGGGCCAAGCGCATCGTCGATACCGCCGTCGCGCTCGCAGAGCGTGATGGATACCAGGCAGTGCGGCTGCGGGACGTGGCAGCCACGGCCCAGGTGGCGCTTGGCACGGTGTACAAGCGATTCGCGAGCAAAGAGGAGATACTCATTGCTGCGCTCGAGCAGGAGAGCGAGAAGCTCATGGCCAAGATCGGCAAGCGGCCGGTTCCGGGGCAGAACGCGCAAGAGCGCGTGCGCTTCGTATTCAACGCGCTGACCAAAGGGCTTCTTCGCCGGCCGAATCTGGCCAAAGCGCTCGTCCGCTCGCTCGCCTCAGGAGATCCGAACATCACGGAGCGAGTGGCTAGCTTTCACGCCCTGATCACCGCACTGGTCATGGCGGCGATTCGGGGCGAAGCAGCCGAAGAGCATGCGGAGTGGGGCGGAGACGTCGATGCGCGGGAACGCACGATTGCCTCGATTCTGCAGAACGTTTGGTTCTCTTCGTTCGTGGGCTGGGCCGGCGGGCTGCATGATGCGACCCAGGTCCTTTCGGACGTCGACAAGACGAGCGAGCTCTTGCTCGCCAAGTAGACGAGGGGTCATCGGTTCGTCGCCACGGTTGCGGTGGGTGCTTCCCTGTCCGAAGGGTTGTGAAGAAGTGCTCGCGGACGAGGTGCGTGCGCTCGGCATGGAGGTGACCGAGGTTCGGCCCACCTCGGTTGCCGTGCTGGCATCGCTTCGTGGAGGATATCGGTTGTGCCTTTGGTCTCGGGTCGCCTCGCGCGTGCTCTTGTCACTGGCCGAGATCGAGGCAAAGGACGACGCAGCGCTGTACGAGGCGCTTCGGCAGGTTTGTTGGTGGGAGCACTTCGATGCCTCCCGGACGTTCGCCATCGGCAGCTCGCAGACCCCGAAGAGCCCGTTTGCTTCACACTTCTGGGTGCAGCGAGCCAAGGATGCGATCGTCGATGGCTTTCGTGCGCATGTCGGCTCGCGTCCGAGCATCGACAAGAAGAATCCCGACATTCGATTCCATCTGCACGTCGGCGAGACTCACCACGAGATGGCGCTCGATTTCTCGGGGGAGGCCTTACACCGGCGAGGCTATCGGCAAGCGGGCGGCAAAGCGCCGCTCAAGGAAAACCTGGCGGCGGCGATCTTGTACTTGGCGGGCTGGCCGGAAGCATGCGCTCGCGGGCTTGCGCTCGCGGATCCGACTTGTGGCTCCGGAACGTTTCTGATCGAAGCGGCGTTGATGGCGACTCGCTGCGCGCCCGGGTTGTTGCGAAAGCGCTTCGGCTTCGGGTCTTGGCTCAAGCATGACCATCGTGCCTTTCGCTCCGAGTGGGACGCGGCTGAGAAGGAGCGCAATGCAGCGTGTCCAGCCCCCATCTTCGGGTACGACGCGTCGGATGTAGCCTTGTCGCATGCACGGGAAAACCTTCGCGCGGCGGCCGTCGAGCAGCACGTAACTCTCTCGTCGACGGAGCTGTCTCGCGTCGCGAAGCCAGCCGAGCGCGGCATCCTGGTTTGCAATCCTCCGTACGGGCATCGGTTGGGGGAGCAGAGCACGATGTTTCTCTTCTACCAAGCGTTGGGTGACGTGCTGAAGCGCGGCTTCGACGGATGGACGGCATACGTGTTTGCAGCGCATGGGGAGAGCCTCAAGCATCTCGGGCTTCGCCCGACGCGTCGCCACGTGCTCTACAACGGCGCCATCGAGTGCCGGCTCCTCGAACTGCCGATTCGTGGGTTGGCGGAAGGATCCGATGCAGCGCCTGCTTGGAGAAAGCCTAGCCCCAGGGCCGAGATGTTCGCCAACCGAATCAAGAAGAATCGAAAGAAGTGGGAACGCTGGGCCCAACGAAACGAGATTGACTGCTACCGCCTCTACGACGGAGACATCCCGGAATATGACGTAGCGGTCGACCGTTATCGGACCAAGGCAGTCGTTCACGTTTTCGAGAAGGAAGGCGACTCCACCGACGATCGTGCCCAGCAGCGCGTGCAGGACGTCTTGCTCACGTTGCCCGAAGCGCTGGGGATCGACTCGCAAGACCTCCTGGTCAAAGTGCGCCATAGGCACGACCAGGGGGACCAGTATGCGCGCCTCTCGCAGCGGGAGAAGGAGATGACGGTGCGCGAGGGCAAGCTCCAGTTCATCGTCAATCTCGAAGATCGTATCGATACCGGGCTTTTCCTCGATCACCGCGCCGTTCGTGCGTACGCGCTCGAGCGTTGTGGCGACCAGAGAGCATTGAATCTTTTTGCGTACACCTGCTCGGTGAGCGTGGCAGCGGCGGTGGGTGGTGCGGAGCAGACGACCAGCGTCGACCTGTCCAACACCTATCTCGAATGGGGCAAAAGAAACTTTCGGATCAATGGGCTCGACCCGGAACGGCACCGCTTTTATCGCGATGATGCCACGCGCTGGATGGCGAAGGCCCGATCCAAGTACGACTGGATCTTCATCAACCCGCCTACCTTCTCACGGTCGAAGATGAGCAAGGGCGATTTCAACATCCACAAGGATCACGAAGCGCTGATCAACCATGCGATGCGCTGTCTCGATGATCAGGGAGAGGTCCTCTTCACCACGCATGCCCAGGGCTTTACGCTCGAGCAATCCATCGTGAAACGATTTCGAGTCAACGACATGACGAGCACGCTCGTGCCACCCGACTTCACTCGGCATCCGTTTCGAGCGTTCCGAATTTCGAAGAAACGCTCGATCAGCCTTCCAGCTGAAAGACGCGGATCGCGTTCTCGCGGAGGAACTTCGGCCAAACGTGGTCCTTGAAGGGAACGTTCTGCATTTCCGTGAAGATGCGCTCGAGAGACAGCCCCATGGGAAAGTACCCGGCGTACATGACCTTGTCGGCGCCTCGGGTGTTGGCGTAGTCGATGATCGCCTTGGGGTAGTGCTTCGGCGCGAAGGCGCTGGTGCTGTAGTAGAGGTTCGGATACTTGAGCATGAGCTTGACCGCCAGGTCGACCCACGGCTCGCCGCCGTGGCGCATGACGAGCTTCAGCTCCGGGAAGAACCAGCAGACTTCGTCGATGTGCTCCACCTTCTGCGGCTCCATGGGAATCCGGGGGCCGGGGACCCCCACCGTGAGGCAGATGGGGATGCCGAGGTCGATGCACGTCGCATAGATCGGGTAGTACTTCTTGTCGTTGAGCGCGACCTGCGGGCAGAGGCCGGATGGAAATCCAGTGACCGCCTTGAGCCCATGGTCCTTGTGCATACGTCGAATGGCGCGGACCTCCTCCATCCCGTTGTTTGGGTTTGCTCCATAGGAAGGGAAAAACCGATCCGGATGGCGCCGACAGGCCTCCAGATTGGTCGAATTGGGCCCGGAAATCCCGAGCATCGCTCGCTCGACGTCCCACTTGTCCATCTCGTCGAGGGCGTACTGGACATAGTCCTGTTGGGTTTCGATCTCGGGGATGTCTTTGAACATGTATTGCGCCGGCATCTTGAAGACCTTTCGGCTCTCCTCGTCCAGCAGCAGCGGCTTCATGAATTCGTACCAGGCGGAGGGATCCCCATCGGGGATGTTCATCATCAGATCGATGGCTTTGAGACCACTCGGTATCGGCATGAAATTGCGTCCTTTCCGGGTCCCAGCCTGAGCCCTACAATGAACAGAGCCCGCTGGACACGCGCTAGCCCGTGGGCTAGAACGTGTTCTAGTTTATGGCCTGAGGCGACTCATCTGTAAAGCGGTGACTGCATGACCGATCAAACACTCAGGGCCGTCGACCCCACGGCGCTCGGAGAACCCAAAATGGACGGAGACCAGAGCCCCATCCCCACGCGCGAAGAACTGATCCAACGCGCCCGCGATCTCGCGCCAAAGCTGCGAGAGCGATCCAAAAAGGCAGCCGAGCTCCGGAAGCTGCCCGAAGAGACCATCGAAGACTTCCACCGGTTGGGCTTCTTCAAGGTGGTTCAACCCAGGCGCTACGGCGGCTACGAGATGGACCCGTCGATTATCTTCGATCTGCAGCTCGAGCTCGGACGAGCGTGCGCATCGAGCGCGTGGGTCTACGGCGTGCTCAACGTGCACTCGTGGCAGCTCGCCCTGTTTCCACGCGAGGCGCAGGACGAGGTCTGGGGAAAGAACCCGCGAACGCTGATCTCTTCTTCGTACATGCCCGTGGCCAAGACCGAATGGGTCGATGGTGGCGTGAGCCTCAGCGGCCGCTGGTCATTCTCGAGCGGTTGCGACTTCTGCGAGTGGGCCTTTCTGGGAGGCTTCGTGCCGACGGAAGACGGGGAGCCAACCGACATGCGCACCTTCCTCGTCCCTCGCTCCGACTACGAAATCATCGACAACTGGTTCGTGTCGGGACTTCGTGGATCGGGCAGCAAAGACGTCGTAGTCGACGGCAAGTTCGTTCCCCATCATCGCATGCACAAGTTCTCCGATGGTTTCAGGCAGAAGAGCCCAGGCAACGAGACAAACACCTCGCCTGTCTACAGGTATCCGTTCGGCCAAATCCACGTGCGGTCGGTTTCCACGCCTGCCGTCGGTGCAGCCTTCGGCGCGCTCGATGCCTACGTCGACTTCATGAAGACGAAGGTATCGCAGGCGACAGGCGGGCAGGCCAAGGACTCGTTCACCAATAGCCTCGTGGCGGCCGAGGCAGCTGCAGTGCTCGATCGTGAGGTGCTGACCCTGCGGAGAAACTTCACCGAGATGCTCGGCTACCTCCAGCGCGGCGAAAAGATTCCGGTCGAGCGACGCGTCTGCTTCCGAAACGACTCGGCCCGCGCCGTGAAGGCCGCGACCGAGGTCGTCGAGCAGCTGTTCGTGGCGTGCGGCGCTCGCGCCGCGTTCGAAGACCATCCCATCAACCGGCACTTTCAAGACGTTCATGCCATTCGGCTGCACCACGCCAATGGACCCGATGGACCTGCAGCCAACATGGGCGGCGTATTGTTCGGGAAGCAGAACACCGACTTCTTCATTTGACGGGCATGGATGATGCGGCGCGCAGAAAAAAGATCGAGCAGCTCGGAGACGAGCTCTACAACGCCCTACGTGCGCGGCACACCGTCGCACCGTTGACCGATCGCTGGCCGGACATCACGATCCCGGATGCCTATCACGTGTCGTTGCGCATGGTGAATCGTCGCATCGAGGACGACGGCGAGCGCATCATCGGAAAGAAGATCGGCGTGACCAGCCGTCCCGTGCAGGAGATGCTCGGAGTCTTTCAACCCGATTTCGGGTATCTCACCGACCGGATGCTTTATCCCAATGGCGGGCCCATGCCCATCAGCGAGCTTCTGATTCAGCCGCGAGCGGAGGGCGAGATCGCCTTCAAGCTGAAGAAACACTTGAATGGCCCCGGGGTCACCAACCAGGACGTGATCGATGCGACCGAATACGTGATGCCATGCTTCGAGGTGGTCGACAGCCGCATCCGCGACTGGAAGATCAAGATCCAAGACACCATCGCGGACAACGCGAGCTGCGGGTTGTTCGTTCTCGGCGACCAACACGTCGATCCCTCGGGCCTCGATTTCCCCGGTCTCGAGATGCGCGTGTACAAGAACGGCCGCTTTCTAAGTGAGGGCTTGGGCTCGGCTGCCCTCGACTCGCCGCTCAATTGCGTGAGTTGGCTGGCCAATACGTTGTCGGAGTACGGAATCACCCTGAATGCGGGCGACGTGGTGCTGTCTGGCTCGCTGGTTCCACTCGAGCCCGTGGTGGCGGGAGACGAGATGTTCCTCGAGGTGGAAGGCATCGGGACCGCATCGGTACGATTCACCTAGGAGGCAGATGTGACGACCAAAGTAAAGGCGGCGATCATCGGTTCCGGAAACATCGGGACTGATCTCCTCTACAAGGCGCTTCGGAGCGAGATCGTCGAGCCGGTCTGGATGGTCGGCATCGACCCCGAGTCCGAAGGGCTCAAACGAGCGGAGGAGCTCGGGCTCAAAATCACGTACGACGGCGTAAAGGGTCTCGAGCCGCACATCGTGGAGGACGAGGTCAAGATTGCCTGGGATGCGACCAGCGCATACGTGCATCACTCGAACAACGACGTCGTCAAGAAGTATGGGGTCAAGATGGTCGACCTGACGCCCGCAGCGATCGGACCATTCTGCGTGCCCCCCGTGAACCTCAAGGAGATGATGGGCCGCGACGAGCAGAACGTGAACATGGTGACCTGCGGCGGTCAGGCGACGATTCCGATGGTCGCGGCCGTGAGCCGAGTGCAGCCCGTGGACTACGCCGAGATCATCGCGACGGTGGCATCGAAGTCGGCAGGACCAGGGACGCGCAAGAACATCGACGAGTTCACGCGCACGACGGCCAGGGGCGTGGAAGTCGTCGGGGGAGCCAAGCGCGGCAAGGCCATCATCATCATCAACCCGGCCGAGCCGCCGCTCATCATGCGCGACACCATTCACTGCCTGACCGTCGATCCTCCCGAGGAAGAACAAATCCTCGAGTCGGCGAAACGGATGATCGCAGAGGTGCAGAAATACGTCCCCGGCTACACGCTCAAGAACGGGCCTGTCTTCGATGGAAACCGAGTTTCCTTTTTCATGGAAGTCGAGGGGTTGGGTGATTTCCTTCCAAAATACGCCGGCAATTTAGACATCATGACGGCAGCGGGGTTGCGGACGGCCGAGCTCATCGCCGAGGAGATTCTGAGAGCGGAGGCGGCATGAATCTACGAGGCAAGAGCATCATCTTACACGACATGAGCCTGCGCGATGGGATGCATCCGCAGCGCCACCAGCTCACCACGGACCAGATGGTGCAGGTTTCGACTGCGCTCGACGAGGCGGGGGTGCCGATGATCGAAGTGACCCACGGTGATGGGCTAGGCGGCGCGTCGGTCAACTACGGGTTCCCCGCGGCAACCGACGAGGAGTATCTGCGCGCCGTAGTGCCCAAGATGAAGAACGCGAAGGTTTCCGCGCTTCTTTTGCCTGGCATCGGCACTGTCGACCATTTGAGAATGGCACACGATTGCGGTGTGCACACGATCCGCGTGGCCACGCATTGCACCGAAGCGGACGTCTCGGAGCAACATATCGGCCTCGGTCGCAAGATGGAGATGGACACGGTCGGGTTCTTGATGATGGCACACATGATCGAGCCCGAGCCGTTATTGGAGCAGGCGAAGCTGATGGAAAGCTACGGCGCCAACTGCGTCTACATCACGGACTCGGCTGGTTACATGCTTCCCGACGACGTCACGGCGCGTGTCGCGCTCTTTCGAGAGAAGCTGAAGCCCGACACCGAGGTGGGCTTTCACGGCCACCACAACCTGCACATGGGAATCGCCAATTCGCTCGCTGCAATAGAAGCCGGTGCGGGCCGCATCGACGGCTCGGTGGCCGGGATGGGCGCTGGCGCTGGCAACACGCCGCTCGAGGTATTCGTCGCGGTGCTCCATCGCATGGGTGTAGAGACCGGAGTCGACATGTGGAAGCTGATGGATGTTGCCGAGGACATCGTCTATCCCCTGATGACCCACAAAGTCCGCGTCGATCGTGACTCGCTCACTCTCGGATACGCAGGTGTGTATTCATCGTTCCTGCTGCATGCCAAGCGGGCTGCCGAAAAGTACGGTCTCAAGTCGACCGACATTCTCGTCGAGCTCGGGCGCCTGAAGACGGTCGGTGGCCAGGAAGACATGATCGAAGACGTCGCGCTGACCATGAAAAAGGCAGGCGCGGCCGCGGAGTGATCGCGTGAGCGGGTTGGAAGCATTTCGGAAAGAAGCGCGCGCTTGGATTCGAGAGAATGCGCCCCGGCCGCTTTGGGGAACCAGCGGCAGCGGTCCATTCGAGGGCTACTTTGGCGGAAGGAAGTGCGAGGAGCGCGACTTAGACCTCCTTCTGTGGCGCGATCGAGGCATTGAAAAGGGTTGGACCGCTCCGAGCTGGTCCAAGGAGTACGGTGGCGCGGGTTTGAGCCGCGCTCAGGAAGACGTCATTCATTCCGAGATGAAGGCCATCGGGGTCCCGCGTCCGGTGGCAGGGCAGGGCCTTGCGATGTTCGGTCCGGTTCTGCTGGAGTACGGCACGCATGCCCAGAAGTTGGAGCACCTTCCGAAAATTGCGCGAGGGGAAGTGCGCTGGTGTCAGGGTTACTCGGAGCCGAATGCAGGCTCGGATCTCGCGAACCTACAGCTCAAGGCCGAGCGCGACGGTGACTGGTACGTGCTGAACGGGCAGAAGATCTGGACCTCGCACGCGCATCTTAGCGATTGGATCTACTGCTTGGTGCGCACCGATCCGAGCGCGCGGAAGAAGCAGTTGGGCATTTCGGTGGTGCTGGCGGACTTGGAGACGCCGGGCATCACGGTGCGGCGTATCGATCTGATCAGTGGCTATTCCCCGTTTTGCGAGACCTTTTTCGACGATGTGCGGGTCCCGGTGGGCAATCTCGTCGGCAAGGAGAACGAAGGCTGGACCATTGCCAAGGCCATTCTCGGGCACGAGAGGTCCTCGATCGGCCGTTCGATCGCGCGGCAACCCGGTTCGGCGCAGCGGGAGGTCGTGGCCAGAGCGCGGAAGCATCTCGGGATCACCAAAGGAGCGATCGCCGATCCGTTGCTTCGTGACGAGATTGCGGCGCTCGGCATGCGCGAGGAAGCGTTTCATCTGACGCTTGCCCGCATTCAGCAGAGCGCTGAGAGCGGCACACCGGGGCCCGAGGGGTCCGTCACCAAGATCGTCGGTAGCGAGCTCAAGCAACAACGGTACGAGCTCGGCATGAAGATTGCGGGAATGCAGGGCTTGGGTTGGGAAGGCCCGGGCTTCGACGAGGATGATCTTCAGTACACGCGCGAGTGGTTGCGCTCCCGCGCGACGACGATCGAGGGTGGCTCATCGGAAATTCAGAAGAACATCGTATCCAAGCATGTGCTCGGATTGCCGGAGGGAAAGAAGTGAGCGGGCATGAGGTCCCGTCGCTACTCCTCGACGACGAGCAGAAGATGCTCTCGAGAACAGCCCGTGAGCTGATCCGCGAGCGCGCTCCGGCCGCGCGGCTGCGCGCTTTTCGGGACACCGGAGACCCAGTTGGATTCTCCGGGGAGCTCTGGAGAGAGATGGCAGATCTCGGCTGGATCGGCCTCCAGATCCCGGAAGCCTACGGGGGCATGGGTCTCGGGTTTTTTGATCTCTGCGTGGTCCTGGAGCAGAGCGGGCGCGAGCTGATGCCGGAGCCGTTCGTCTCAACGCTGTTGCTCGGCACGCAGGCGCTACTGCTCGGAGGCAGTGAAGCGCAGAGGAAGTCCTTGCTCCCGGGCGTGGCAAGCGGGGAGATCGTCTTATCGATTGGCTACGATGAGCCGAGCGCACCTCCGGGCATGCCGAGGCCGGCGGTGGCGGTTGAGCGATCGGGGGACCGATTCGAGCTGAGTGGCGAGCGAGCACAGGTGCTCGATGCCCACGTCGCGGATCGCATCATGGTGTTGGCGGCGACATCCGAGGGCGGCTCCACTCTTTTCCTGGTCGATCCGGCGCGCGCCGAAGTGAGCGTCACCCGTCAACATCGCATGGACGGTCTCAATGCAGCAATCGTCCGGCTCGAACGGCTGCGCGTGGGGGCCGATGACATCGTCGGCGTTCTCGACGGCGGTGCTTCACTGCTCGAGTCCGTGCTCGATCGAGCTTCGGTGGGTCTGGCAGCACAGATGTTGGGCGCCTCCGAGCAGGCGTTCGCGGACACCCTTGCATACCTCAAAGAGCGCGAGCAGTTCGACGTGCCGATCGGATCGTTTCAAGCGCTTCAGCATCGCGCGGTCTCGGTCTTCACCGAGATCGCGCTTACCAGGTCCGCGGTGCTGGCTGCGGCTCGGGCGATCGACGAAAAGCCGGCAGAGGTCCCCCGGCTGGCTTCGTTGGCAAAGTCCATTGCCTCCGAGACGTTCTTGCTCAGCGCCAAAGAGGCCATCCAAATGCACGGGGGCATCGGTGTCACGGACGAGCACGACATCGGATTCTATTTCAAGCGGGCCCACGCGGCATACATGACCTTTGGCACGCCCTCGCAGCATCGGCAGCGTTGGGCCGAGCTTCACGATTACTGAATCATGAGAGAGTGAGAAGGATGATGAAGAGGTTCGAAGGGAAAAACGTGGTGGTCACGGGCGCGGCCGCTGGCATCGGTCAGGCTACTGCGCAGCGGATCGCAGAGGAAGGCGGAACCGTTGCGCTCATCGATTTGAACGCCGAGGGACTGGCGGCGACGAAGAAGCTCGTCGAGGACGCGGGAGCGAAGGCTTGGACATACGAATGCAACGTAACCGACGGCGTTCGCGTGAAGAAGGTGATCGATCAAGCAGCCGCGGACATGGGAGGCTTCGATACGTTGTGCCACTGCGCCGGCATTCTACGAACTTACCACACGCACGAGATGACCTTCGAGCAGTGGCACGAGATCGTCGACGTCAACTTGAACGGCACGTTCTACGTGAATCATGCGGCGCTTCCGCACCTCTTGAAAAACCGTCACAGCGCCATCGTGAATTGCTCGTCCACTGCTGCCTTGGGCAGCCATCCATGGATGAGCGCCTATGCTGCGTCGAAGGGCGGCATCCTTTCGTTCACCCGGTCTCTGTATCAGGAGTATGTGAAGCAAGGCCTACGAGCGAATTGTGTCGTACCCGGCGGCATCGCGACGGCGCTTCATGGTGACTTCAAGGCTCCACAAGGCGCCGACATGGATCTCCTGAAGGGCGCGATGCCTTTCGTCGGCTTCGCAAAGCCGCGTCACGCCGCCAGCGTTATCGCCTTCCTGGCCTCCGACGACGCCCGCTACATCAACGGCACCGAAATCCGAGCCGACGGCGGCGCCCTCTCCTAGGGGACACGCAACGCGCCGCGCTAGACCGAGTGCACCTCGAAATGCTTCGAGGGCGGATCAGCTCAGGGTGTACTCGGTCTAGTGCTTGTCGCGGCTGAGCTCCTGTGCGCGACGCAGAACCGCCGGGTCGACCTTTTCCAACGCACCGGCGTCGTGAGGGGGCTGTGGGTCGTATTCGATCATGAGCTGAAGCGCCTTGGCCGTCGTCGGATCGGTAAGAAGCTCGGCAAGCCGCAGCGCCATGTCGATTCCACTCGACACGCCTGCTGCCGTGATCACCTTTCCCTGCTGCACCACGCGTTGGTTCGATGGCTCGGCTCCATATTTCTCGAGCAACGGCCGGGCAGCGAAGTGCGTCGTCGCCTTGAGGCCCTTCAATATGCCTGCCGCCCCCAAAAGCAGAGAGCCAGTGCAGACCGAGGTAGTGAACCGGCTCGTTTGGTGCGCTTCGCGGATCCAATTGAGAATCGTGCCGTCGTGAACGAGCGCACGCGTGCCGATGCCTCCAGGGATCAGCAGGACCTCAGGGCTCGGAACGTCCTCGAACTCGTGGTCTATCGTCAGTCCGAGGAATCCGTTGTCCGTGCGTATCTCTCCTCTTTGATGCCCGACGAACAGGACCTCTGCATCCGGTAGGCGCTGCAGCACCTCATACGGGCCGACCGCGTCCAACGCGGTGACTTGCTCGAAAAGCGCAATCGCAATCTTCATGGGGACACCGCCAGTCTCCTAGTCTAGGTGGCCGCGGACGAAGGGCAGGTAGGTGGGATGCCAGAACCGATCGCGGACGAATGCCTCGATGTCGTCGGGGATGTTTTGCCGGCGAGCAACGCCGTCCTTGATCGCTTGCTGCACGACCCGGGTGGCCACACGAACGGACGTCTCCTGCAGATCACTGACCGGCGGATAGATCAAGCCGCCCTCGACGTATTTCTCGATGGTGTAGTCTGCGAGAGCTTGGGACGCCTCGAGCACCATGCCATCGGTGATCGTCCTCGCATCACTCAAGATCGCGCCAAACCCGAGCCCCGGGAAGATGAAGGCGTTGTTACCTTGCCCAATCGGATGCGTTACGCCGCCCATCATGACGGGCTCGAACGGACTCCCGGTTGCGACGATCGCCCGCCCGTCGGTCCAGCGGAAAATGTCGACCGGCTTGGCCTCTGCAGAGCTGGTGGGATTCGATAGCGGAAAAATGATCGGCCACTCGTGATTGTCCGCCATCGCACGGACCACTTCTTCATCAAAGGCGCCCGGACGCCCGGAAAGACCCAGCAACACCGTAGCCTTGGCGTTTCGAATCGTCTCGACCAAGTCCGGCAGGTCGCCCGCGAGCTCCCAGCCCTGGATGGTCTCCTGACCATGCGCGAACTCGCGCTTGTACCCTTCGATGTCGCGATCGGTGACCAATAGCCCCTTGGAGTCCAGCACGAATACGCGCGCCTTGGCTTCCTCGGCGCTCAGCCCCGCCCGAATGAGCCCCTCTCGCACGGCCCACGCCACACCCACGCCGCCCGCACCTGCGCCGTGGATCACGAAGACTTCGTCTCGCAAGCTTTCGTTGCGGAGGTGGCATGCGGCGAGGATCCCGGCGAGGGCGACCGCACCGGTGCCCTGGATGTCGTCGTTGAAAGAAGGGCCGCGGTCACGGTACCGCTCCAGGACCGTAAATGCCGCGCTCTTCGAGAGGTCTTCCCACTGAATTACCGCATCGGGCCAGCGAGACCACACCGCATCGACGAAGCGGTCCAAGAACTTGTAGTAGTCTTCACCGCGCAAGCGCTTCTGACGCACGCCCAGGTAGTTGTTGTCGTTGATCAGATCCATGCGGTCCGTGCCGACATCGAGCGCTACGGGCATGGTGTGAAACGGGCTGACTCCACCCGCCACCGTGTAAAGCGCCATCTTTCCGATTGGAATCGCAAGCCCGCCGTATCCCTGATCCCCGATGCCGAGAATGGCGGAAGAGTCGGTGGCGACGATCATCCGCACGTCTTCCATCGGAAAGCATTCGAGCGCCAGCGCAGTCCTGTCGATGTTCAGAGGTGAGATCGAAAGCCCACGGGGATTCTGATAGAGCGCACTGAACTGCTGCACCGCCGCTCCCACGGTCGGCGTGTAGACGATGGGGAGCATCTCTTCGAGGTGCTTTTCGAGCAGCGCATAGAAGAGTATCTCCTGGCGCTCCTGCACTGCTCGAAGATATTGGTACTTGTCGATGTCGGACGGGGCTTGCACGAAGCCCTCATAGACGCGCGCGATCTGTTGCTCGAGCGTATTGAACTGGGGTGGAAGAAGACCGTCCAGCCTGAGGGCCACACGTTCCTCGTAACTGAAGGCCGTTCCTTTGTTGGTCAGCACCAATCGAAGCAGCGCGATTCCGTCCAGGTAGACCTCCATGTACTTCCGTCCACGTTCGTCTTCCTTGAGGTCGAACAGCCTACTGACGCGTTTCCGGGGCATCGAGATTCCTTTCCTCAAGCGCCTTCGATCGCCGCGATGACTGCATACGCCATTTCCGTCGTCCCGAGTGAGCGCTGGCCGCCGCTGAGATCGGCGGTGCGAAGGCCGTTGTCTAGAACCTTCTGGACGGCCGCTTCGATGGCCTTGGCGTCTTCATCGAGATCGAGGCTATGCCGGAGCAGCATGGCCGCGCTGAGAATCGTGCCAAGTGGGTTCGCCACCCCCTTGCCGGCGATGTCGGGTGCAGACCCATGAATCGGCTCGTAGACCCCGAGCTTGCCTTCACCGAGAGAGGCACTCGGAAGGAGCCCCAGGGAGCCCGTCAGTACTGCGCCCTCGTCCGACAGGATGTCTCCGAACATGTTGCCGCTGACGATCACATCGAAAGACGCCGGCTCGGTCACTAGTCGCATCGCGGCCGAGTCCACGAGCTGATGATCCAGCTTGATGTCTGGATTCTTCTTCGCGACCTCGGTGGCAACCTCTCGCCAGACCTGCATGGTTGCAAGCACGTTGGCCTTGTCGATGGACGTGACACGCTTGCGCCGCTTTCTCGCCACGTCGCATGCGAGCTGGACGATGCGACGAATTTCGTTCTCGTCGTATACCATCGTGTCGAATCCGGTGCGCAAGCCGTTTCGAACTTCCTTCCCCTTGGGTTGGCCGAAGTAGATCCCGCCGGTGAGCTCGCGAACGAACACCAAGTCGACGCCGCGCAACCGCTCGGGCCGCAGCGGCGATGCACTCTCGAGACCACGGAAGAGCTTCACGGGTCGGAGGTTCGCGAACAGTTTCAACGCCTTACGCATGCCCAACAAGCCCTGTTCGGGGCGAACTTCCGCAGTTGGGTCATCCCACTTTGGCCCTCCCACGGCACCTAGGAGCACCGCGTCCGAGCTTCGACACGCCACGATGGTGTCATCGGGCAGCGGCACGCCCGTCTCGTCGATTGCGATGCCGCCGATCAGATGAGTGGAGAACGTGAAGCTGTGCCCCGACTTTCGCTCGACGGCTTCGAGAACCTGTCGAGTCGCATCCACTATCTCGGGTCCAATTCCGTCACCGGGAAGGAGTGTGATCTTTGCTTTCATCTATCGTCACCTATGGAAGCTGCCCATGATGCACGGCGCACGTTCGAAGGGCAATGACTAAGTCCGGGCGTTCGGCTCCTGGATGCGCTTTTCGTCTTTGGCGCGTTGCAGAGTCAGCCCGTACTCGATGCTGTCGATGAGTGCTTGAAGCGATGCTTCGATGATGTTGCTCGATGCACCTACGGTGCTCCAGGTGTCGTGTGCCGACTGGCTGTCGATGAGCACCCTGGTGGTCGCGCCCGTTCCACTGTGTCCATCGAGAATGCGAACCTTGTAGTCGCTGAGATGGATGTTCGCGACCTCGGGGAAAGATGGAAGCAGCGCCTTGCGGAGCGCCGAGTCGAGAGCGCTCACGGGCCCATTGCCCTCGCCGGCGGTATGCACCACTTCTTCGCCGATTTGAACCTTGACCGTCGCTTCGGCGAACATCCCGCCGCCACGCCGACGCCCCACGCTCGCCTGAAAATCGAGGACTTCGAAAGGCGACTTGTAGCCCGCCTGCTGCCGAGCCATTAAAAGCGCAACCGAGGCCTCCGCTGCTTCGTATGCAAAACCCTTTGCCTCGAGCTCCTTGATCTTCTCGAGCACGCGTCCGCCATGGTCCGAGTTGACCTCGAGGCCGAGCTCCTCCGCCTTGCTCAGCACGTTGCTTCGTCCCGAGAGCTCGCTGACCACGACCCGCGAAGCATTTCCGACCAAGGCCGGATCGACGTGCTCGTAGGATTCCGGATGCCTTCGGATGGCCGATACGTGAACGCCGCCCTTGTGAGCAAAGGCGCTTCGGCCGACGTACGCTGCGTGATCATTCGGATTCAAGTTGGCGATCTCCGCCACGAAATGCGAGAGATCATAGAGCTTCCTGAGCCCGCCCTCCGGCAAGCACTGCAGGCCGAGCTTCAGCTCGACGTCCGGGATGATGGAGCAGAGGTTTGCGTTGCCGCATCGCTCTCCATATCCGTTGATCGTCCCCTGCACGTGATGCGCTCCCGCACGCACTGCGGCGACCGAGTTCGCAACGCCGCACTCGCCGTCGTTGTGGGCGTGAATGCCGAGGCGAGCATCCGGTAGAGCAGCTCGGACGGCCTGGACGATGCGTTCGACCTCCCAAGGCATCGAGCCACCGTTCGTGTCACAGAGCACCAGGGTCTCTGCGCCGTTCCGAGCTGCTGCCCGCAGCGTCTCGAGGGCGTACTCGGGATCCGATTTGTACCCGTCGAAAAAGTGCTCGGCGTCGTAGATGACGCGTCGATCGTTCCCGCGAAGAAACGCCACGCTCTCCCCGACCATCCGCAGATTTTCTTCGAGGGTAGTGCGCAAGATCTGCGTAACGTGCATGTCCCACGACTTTCCGAAGATCGTGCAGACCGGGGTCTGTGCGTCGAGAAGCGTGCGAAGCTGCTTGTCGTCTTCGGCGCGAAGTTGCGCACGGCAAGTCGATCCGAACGCCGCCAGGGTGATGCGCTTCCACCCGGCGTCTTTGGCTCGCTCGAAGAACTCTACGTCCTTCGGATTCGAGCCCGGCCATCCGCCTTCGACGAACGCAACCCCCAACGAGTCGAGGTGCTCCGCGATCCGCAGCTTGTCGTCGCAGGATAGACTCATGCCCTCCATCTGCGTGCCATCACGCAGTGTGGTGTCGTAGACCTCCACGACGCGTCCCGAGCCCTTAAGTTCGCTGCTGCTCATACCGACTGATCTGATCCTCGAAAGAGAGGAGATATCCGAGCTGGTCGAGGCCCTCCAACAGGCAGTGCTTGGAGAAGTCGTCGATGGGGAAGCTCGACTCGATCCCCCCAGGGGCCTTCACGGTTTGGCTGGGCAGGTCGATCGTGATCTCGGTCGTGCGATCAGGCTGGACTGCCTCCATCAGCCGCTTGTGCGTTTCCGGGCTGACCTCCACGGGCAAGAGGCCGTTCTTGAGGGCGTTGCTCTTGAAGATGTCAGCGAACCCGGTCGAGATGATCGCCCGAAAACCCCAGCCTACCAGCGCCCAAGGAGCGTGCTCCCGCGAAGACCCGCTTCCGAAGTTGTCTCCCGCGATCAGAATCTGGGCACCTCGAGACTCAGGCTCGTTGAGCACGAAATCCGGGTTCGGCGACCCGTCTTTGAGGTAGCGCCAATCGCAAAAGAGATTGTCTCCCAGGCCGTTCTTGTCCGTCACCTTGAGAAACCGTGCGGGGATGATCTGGTCCGTGTCCACGTTGTCGACGGGGAGCGGGACCGCATGCGACGTCAGTGTGGTGAATTTCGCCATGCCGGAGCCTTTCATGCGAGCAGCAAGCTTCTCGGATCGGTGACTTCGCCTGCCACGGCAGCCGCCGCAGCGGTGAGGGGAGAGGCCAAGAACGTGCGTCCGCCCTTGCCTTGACGCCCCTCGAAGTTCCGGTTCGAGGTGCTGACTGCGTACTGACCAGGCTCGAGGTTGTCGCCATTCATGGCGATGCACATCGAGCATCCCGGCTCGCGCCATTCCGCCCCGGCGTCTTTGAATATCTGGTCGAGGCCCTCCGCCTCCGCTTGCCTCTTCACGTCGTGAGAGCCCGGTACCACGAGCGTACGCACGCCTTCGGCGACCTTGCGGCCGCTGAGCACACCGGCTGCCAGGCGCAGGTCACTGATGCGCGAATTGGTGCACGAACCGATGAATACGACGTCGATCTTCTTACCTAGTAACCGCTCTCCCGGCTGGAGTGACATGTATTTCATGGCCTTTTCGAACGCTGCGCGTTGTGAAGGATCGTCGAACGACTCCGAGGTCGGCATCGTCTGGCTGATGGGCATGCCCATGCCGGGATTCGTCCCGTAGGTGATCATCGGCTCGAGCTTGTTCGCGTCGATGATCACGGTCTTGTCGAAGGTCGCCCCATCATCGGTGCGAAGCTGCCGCCAACGATCCACTGCCGCATCCCATTCGGCACCTTTGGGTACGCGATCACGGCCCTCGAGATACGCGAACGTCGTGTCGTCGGGTGCGATCATGCCTGCCCGCGCGCCCGCCTCGATGCTCATGTTGCAGACCGTCATGCGCCCGTCCATGTCCAGGCTGCGAATCACGGAGCCGGTGTATTCAATCACGTGGCCCGTCGCTCCGCCGGTTCCGATCTTCGCGCAAAGCGCCAAGATGATGTCCTTCGCGGTGACTCCGGGCATCAATTGCCCGTCGACGCGCACTTCGAAGGTCTTGGGCTCGCGTTGCAACAGACACTGTGTGGCAAGCACGTGCTCGACCTCGCTGGTCCCAATGCCGAACGCCAGTGCGCCGAACGCGCCGTGCGTGGACGTGTGGCTGTCGCCGCAAACGATGGTCTTCCCCGGTTGCGTGAGCCCGCGCTCGGGACCAATGACGTGCACGATACCGTTTCGTCGATCGCCGAGTGCAAAGAGCTCGATGCCAAACTCCTTGCTGTTTCGTTCCAGCTGCGCGAGTTGCGCCTTTGCCTGATCGTCGATGACCCACAAGGACTTCGGCAGGGTAGGGGTCGAATGATCCATGGTCGCGACCGTCTTGTCGGGGCGACGCACTTTGAGGCCCCGCTCACGAAGTCCAGTGAAGGCCTGGGGTGAGGTCACCTCGTGAATGAGATGCAAGTCGATGTATAGGACGGCGGGGCGTCCCGCCTCCTGAACGACCACGTGCTCGTCCCAAACCTTCTGAAATAGTGTCTTTAGTTTCATGGTGCTCGTCATGCAGCGCTCCCCGCTGCCTTGTTCTCGTCTCGGGTTCCCTCTTTGAGCGCGAGGATGCGATTGATCGCGGCAATGTAAGCCTTGGCGCTCGCGACGATGATGTCGGTGTGTGCTCCGTGGCCGTGAAACACGCGCGCCCGTGATTGTTCGTACTGCGGATTGATCCTGTCCGGTGGCAAGTCGTAATCGCCTGGCACGACGCGAACGCTCACTTCGCCGAGCGCGTCGATGCCTTCCGTGACGGACTGCACGTTGTACTCGAGCAAGGTGCAAGGAACGTTCACCAGCGACTGAATCGCCTTGTAGACCGCATCGACCGGCCCGGTCCCGACCTCCGCTGCAATGCGCGCCTGTCCGTCCGGTCCGACTAGACGAACAGTTGCTGTCGGCATGCCGGTACCGCATCCAACCTGGATCTTGTCGAGCTTCCAGTACTCGGTCGGCTGGTACAGCTCGTCACTGATGAGGGCAACCAAGTCTGCATCGGTGATGAACTTCTTCTTGTCCGCAAGCTTCTTGAAACGGGCGAAAGCCTTGTCGAGCCCGTCTCCGGATACGGGATAACCGAGCTCCATCAAGCGATTCGCGAACGCGTGCCTCCCGGAATGCTTCCCCAGAACGAGCTGCGTCTTTCCCGCGCCGACGGTTTCAGGACGCATGATCTCGTAGGTTTCTTCGTGCTTGAGCATGCCGTCCTGGTGAATGCCGGCTTCGTGGGCGAACGCGTTCGCGCCTACGATGGCCTTGTTTGGCTGGACGACCATGCCCGTGACCTTGCTCACCAGGCGGCTGGCCCGCGTGAGCTGTGTGGTGTCTATCTGCGTGCCGATACCGTAGAGGTCGCGACGGACGTAGAGGGCCATCACGACCTCTTCGAGCGACGCATTGCCGGCGCGCTCTCCGATGCCGTTGACGGCGACTTCCACTTGACGCGCGCCGTTTTGAACCGCAGCAAGGCTGTTGGCGACTGCAAGACCCAAATCGTTGTGGCAGTGCACGCTGATCACCACCTTTTCGATCCCAGGAACGTTCTCTCGGATCATGGCAATGCGCTCGCCGAATTCGCCGGGGATGGTGTAACCGACCGTATCCGGGATGTTGAGCGTGGTCGCCCCTGCTTCGATTGCCGCTTGCAGCGCCTCGTAGAGGAACTCCATCTCGGTGCGACCTGCATCCTCGGGGCTGAACTCCACGTCTTCGCGAATGCTGCGAGCGTAAGAGACCATCTCGGTGATCTTCGCGAGCACTTGCCCCTTGCTCATGCGTAGCTTGTGCTCGCGATGGATCGGGGAGGTCGCGAGGAACGTGTGAATTCTTCCGTGCTTGGCCGGTGCGATGGCCTCGGCTGCCTGGTCGATGTCGGAGGTCGTGGCACGCGCCAGGCTGCAGATCGTCGGAGGTTCTGGTACCGGACGCCCCTCGACGCCGGTCACTCCCACCGCCTCGGCGATGGTCTTGACCGCGCGCAAATCATCGGGTGAGGCGGCAGCGAAACCCGCCTCGATGATGTCGACACCCAGCCGCGATAGGGTCTTCGCCACCTCTAGCTTCTCGGACGAGGTCATCGTCGCGCCGGGTGATTGCTCTCCATCGCGGAGAGTCGTGTCGAAGATCCGTACGTGATCGGGTTGCATGATTCATTCTCCTGGCGCCGAGCCAACGGCGCCGTCTCAGTCTCCCTGCTTGATTTCCACCGGGTCGACGAAAGGCATCATCGACCGAAGCTTGGCGCCTACCTGCTCAATTGGTTGTTCTTGCTCGGCACGGCGCTTGGCCCTGAACTCGGGGCGGCCGTTTTCGTTCTCTTCGATCCATCGCTTCGCGAAGGTCCCGTCCTGAATCTCCGCGAGGATGTCTTTCATTGCCTTCTTGCTGGCTTCCCCAATGACTCGAGGTCCGCTGACGTAGTCGCCCCACTCGGCGGTGTCCGAGACGGAGTAGCGCATGTAGTTGAGGCCGCCGCGATACATGAGGTCCACGATCAGCTTGAGCTCGTGTAGACACTCGAAGTAGGCGAGCTCGGGCTGATAACCCGCCTCCACCAAGGTCTGAAAGCCCGCCTTGACGAGCTCCGAGCAGCCGCCGCACAGCACGGCCTGCTCTCCGAAGAGGTCGGTCTCGGTCTCCTCTTTGAACGTAGTGGTGAGCACGCCCGCACGGGCACACCCGATACCGGCCGCATAGGACATGGCGAGCGCGTCGGCACGCCCCGTTGCATCCTGATGGACCGCGAGGAGGGCGGGCACACCGCCGCCTTCCTGATATGTTTCCCGCACACGATGCCCTGGGCTCTTGGGAGCGACCATGGCGACGTCGATGTTCTTCGGTGGCTCGATCGTGCCGTATCGGATGTTGAAGCCGTGCGCAAACATCAACATGTCGCCCGCCTTCAAGTTCGGCTCGATGTGCTTCTCGTAGATGGCTGGTTGCGCGGTGTCGGGCGCAAGAATCATGACGACGTCCGCCTCTTTGACCGCGTCACCGACCGATCGGACCGAAAGACCCGCCGCCTCCGCCTTGGCCTTGCTCTTGCTGCCTTCCTGCAAACCCACGCGAACGTCTATGCCGCTCTCCTTCAAGTTGAGCGCATGCGCGTGGCCTTGGCTGCCGTAGCCGATGATCGCTACTTTCTTGCCTCGGATCAACGAGAGGTCGGCGTCCTTGTCATAACGAATCTGGGTCATGTGTCTCTCTATTCTCCAACTAGGGGTTATGCTGCTGAGCTGCGGGAGGCAGGCACCGTGGGATGGGCCAGACCGTGCTTCTCGACGCCGCGAGTCATCGCGACCGCTCCCGTCTGAACCAACTCCAAGATTCCGAACGGACGGAGGACCGAGACGAGGCCTTCGACCTTGTCCTGCGGCCCCGTGATTTCGATGGTGAGGCGATCGGGCGACATGTCGACTGCACGAGCCCGAAACACCTCACAGATCCTCAGGATCTCGTCCCGCTGCTCTCGATTGCAATGGACCTTGATCAAGGCAAGCACGCGACTGATGGTTTGTTTGTGGGTTATGTCGTCCACCCACAAGACGTTCACCATCTTGTAGAGATTGGCTTCGATTCGCTTGGCCGTATCCTCGTCTGCCTCACACACGATGGTCATTCGCGACACGCCTGGCTCGTGCGTCGCGCCGACGTTGAGCGAGTCGATGTTGAAGCTACGCCGGCGGAACAGCGAAGCGACCCGATTCAACACGCCCGGCTTGTCCTCGACGAAGACGGCAAACGTTCGTTTGACTGACTGTGACATCACTCGTCCTCCCCGGTTTCGAAGATCGGGTTGTGGGCTTGCTCGCCCGGCTTATACGGCCTTTCGATCATGTCGTGAAGGTTGGCGCCTGCAGGAACCATCGGATACACCGAGTCTTCTTGCTCCACTCGGAAGTCGATCACGACCGTTCCCTCGGTCGATTCCGCCGTGCGAACCGCCTCCTCGACCTGGGAACGCTTCTCGACGCGGAGACCGGTCAATCCGTGCGCGTCGGCGATTTTCACGAAATCCGGGCTGCGTAGAGGCGTCGCGACGTAACGGCCGCCGAAGAAGAACTCCTGCCACTGGCGCACCATACCCAAGAATCCGTTGTTGATGATGGCAACGTTGACCTTGATGCCTTCCTGTGCGCAGGTGGAGAGCTCCGCTTGCGTCATTTGGAATCCGCCGTCGCCGCAGATGACCCATACCGAATCATTGGGTTGCGCAAACTTGGCGCCGATGCCTGCGGGGAGTGCGAAGCCCATGGTGCCGAGGCCGCCGGACGTAATGAGCTTTCGTGGATAGTCGTGCTTGTAATACTGCGCTTCCCACATCTGGTGTTGGCCGACATCCGTGACGACGAGCGCCTTGCCCTCCGTGAAGCGGTACAGATCGTGAATCACGTGCGCGGCATACAGCTTGCCCAAGTCCGGCAGGTTCTTGATGTCCCGTACTGCGGAGTTTCCTTTGAGGTCGTCGATGTAGGCCAGCCAGTCGGGGCGATCGCACCGCTCCACGTGTGGCAGGAGCTCCTGCAATACCGCACGGGCATCGCCGACGATCGGAACGTCGACGCGGACGTTCTTGTTGATCTCTGCCGGGTCGAGCTCGATGTGGATCTTCTTCGCGCCGGGAGCGTAGGTCTTCAGGTTACCCGTCACGCGATCGTCGAAGCGCATGCCCACGGCGATGATCAGATCCGCATCCTGGATGGCCTTGTTCACCCAAGTTTCTCCGTGCATTCCCATCATGCCGAGATTGCGCGGATGGGTCGCCGGAAACCCTCCGAGACCGAGCAAAGTGCAAGCGACCGGAATGTTCGTCTTCTCGATGAACTGTAGAAGCGTCTCGGTGGCCTGCGACTTGATCACGCCCTGACCGGAAAAGAGGATGGGGCGCTTCGCATTCCTGATGAGGTCCACTGCCTCCGCGAGCTGGTCGGGGAGCGGCGTGTAGTCCGGTCGATAGCCGGGCAAGACGATTTCGTCGTCGTTCCATTCGAAAGTGCAGCTTTGCTGTTGTGCATCCTTGGTGATGTCGACCACGACCGGGCCGGGACGACCGGAGCGCGCGATGTAGAAGGCCTCGCGAATGGTGGGCGCGATTTGCTCCGCCTTCGTCACCAGGTAGTTGTGCTTGGTCACCGGGATGGTGCAGCCGGTGATGTCGGTCTCCTGAAACGCGTCGCTTCCGATCAGCGGGGAGGGGACCTGTCCCGTGATGCACACCATCGGAATCGAGTCCAGCATGGCCGTCGCGATGCCGGTCACCAGATTGGTCGCACCCGGCCCCGAAGTCGCGATGCAAACACCGACTTGTCCCGACGCGCGTGCGTACCCGTCGGCCATGTGCGAGGCGCCTTGCTCGTGGCGCGTCAACACGTGGTGGATTGGATACTGAATCATCGCATCGTATGCGGGCATGATCGCGCCGCCCGGGTAGCCGAAGCAGACTTCGACCCCTTCGCGTACGAGCGATTCCCAGATGATCTGAGCACCGGAGAGCGACTCGCCGATGCGATTCTTGAGCTTGGGATTCGAGGGTGTCACGGGTGTCTCCTTCGATGGTGGCTGGCTCCGCCTAGTGGATTTGGCGCAGCATTCAAGCAGCAGGCGCTCGACGAAGAAGGCGCCGGGCCGAGCCGCGGCCAGGCGCGCTCAACTGGGACGAGCTGCCATGCGCCCCCACGAGCGGAGGCGCTTGGATTTTTGCGATATATCTGTTCTTTCATGGGCTTACGGCAAGAAAAAAGCCCCCGCATGCTCGATGCGGGGGCCAGAAGTTGAGTCGGTCGATCTGTGGGTGGTCCTGGTCCCCGCCTATGCCTGAGTAACTAGCAGGAGGCTAATAATGAGGCTTACAACGACTACAAGACCGCCCAAGACGCTCGTCCGTCGAGCATCCAAGTCGGTTGTCGTAGCCGCCGCATGCGGGAACATTACGCGCTCATTGTGCTGCCAACCCCCCCCACGGTCAAGGGGTCACTCTCTACCCTCCGAACCCCCGGTAATGACCCAGCTTCTCAGACAAAGATCGCAGTGCCTTGGCTGAATCGGTCGGGAAACCCCAAAGAGCGCTGGAAGGGAAATCGCTGCGATCTTTCGGCTAGAACAGCTCAAGTTTCCAGTAGTTGAGGGGGCGGAGAGTGTCCCAGGGAAGCTCCAGGGCCATGGCGGTGTGGGGGTGGCAGAAGGGGCCCGGGGCGTCCGCTGGAATGTGGGGCTCGACGGCGGCGACGAGGCCCGACGACGACACGAAGACGACGTCGATGGGGAAAGGGACACCGGCGTTGGTGATGCAGACGGTGCCCTCGTTCGGAAACACAAGCAGCAGCGCTTCACCGTCCCCGAGAGGACCGTGGAGTCGAAGGCCTTCCTGCCGGGTGTGCTCCGTGTCGGCGATCGTGATCGCGAGCTCGAGCTGCACGTCGCCCTCGCGATCCAAGAGACGGCCCCGCGTCGCAACCTCGCCGTCGGCACAGCTCGGGATCCACACTGCCAAGCAAAGCACGGGCAGCGTCAGCGCCCGCCTCACAGCGACCTCAAGAAAGCAAGGAGCGCGGCTCTCTCAGCTTCGATCAGCTCGCCAACCCGGTCTCGGGTGGCGGAGGCTTCTCCCGCGTGCGCTTGGATCGCCTCCTGCAGCGTGGATGCGCGTCCGTCATGGAGGTAGGGCGCCGTCTGGCTGACACCCCAAAGAGGCGGCGTGCGGAATTCGCGGATGCCCGCGTCGCCTTCCTCGATCCCGAAGGAGCCGGATTCGGCCACATCGTGCAGCAACAGGTCGGTGTACGCGCGAACCTCGATTCCTTCATCCGTCTGCAGGAGTGGCACGTGGCAGAGCGCGCAGCCCACCGACACGAAGATTTCCTCACCCGCGTCTTCAGCCACGCGATCGACGCGGGTCCGCGGAGGCGGGGCAAGCAACGCGAGAAACGCGGTAAGCCCGTCGATGGTGAGCGCATCGACCTCCGGATCCATGACCCCGTCATCGTCTTGCAGGATACCCCGCGAGAAACCGGGCTCATCGGGAAGCGTCATTCCCATCTCGGCGCTGAGGGCGTCCCGGACGAACTCGCGGAGCGACGGTATCGATGCCTTCCATCCAAATCGGCCGAGCTCCCCGCTGTCGAGCACGTGGGCCCGCCCCGCAATCCCATCCCCGTTCTCGTCATCGGGATCCGCAAGCGCTTCGATCGTCGTTCGCGGTATGCGCTCGAGCAGACCCAAGCCGAGCGTCGATGGCGTCTGCCGGGGCTCGAAGAAGTTGGCCTCCGCGTCCGCTTCCGGTCTCTGGGCAGTAGTCGCGTGCCGCGGAAGCTCGGTTCCCGCTTCGGGCGCGTTGAAAGTGAAACCCGAGAAGATCCCTTGCCTCATCACGTCGACGCCTGAAGGCCCCGCACCGCCGATGACCGGATCGAAATGGCAGGAGCGACAGGCATCCCCATTGAACGTCGGACCCACGCCTTCTCCGTACGAGAAGTCCCGGTCGAACAGTGCCCGACCCTGCTCGAACCGCGCCTCTTGCTCTGCGTCGAGGTCGGCAAGCGGCGCGCCATATTCCCCCGATCGGGGAAGCTCCGCGTCAGGCGGCAACAAACCCGCCGTCCTCTGCACTGCGCCGCCGAGTGACTCGAGAAACGCGATCAGGTCCAGACGGTCCCCCGGCTCGAGCGCCAAGTACGCATCGCGGATCGATTCCGCTTCCCCTCCATGCCATCGGATCGCCTCCTCGATGGTCCCCGCGCGTCCATCGTGTAGATACGGGCTTGCGGCGGCGATCCCCCACAGGGGCTGCGTACGGAACTCTCGTCCGCTCGCCCGGCCCATGGGGAATCCGTCCGCGAGCTCATCACCCATGTCGTGCAAAAGAAGGTCGGTGTACGCCGGAATGGCGCCGCGAGGACTTCGCAACGAGGGTAGGTGGCACTTTCCGCAACCGATCCGCCGGAAAGACTGTTCGCCGCGTTCAGTGCCGGGGGTGGGCGCATCAGGTGCGGGAGCCGCGAGGAGCAAGGCGAAGCTGACCAGGTCGAACAGCTCAGATTCCGAGATTTCGGGATCGGCGACGTCATCCAGATCGGCCGTCGGCTCGTCCGGAATGACCGCCTGAGCTGCGATGATCGCGCCAATCCCATCGATCGCGGCGTCTGGTTTCGAGGCGGCTTCAGCTTCGAATCCCAACAACTCTCTCCTGCGGTCGTTCGGTAGAGGGTCGGAAGTGATGCCCAGGTGATTGAAGAGGGGGCCGCGAATGAAGAGCTCGATGCGAGCGGTCTGCGCCTTTCGCCCGAATCGTCCCACGACGCTTCCATCGTAGTTCACCCGGCCGCTGATCCCGTCGCCGTCGGCGTCATCGGGGTCCGCGAGGCGGAGGATCTCCGCGTCCGGAATCTCGGCGAGAAGGCCTGCCCCGAAAAACGGAATCGGGTTCCGGGTGGCGCTGATGTTGGCCAGTGGATCGGAGGGAGCGAGTCCCGAATCGAGCGAGAACTGCCGCTGCACGCCGTTCTGGCCGCGCGGCACCACCGTGCCTGGGGAGAGCTCGTCCCCGACGAGCAAGAAGTCCCGATAGTGGCTCGCGCCTCCACCGAGCACCGGCTTTTCGTGGCAGCTCGCGCAGAACGTGACGTTGAACTCCGGCCCCAGTCCCTCGGCGGGGGTGAACCGACGCAACGCGGCCTCTCGGCCACGCTCGAAGGCGGCAATCTGCTCTTGTGTTGCCGACGGCAGAGGAGCACCGAGCTCGGCGAAAATGTCATCCGCCACGACGAACGTCTCCTCGCTCGCGCAGCCAGACGCGGCGGTGACCATCACGCACAAGACCAACGCAGCGCTAGAAGCCCTCGGGTGGGAATTCGAATCAAGCAAGGCCGGTCAGTCGAATATAGCCTGCGATCATCGCCCGACAATGTAAGCTCCAGCTCGGACGAGATGGAGATACTTTCCAGCCGTTTCATGCTGCATCCTAGCGATTTCGACCGCAGCACGAAGTTCTATCGCGACGTCCTAGGCCTTCACCCCATGCGAGAGTTCGGGCGAGGTAATGCTCGCGGCGTCGTCTTCTTCCTCGGTGGCGGCTATCTCGAGCTCACCAGCGGTTCCGTCGAGTCACCGGCTGCGTCGACCGAGCTGTGGCTCCAAGTGCGGGACGTGGAAGAGACCGAAAGGGAGCTCGTCGCTGCCGGCGTTCCGATCGTCGAGAGCGCGGTGCAGAAACCATGGGGCCTAATCGAGCTTCGGGCTTCCGACCCCGATGGTCTCGTGCTCATTTTCGTAGAGGTCCCTGCGGATCACCCGTTGCGATTGGACCATCGGTCGATGTAGTCAACGCGCTTCAAAATCAATCGCGACGGTCTGATCCGTCACGTGTGGTGACAGCGGACCCTTCGCCTTTTGGATCTCCTCCCCGAAGACATCCCACCAAGCGTCGGCGTCGGCACGGGTCCACCGTCCCACGTCGAGCCGATCGAGCGCGTCGGCGAGCTCCTCGCCGGAGGCTGGGCGGTCGAGTTGCGACTTCGCCAAGCACGCGAGAATCAATTCCTCCAGCCCTGGGGGAAGCTCCTCGGTGCAGACCTCGGCCAAGGGTAGAGGCGTAGTGTGCAGATGATGCATGCACACTTCGATGATGGTCTTTCCATTGAACAGATGGCGGCCCGCGAGCAGGTAGTAGCCGACGGCACCGAGAGAGTAGAGATCGCTGCGCGAGTCGATCCCTTGCGGATCTTCGATTGCCTCCGGGCTCAGGTAGTGTGGGGTGCCCTTGATCGACAAGGTGTTCGTCTTCTCGAGGTCGTCTACCTTTCCGAGATTCTTCACGAGCCCGAAATCGAGGACTTTGGTGACATCGGGTATGCCGCCCTGACGCGCAAGCATGATGTTGCTCGGCTTGATGTCTCGGTGGATCAAGCCGGTTTCGTGCGCCTCGTTGAGGGCGAGCGCGGCGTCTCTGAGTATTTTTACGACCCGTTCGACCGGCTGAGGGCCGCTCGCGTCGACGACCTGGGTCAGGGTCGCGCCGTCGAGCAGCTCCATCGCGTAGTAGAACAGCCCGTCGGGTGTACGGCCGTAGTCGTAGATGGTCACGGTGTTGGGATGCGTGAGCTTGGCCGTGAGCTGCACTTCCCTGCGGAAGCGGTCCAGGGCTTCTCCATCGGAGAGCTCGGGTCGAAGTAGCTTGATCGCGGTAGGACGTTTCAGCATGCCGTGCTTGGCTTCGTAGACCACGCCCATCGCGCCTTCGCCGAGCTTCCGCTCCAGGTTGTATTGTCCGAGGCTCTGGATGTCGCTGACTTCTTTTCGAAGCCTGTGAATCACGCGGGAAGCCAAGGCCGAGAGCCCCACCGTGAGCGTCCACCACATCGCCGTGATGATCGCTCGCGAGGTACCGACGCGATACTTCGAGATTCCCTCGTACCCGAATCGCCTCCAGATGCCCAGATCCACGCCGAGGTAGTGCCAGTACATCGCGCCGATCAGCGGTACGCCGATGAGCACCCCCAAAATGGCGGTGCGACGCGCAGTGCTGGGGACGAACACGCTTCGCGCGAACATCATCAGCGCCAAGATGAAAGCCGTGATGGTATCCGCGCCCACCTCCGGCCGTATCCCCAAGCCCATGCCGATGTAGCCGAGACTGGTCAGGAAGATGCCGGCACTTTCGATCCCATGAATGACGTTGACCGAAAGCTTTCCCCGCCGGCAGATCCACCAAACGCCGAGCAAAGGCAGGATGGCGGCTGCATGGATCTGAAACCCGGGTTGGGTGAGCTGCTCTCTCCAGAAACCGAAGAGCACGCCCATGATCATCCGAAACAGCAGCGCCGTGCCGCCGAGAATCGCGCCGATCATGCCGAAGGCGGCCACGCGCCGCTGAAAAAAGGCGCGCGCTTCGGGATTGGAAAAGTAGGTGTTGCTGCTCATGGCCGCCGCGCTCTGGCGCTCGTACAACGAATCGCGACCCCAATCCAGGGTCAGCTTCTCAGATTGTAGCCGCTCCGTAACAGAGCGCCGGTAAGCCCCAGAAGAAACACGAACGAAACGAGAACGACTGCCGCGCTACCGAGCGGCGACACGTCGGCTACGCCGAGAAAGCCGAAACGAAGACCGTTGACCATGTAGAGCAAGGGGTTGAGTCGGCTGACCGTGTGCCACGGCTCGGGCAAGAGATCGATCGAATAAAAGACGCCGCCCAAGAAGGCGAGGGGCAACAGCACGAAGTTGGGAAAGATCGCCAGATGGTCGAACTTCTCCGCCCAAAGGGCCGCCACCATACCGAGAAGGGCAAGGGTCGCAGTCACGAACGCCGTGAAGAAGAGGGTCCATCCGACGTGATGCAGGGGAAACCACGTGAAACACAGGGCCACGACGTAAACCAAGCTGCCCACGATGACCGCGCGGATCATCGCGGCGCCCACGTAGGCGACCAGCATCTCGAACGCGCCGATGGGCGCGACCAAGATGTCGGTGATGGTTCCATTGATCTTCGACTGAAACAGGCTCGACGAGGTATTCAGGAAGGAATCGCGAACCATGGTCATCATCACCAGTCCGGGCACGACGAACTGGATGTAGGGCACGCCCGAGATCTCGCGCAGACGGGACCCGAGGGCGACGCCAAACACCAAGAAGTAGAGGCTCGTCGTCACCAATGGGCTGAGCACGGTCTGCAACCACACCTTGCTGAACCGGCGAACCTCCTTGATGAAGAGCGTCTTGAGCGCGATCGTGCTCACGCCGCTTGCCTCCCATCGGCCTTCCGGATCAGCTCCAGGTAGATTTCTTCGAGCGAACGGCCCCCGTGCCGTTCGAGCAAGCTTTCCCGCCTTTCCACGAGCAGCAGCTCGCCCTTGTGTAGGATGCCGATGCGATCTGCGAGCTTCTCCGCCTCCTCGATGTAGTGCGTGGTCAATACGATCGTCGTTCCTGCGGCTCGAAGCTCTTCGACTTCCTGCCAGAGCTCACGCCGCAGCTCCACGTCGACGCCTGCGGTCGGCTCATCGAGAAAGAGAAGCCTCGGCTCGTGCACCAAAGCCTTCGCCACGAGCAGCCGCCGTTTCATTCCACCCGAAAGAGTCCTAGTGTAGGCGTCTCGCTTCTCATCGAGCGCAAACGTCCTCAAAAGCGACTCGGCGCGCTCCCGGTTGGGTTTCACGCCCATCAGACCCATCTGAATCATCAGGCTTTCGAGCGGCGTGAAGAACGGATCGTAGTTGATTTCTTGGGGAACCAAGCCGACTAGGCGACGTGTGGTGCGAAAGTCGTCGACGGTGTCGAAGCCCAACACCTCGATGGTCCCCTCGCTCTGCTTGGCGAGCCCGGTGATGCAGTGAATCAACGTCGATTTGCCCGCGCCATTGGGGCCGAGCAGGGCGAAGATTTCGCCCTCGTAGACTTCGAGTGACAAATCCTCGAGCGCCGTGAACTTTCCGTAGCGTTTCCCCACGTGGCGGCAGCGGAGCACGGGCGGCTTCATTGGGCGCGACTATAGCGACCTGCCGGCCGATGGCCAGGCTAGCCAGGCGCGTGTCGAAGGTGAAAGGACTTGGGCCGTGTGAGCTGCGAGTAGCCGAGCTTGGACAAGCTGCACCCTCGGCCCGAATCCTTGACGCCGACCCATGCAAGCTCGGGGTCCAAGTAGTCGCAGCGATTCATGAACCAGGTTCCGGTTTCCACCTGCATGCCAATCGCTGCTGCGCGGTCGAGGTCCTGGGTCCAAACCGAGGCCGTGAGCCCATAGCGGCTGTCGTTCATGAGCGCGATTGCTTCGTCATCGTCACGCACCGGCATGATGCCAACCACCGGCCCGAAGGTTTCCTCGGTCATGACCTGCATGGAGTGATCGACCTCGACGAGGGCCTGTGGCGCCATGTAGGGAAGGCCGCGCCGACCTCCCTCGAACTGCTCTGGATCGAGGAGCGGGCGCGCTCCTGCCGCGATGGCTGCGTCGATTTGCTCTTGGATCGCGTTCGCGTTGCGCAATCGCACCACGGGTCCGAGCGTCGTCGTCGGCTCTCGCGGATCGCCGAGCGCGAGCTTTTTCGCCTCCGCAACGAAAGCCTCGAGAAACGATTCGTACACGTCTTGGTGCACGTAGATTCGCTCGATGCCACAGCACGACTGGCCGGCGTTGTAGTAGGCGCCGTCGACGAGGTTGACGGCCGTCCGCGTCAGCTCGGCGTCTCGGCACACATACGCGGGGTCCTTGCCTCCGAGCTCCAAGGAAGCTCCGATGAAACGCTCCGAGGCGGCCCGTTGGATCGCGTGTCCGCCCTCGACCGATCCAGTGAATGCGACGAACGCGATGCGGGGGTCGCGGATCACGTTCGCCACTCTTGAATGATCGAGATGCAATATCTGCAGGACTCCATTTGGCAGACCGGCCTCCGCTGCCGCCCGGCCGATGCGTTCGGCCACGAGCGGTGTCTGCTCGGAGTGCTTGAGGACGACTGGATTTCCGGCGACCAGCGCGGGCACCAGGGAATTGACCGCGGTCAGCCATGGATAGTTCCAGGGCGCCACGAGGAACACCACACCGAGCGGCTCCCTTCGAATGAATCGCGTGAACCCGTCGCGAGCTTCCATCTCGATGTCGGCCAGCGCCTCGGGTGCGAGGTCGATCATGGTCCGACCTCGAAGGAGCCAGCCACCCGCCTCGCCTGCGCCGTCGCGAATGGGTCGGCCCATCTGCATGGTGAGCTCGTAGGACACGGCATCCGTATCCTTCACCGCGAGCTCCACGAAAGCGCGGACCAAGGCGGACCGATCGGCAAGCGGGACGTTCTGCCAGCTCCGGAACGCTTCGCCCGCCCGAGCGAGCGTTCGCTCAATCGTATTGGCGTCGTCGAAAACGCGCTCGAAGACCACGCTTCCGTCTACCGGAGAGATGGTCCGAAAGTCGTCCGCCATGGGCGATAGCCTTTCCCAGCGGCGGCGCGCCGTCAATCCGGGCTTGCACATCGTCTATTCGCAGGCCACCACCTGGCGATGACCATGTCTACCCTCGACGGCAAGGTGCTCGTCACCGGTGCCAGCGGCTTCATCGGAAGTCGGCTTCGGGACGCGCTGATTGCATCGGGCTGCGACGTCGTATCGGTCAGGCGCTCCGGCTCACCTGCGTCGAACGCGGGGCGATCGGTAGAGGCCGACTACGGCCAAGTCGCAGAGCTCGAGCGGATCATCGGCGCCGAGAAGCCGGATTACGTGTTGCACGTCGCCGGTGTGACCAAGGGCAGCACATACGAGGATTTCCGTCGCGGCAACGTCATGCCCACGAGAAATCTGATCACGGCCGTTCGTCGCGAGCATCCCATGACGAAACGTTTCGTTCTGCTGTCGTCGATTGCCGCCTACGGCCCCTCGGCCACCTTGGTCCCCCACCGCGAGCAAGATCCACCTCGTCCGGTCGAGCACTACGGGGAAAGCAAGCTCGAAGCAGAGCGGATCGTCGAAGAGGAATCGGCTGGGGTGCGGTGGACGATCTTGCGTCCGTCGGCCGTGTATGGCCCGGGCGACGTCGATTATTTCAATCTCTTCCAAAGCGCAGCGCTCGGCTGGAATTTCCATTTCGGGAACCGTGATCGCTGCATGTCGATGATTTATGTAGACGACTGTGTGCGAGGGGTTATCGAAGCGGCTCGGCACGAAGGCACCGTGCGGAAGGGCTACTTCCTCACCAGTGACGAGCAGGTGACTTGGGAGCAGTTTCAGTCCGAGATTCTTCGCGCGGTCGCCCGGCCGGTACGCACTCTGGACTTGCCGGAGCAAGTGATGACTCTGGCCGCGATCGGTGGCGAGATCGCAACGCAGATAGATAGGGAGCCTCGGCTTCTCAACATGCAAAAAGCCAGGATGGCGTCTCAGCAGGCCTGGACCTGCTCGGCCGATGCGGCGCGGCGAGATTTCGGTTTCGATCCACGAGTGAGCCTCGCCGAAGGCGTTCGTCGGACGCACGAATGGTATGCGGCGAACGATTGGTACTTCAGCCTGGACCCGAAGGAGCTGCTGTCGCCCCGGTCACTCCGCCGCTTGGTCCGCCGGCTCCGAAGCAGACGGGGATAGCTTTCGCAAGAGGTTTTGTCCCGTCGTGGTGATCGCGTCGTAGAGGTATCTCGCTTTGGGCTCGACCCGTTCGAGATGCCGCTCGAGGATCTCTGCGCGTTCCGGATGCTTCTTTGCCTGTTCCAGCAGTAGCTCGGCGATGGCCGTGTAGCCGAGAAGCTGAATCAACCGCTCGGCGTGGAGCATCGCGTATGCGAAGTCACGCTTCGGATCCCAGTTCTTCGTGAGCTCCGCAGACCATTCGTGGAGCGGCTTGCCCCGAAGGCCCTTCATCTTGTTCCCGGCCGTCTTGAGGACCAGGTGTTGCTGGGCTCCATAGGAGAGCGTCTGGAGCTGGGCGACGCGCCGCTCGAGCGAATCGCGGCTCGAAAGCGAGCGCCAGCGCGCCTGAGCCATGCGTCGCATGAAGGCCTGCGGATTCTTGATGATTCCGCCGAGCGCGTCCTTCATGGCCATGAGCGCCTGGATCTGGCTCGTGCCTTCGTAGATTGGCATCACCAAAGCATCTCGAAGCAGCTTCTCCGGCAGGTACTCGGTGATGTAGCCGTTGCCGCCATGGATCTGAAGGGCCAGGCGGGCGTGCGAGACCGCATTCTCGGCGCCGAAGTACTTGAGCAGCGGCGTCAGGCGCCGCGCCTTCTTCTGGTGCCGCTTCATCAGCCGCTCGAGCCGTGTTCGCTCGGAATCGTCCAGATCTCCATGGCGGATTGCCAGGGCGATCTTCTGGGTCATTTCCTCGTGAAAGCCAGCAGCGACCGCCATCGCGCGAACGCCTTGGATCTCGGTCTTAATAGTTTCGAGATAGTCCGCGATCATCTCGTGGCGATGGATCGGCTTGCCCATCGAGGCGCGTTCCGCCGCGTACCCCGCTGCTGTCCGGTATGCCGCCTCACTCAAGCCGATGCATTCGAACCCGACCCCGACCCTGGCGTTGTTCATCAAGGTCAGCATGTATTTGAAGCCTTCGCCCCGCTTGCCAATCAGCTGTGCAGGCGCTTCGTCGAAGACGAGCCCGCAAGTCGCCGACCCGTGATGACCGAGCTTTTCTTCGACACGACTGAGCTGCACGATCCGCTTTCGATTGCCCGCGTCGTCCTCTTCGTAGGTCGGCACCAGGAACATCGACAGACCGTTGAGGCCGCTCATCGGGTCCTTCGGGTCGTGCTCCTCGGTGCGCGCGATGACGAAGTGGTATTTCCCGTGCCCCGAAGTGATGAAGATCTTCTCGCCGGTCACGAACCAGTTGCCATCCGCGTCTTGCTCGCCAATCGTCCGGAGCGCGGCCATGTCCGAGCCGGCATCGGGCTCGGTGATGTCCATGCATCCCCACGACCGACCTGTGGCGATTTCCTTGATCTCCTTTTCCCACCGCGTCTTCACGATGCGTCCCGTCTTTGGATCGATTTCGGAGCTTCCCTCTAGTGCGGAAAACACCAGCATCGCCATGGCCATGCCCGCGTGAAACCCGTGGTGCGCCATGGCGGAAACGTCGGCTCTCGCCATCAGCTCGCTATTCAAGAAGTAGAGCAACATCGGCGCGTTCATCCCGCCGAGCTCGCGCGGAACCGGGAGGCCATGCAGATCGAGGTCCCGGATCTTTTCGAAGATGCCGGCAAGCCGCTCTGAAAAAACGACCTCGCCATCGACGAGCTCGACGCCTTCGTCGTCGATTTGTTTTTCGTAGGGCTTTATCTCCTCAGCCACGAACTGACCGAACATCTCGATGATGTCGCGATAGAAGGCGACGGCTTCCTCGGTGCTGCTGAAGCCCTCGCCCTCGGCATCGACGAAGTCGTGCTCGGTGATGCGTACGAGGGAATCCCAGTCGATGCCCTTGTCGAAATAGTATTGAAGATCGTCGTTGTCTTTGAAGAAGTTGGCCATGGTTACCTCTTGCCTTCGTCGTCTGTGTAGAGACTTGATCGCGCAACGCGAATGAGCTCGCGAGCATGACGTTTGCGCGTGCCGCCTCGCGCTGGGTGTGCCGGCAGAATCACTTGCAGGGTGTCTATGACGGCGGTTCCCGCGACCGCCATGGTGATCACCTCGACGGCGTAGGCCTGCGGATCGACATCGGCCCGCACCAAGCCTTGCTCCTTGGCGCGCTCGAGCTGAGCTCCGAGGAGCTGGATCCATGGCTTGACGAACTCGCCGAGCATGGCCTGCATGTGCGAGGGCCTGTCGAGAGTCTCCCTGAGAAACAGCCTTGCCCGATCCGGGTCCTCGATGAAGAACTCTGTCAGCGCTTCCATCGTGGCGTCGAAGCGTTCCTCCGTCGAGGCTTTCAAGAGCAGCCCCGGTAGAACCGCATTCCAATGCGCCAGCATCTCGGCAAGCACGTTTTCGCGAAGCTCGTCCTTCGATCGGAAGTGATAGAGCAGGCTCGGCTTCCGGATGCCGACGGCGTCGGCGATCTGCTGCACCGACGTCCCATCGTACCCCTGCTCCGCGAAGAGGCGGGTCGCCTGCGTCAGAATCTCGCTCCGAACGTCCATCTGCCTACCAACTGGTCGTTGGATCTCTACCAAATGGTAGACAAAATGCAAGCGGGGCCCCAGAAGAGGCCCATCCCGGGCCTCATTTGGGTGTCGGGGGCTGCGGCCGGTATCGTTACTACATGCGGTTCATCTTCTTGGTATTGGGATGCGCCTCTTTTGGGGCTCTGGGGTGCAGCGGGGGACAGTCGGCAGGGCAGCCCACCGTGGCTGGGACGCAGGCGTCGTTGATCTCCTACGACGAGGCCATGCAAAAGCCGGTCGTGATGGGCGACGTCACCAAGAAATGCCGTGAGAAGCAGCTACGGGACGACCAAGTCGTCGCCGAGCTGGATGCGCACCTCGATGAGATGTATCGCGAATGCGTGCTCAGCGAGGCCCGGCGCACGAAAGTCCCGAGCACCGTCACCATCGACGTCGCGATCCTCGGAGACGGCTCCGTCCAAGGCGCAACGGTCTCGCCGGGAACCCAGCGCTTCCGCAGATGCATCGGCGGAATAGTCGAGAAAATTCGTTTTCCGAAGTTCGCTGCCCCTCGAATGGGCGCTCGCTATCAGTTCCATACCAGCTGATGCAGGTTAGGGTCCCGGCACGCTGCGCGAGCGAGACGCGCCGCCGTCCTCAGATGGATTCGCGCACCCCTATGAAACGAATCACGCTCGCCAAGCCGTCGTGGTACTTGCCTTCACGAATCTCGGTCTCGATCTGTTGAAGACGTAGAGCCCTCAGACCGGCAAAGTCTTCGGCGAGCTCGTCGATCGCGTACAGAAGCGCTTCGGTTGGGGGGCCTCCAGTGCCGTACCGGAGCTGTTCCTTGCTATATGCTTCGACGATCATCGCCCCGCCAGGGGCGAGCGCGGTCGCGAGCCGCCGATGAACGCTTCTTCGCTCCCTTTCGTGAAGGTGCGCGAAGATCATTGCAACTGCGTCATAGGACGCAGGCTCGATGTGAGCGGTTTGGTAGTCCGCGATTTGGTAGTCGATGTGGACCCCGTGTCGCTGCGCGAGCCGAAGTGCCTTGTCGCGCCCTACCGCGCTGATGTCGAACGCATCCACGACCCAGCCCCGACGCGCTGCATAGACGGCGTTGCGCCCCTCCCCCTCGGCGGGCAGAAGTATCCGGCCAGATTTGGGAAGTGAATCCAAGGTCACCTGGAAGAACACGTTGGGCTCTTCGCCATAGGCGTAGCCTTCCTGACCGTATCGCTCGTCCCACATCTCTTTCATCGGACGTCCTCTCGAGGCCGACCGAAGCATGCAACCTCGCTGTTTTCAAGGGAAGGGGGCGAAATGCACGATTCGCTCATCGATCTCGCTTGCCATTCGTGAGCCCGTGCGGTCTGCTTCTCGCCATCAGGAGGATGGGCCATGACCACTGGAATCGAAGAAATCGATCAAGAGATGTTGACGACGATCAAGCGGCACGCCGGGCTGGGAATGGCCGTCGGCATCTTGACCGTCATCGTCGGCTTCCTGGCGCTCGTCGCACCGCTTGTCGCGGGGCTGTCGATCGCGATCGCAGTCGGCGTGCTCTTGCTCGTGGCGGGCGTATCGAGGTTGTTCCTCGCATTCAGAATGGGCTCGTTCGGACACGGATTGCTGGTCTTCGTGATCGGCCTGCTTTCGATCGTCGCAGGCGGCTACATGTTGGCGCGGCCCGGAATGGCCCTGGCGACGCTCACGCTTTTCCTGGCGGCCTATTTTCTGGTGGAAGGCGTCTTCGAGATCATCTGGGCATTTCGGTTGCGTCCCATCAAGGGTTGGGGATGGACGCTATTCAGCGGCGTCGTGGCGCTCGCGTTGGGAATCATGATTTGGCGGCAGTTCCCGGTTTCGGGGGTCTGGGCAGTCGGCACCCTGGTCGGCATCAGCATGATCTTCGGAGGCGCCTCCTTGGCATCGGTCTGCGGCGCTGCCCGTAGCGCGGCAAAGGAAGCGCAGGCAGCTTGAGCTCGAAGCGCCGGCTCGGTGCATGGTAGAATGTGGCGATGTCGCGCTTGGATGAAGCATTTCGCCGTTTCGACGAGGCCAACGCCGAGGATCCCAATCGTGAAATCGTGAACGGTGAGGCATTGCCGAAGGAGCTGGTCTACGGCCGCCGCATGTCGGAGCGACTCGATGCCTTCGCCCCCGACGCCCGCGAGACCGTCAAGCTCGCGGCACGCGCACAGCACATTCGTCGCTGGAAAGTGCCTCGGGAAAGCTATCCGGAGGGAAGGGCGGGATATCTCAAGTGGCGGACCGATCTGTACAAACGCCATGGAGACATCGCAGGCCGGATCATGAAAGAAGTGGGCTACGACGATCACACCATCGAGCGCGTGCAGACGCTTCTGCGTAAGCGCGGCTTGAAAACAGATCCGGACGTTCAACTCCTCGAGGACGTGATTTGTCTCGTGTTTCTCGAGCACTATTTTCACGACTTCGCCTCGAAGCACGATGAGGCAAAGCTCATCCCCATCGTGCAAAAAACGTGGAACAAGATGACCGACGAGGGGCATCGGGCCGCGCTTGCCCTCGACTATGCGCCCAGTGACCTGGCGATCATCGAGAAGGCGTCGAAGAGTCCCTAGACTGGGGGGATCGAATAGGTCACCGTCGCGTGCGCAACGGGGTCATTTCCGTCCTCCGAGTACATGGTGACCTGGCCCACGGCAAGCCGCTTGCCGAGCTTGAGCATCTCGGCCTCCGCAACGATGTCTCCGAGCTTTGGGGCACGCAGAAAGTTGATGTTGAGGCTCGTCGTGAGCGCGAGGGCGACCGGCCCGATCATTCCGAGAAGCAGATAGTACATCGCCGTATCGGCAAGGGTCATCAAGGTGGGGCCGGAGACCGTGTCGCCGGGGCGCAAGTATCGATTCGTGACTTCCAGTCGAATGCGCAAGAAGCCGTCGCGCAGCTCCTCGATCTCGATGGGCATTCGAGCTTGCGGAAAGGACTCCCTCATGAAGTCCTTGATCTCCTCTGCAGTCATCACGAGCATCAGAGCTGAAGGCGTCCTTCCTTGATGTCGACCCAACGTTCCGGCGTGAGGCGTTCGTAACCTCCGCTCGTGCGTACGTACAATGGATCTTCGACGGAGGAGGGGTCGACGCCCTGCTTCTGCAGCTCGTTCTTCCGAACCTTGAACGTGGCCGTCTTGGCCAAGCCGCTCATCACCCGCACGAATCGGGGTTGCGCGTACGGGGGAAGCTCGGACACTGCACGCCAGAAGCGATCCGGGTCGAACTCGCCCAAAGGAACCACCGCCGCCAGCCCGGCTCTTCCTTCCATGTTCGGAACGGGGATGCCGATGATCGTCGCCTCTTCGATGCCATCGTTGTGGGCGATTACATCCGCGACCTCGGCCGTCGACACGTTCTCGCCCTTCCATCGAAACGTATCTCCGATGCGATCGACGAAATAATAGAACCCGTCTTCGTCGTATCGGAGCAGATCGCCTGAGCGGAAGTACTCATCCCCCGTCTTGAAGACGTCGCGAAGAAGCTTCCGTTTGGTTGCGTCTTCGTCCGTGTAGCCCCGGTACTCGAGTCCCGCAGTGGAAACCTTCGGCACCCGAATGAGCAACTCGCCCGCCTCGCCCGGGTCGCAAGGAATACAGAAGCCACGGTCATCGCGTATGTGCTCGTCGCGATCGATGTCGTAGCGAGCGAGCCGCATCCAGCCGGCAAGACCACCGAGCGGCACGCGGCCCACCGACCCCTCTCTGCCGCTCAGGTTGGCGATGAAGCCGGGCGCCTCCGTTGCGCCATAGAACTCGCGTACGTGCTCGATGCCAAACCGAGACTTGAAACGCGGCCAGATGTCGGGACGAAGACCATTGCCGACGGCGACCCGTACTGGATTGGGCAGCTCCTTCGGATGCGGCGGCGAGTTGACGAGATAGCGGCACAGCTCGCCGATGTAGAGGATCGCGGTCGCGTGGTATCGATGCACGTCGTCCCAGAAGGCGCTCGCGCTGAACGATTCGCGGATCGCCACCGGCACGCGCGAGGTGATGGCGGCCGCCACCCCCAAGAGGAAGCCGCTTGCATGATAGAGGGGAAGCACGCAGTAGAGCTTGTCATCTGGACGGAACTCGTACATGAGCGGCCCGAATCCGGCGCCGGCCAAAATGGCGCGCGCATGAGAGATGCGGCAGGGCTTGGGGAGGCCCGTGGTGCCCGAAGTGTAGATGTAGATGAAGTCGTCTTCGGCCCGAACCGGTGCAGGTGGGTAGGGGACAGTGGGTGCGTTGCCGAGAAATCGCGCGTAGGGATCGTCGTCGAACACCAAGATGCGATCGAGCGACCGACAGACCTCTTCGCAATCCCGCAAGGCCGGCTCTAGCGTGTGGCTCACCAGAACGACCCTGGCTTTCGACGCTTCGATGGCGTGCGAGAGGGGACGCCCTCGGAGGTTGGTGTTGATCAGCGCGGCGGTCGCGCCAACGCGTGAGATCCCCAGCACCGCCGCGATGTAAAACGGCGAGCTCTCTGCAAGCACCGCGACCACCTCACCTTGCTTCACCCCAGCGCCGGCGAGCGTGTGAGCCATGCGTGAGGTCGTGCTCGCGACCTCCGACCAAGTCAGATGCTCCCCATCCATTTCGAACGCGAGGTCGTGCGGCGCAGCCTCGGCATTGCGAAGCGCCACCTCCAGCAAGCTCTCGACCCGCTTTAGCTTCGTGCGTAAGAGCCATGGAAGCGTTCCGCGCAACGCGCGGGGTCCTACGCGAAGCTCTGCAGCGACGGAGGATCGCCAGAACGGAGACGCAAGGCGTCGAAACATGTCGGGAAGTGTACGCAGCGCCGGACTAGATTCGAGCCCTTTTTTCGACCTGCTGTGTTACAAAGATCGGCCCGTGCCGACGTGGACCGACATCAGGGATCACGCGAGGTCCAGCTACAAGTTGGCCGAGGAGCACGAGCACGGCTTCAAGGTCGTATTCGAGTATCCGGGAGGCCGGCTCCAGGCCGTGATCGTGACCCACTATCACGCAATGGGCCGTGCCTGGGTCGATTTTTCGTCGGCGTGTTGCCGGGTCGGGCGACTGGAGCCGACCGCGGCGTTGCAACAAAGCTTCAACCTCGCCGTCGGCTCTCTGTGCTTGGATGGCGATGTCTACGTCGTGCGCCACACGGTCCTCCTGAACGAGTTTCAGCTCGCGGATCTCGAGCTTTTCATGCATGCGGTCGCGCGCGCTGCAGACCAGATCGAGCAAGCGCTTCCCATGTACGAGCCCGCGTCCGAGCCCGCGCTCGACGCGGAGGAGGAGCTAGCCTGAAATGCCGTTTGCGGTCGAGCTCTCGGGCCTCTTCGGCGTGTTCATGGTCCTGGTGGGGGCCTGGGGACTTCTCGCACCCCTGCGTCTGACCGAGCTCATCCAGCGGTTTGCTACCAAGAGCGGCCTGTTCGTAGCGGTGGCCATCCGTTTGCTGCTGGGTCTCCTCCTGTGGTTTGCGGCGCCACAGTCGCGTGCTCCTCTCTTGCTTCAAGTGCTGGCGCTGCTCGCCGTCCTCGCGGCAGTCACGCTCCCCTTCGTCGGGGTCGACCGCTACAAAGCCCTCATCGAATGGTGGACGAGGCTCTCCACCGGAAACCAGCGGCTCTGGAGCCTCCTGGCAGTGCTGTTCGGCGCGACGATCCTCTGGGCTTTGTTGCCGACTGCGACCTGATTCGCCCGACGGCGCAAAGGCGCGTCGAACACGATCAGAAACCGGTACCGCCGAGGCGATCACGGTCGCCCCGATAGATGAAGCCGACGAAAGGCTCCATCCACCACTGCGTGCGTTCGAAGAATCTGCCTTTGCCGCTCATCGAGTACTGGAAGCCCACGTCGAGGTACATCGCTCTTTTGAGATGGATGGCCAATCCCGCCTTGCCCGTGAAGCCCGGCGCGAACTGTCCGCGACCGTCTTCGCGGCAATAGTACCAGCCACAGCCGGCGCCGAGCGGCTCGAAGCTCCAGATGTTCGCGTCGAACGCACCGGTGACGTACGGGAGCACGGCGTCTATGATGGGAACCTGAAAGCGCACCTCGGGCGAGAAGAACAACCGCACCAGGGGCTCGTTCCCCAAGCGTTTGAACACGTTGGGGATGTCGTTGGTATCGATCCGGTTCCATTGAAAGCCGAGCCCGAAACCGAAGACGAACCACTCGAGATCGAAGCCTCCCCAACCCATGATACTCGCGCCCGGCCTCACGATGCTTCGATCGACGTCCAAGAACACCGGGACTCCCAACTTGACTCCGCCCTGGAACCGCATGTTCACTCGGCCTTCCTGCGCCATTCCGCTCGACGCGGAGGCAAGAACCATCAAGCCCAGCAACGCAACCAGCCCCGTGCGTCTCATCGATTCTCCAACGAATGTCGTGCATGGGCTGCAAGCCAGCTGCGGTAGTTGCGATAGCCGATCTCGCCGTAGCGTTCTTCTATCCACTCTGCGAGGGCGTTCATCGCGGCTGGAGACATGGGCGCCCCGGCGGCTGCATCCTTCGCCACGGCTTCGGTGCGGGCGGATGAGCCGCCCGGGATCTCTTCCGGCTCGTCGCCTACGCCGAGATACGCTGCGACGACATTCTCGACGATTTCGACAGCGTTGGCGCGGCTGTCTTTGATGTTTCCTTTACCCGTGAGCACGTTGCCCAACCCGAACACGCCTGGAAGGCCGTGCACCTCGCCGGTTTCCCAACTCTCGAAATAGTACAGCTCGCCTTGGACCGGAATGCCCGCAATGGGTCTTGGAACGCTGCCAATCGAGCTGATCACCATCGTGGCGTGCACGTCGAGCTCGGATCCCTCGACCGGGCGGACGCGTCCCTCGACCACCTCGGTCTTTTGAAAGCGAATCCCGGCGAGCCGTCCATCCTCGACGATCGTGGCGACGGGAAGACAGAGCGGCTCGAACTTAACGAAGTACTTACGCATGACCCGCTCCATGATCTTGACGCGAGCCGCTTGGAGCTTGGTCAGCTGCTCCGGCGTGGGATCATCGGCGCTTGCCAGTGGCATGTCTTCCATCCGGCGTCTGTAGTAGAGGGTGCACCCCTGCACGCCGAGCTCGTCGACGGTGAGGCCATGCGCCTCGAGGGTCTTTGGAATGCCCTTGATCTCCATTTCGACGATGTCGACGTCGATCCCCCGCGCGCGCAGGGCTCGGGCGTAGAGCTCCAGGTTCACGATCTTCACCACGTCGATCGACGCCAGCCCGCCGCCCACTACGATGACGTCGTCTGGGATCTCGAAGACCGGTCCATCGTAGCCGTCGTCGTGATAGTGATTGAACCAGTAGACGAGCTCGTTCTGGTACACCAAGCCGCGGCGGACATACTGGTGCGCCCCTTCTACCGGAAGCGGGCGGTCACGCCATGCGCCGTTCGCGAGGATGATCGCGCTGAATCCCATCTCGCGATAGAGCTCGTCCCACGGCAAGTCCCGGCCGACCTCGGTTCTCGGGACGAAGATCACCCCGTCCCGCAGAAGGTTCTCGTCGATCCGACGGTATTCCTTTTCTCTCAGTTTTTCGTGCCAGCGTGGGAGGCCGTCTTCGATCTTGCCGTAGGGACGCGCGCCCTGCTCGAACACCACTGCGAGCGCGCCTTTGTCGGCACAGATTGCAGCCGCTTCGGAGCCGGCGACGGCTCCCCCAATGATCGCCACCACCGGTTTTGGCTCGGTGGCGTCCTTCAAAGCTTGGAGCTCGTCCACGAGGCGGGTCTAACCTGATTCGGCGAACGGAACAACCGATACGCTACATGAACCGAGAGGTGCCGCTGACCCCGGTGCTCCTGAGGTCGTCGCTGAACTGATACCGAGGATCGAGCAGGTCGTTGATCCGGTTCATGACGAGGTCCACCGCTCCCTGAAACTTCGCTCGGTGCTCGTGCTCGGCCTCTGCCGTGAACGGCGCATACGGCTCGTCGATGTGGAATTCCGAAAGCTCTTCGTAAGGTATCGGCGGGCCGATACGATAGACGATGGTGCCCGCCTTACCGATGGGCAAAGAGCCCGTGTAGACCAGGTCGCAACCGTTGCAGCCTACCGGGACGATGGTCTTCTCGTACCGCAGCGCGATCTCCATCATCCCGATTCTGCCCCTCGGAAGACGGATCGATCTCGTGCCCTGTGGAAACACGAGCAGATCCAGACCGAGCTCGAAGGAACGCTCGTTGAGGCGGACGAACTCGGCCATCATCTCGTTGAATACACGGTTGATCCCTTGTGCATAGGAACAGCGGTCGGGATCGAAGTCGACGCCGAGGATGTTGCGTTTCTTCTCGAAGAGCTCGGTTGGAATTGCCGAAACGTCGACGGTGCTCGAATCTCGGTCGGGATCGACTTCGTAATTCACGAGCGCCCGAAGCGTGTCGTACTCGGCTTCGGTGGAACGTCGTCCAATGGTCAGGCTGAAGTCCTTGGTGATGACGTAGCCACGGGAGACCGTCGGGAGATTGCTCGTCAGCTCCATGAACGTCGCCACGATCGGTTGCTCGTAGTACTTGCCCTTCACCCATACCGTCATGTAGCGATCTTCGAGCTTCCACATCTTGTACATGAAGGGGAAGTAGTTGAACCGGTCGGTGTGATTCATTGCAAAGATGACCGGCTCCTCAGGCACGTTTTCGAGGCCTTCGAGTCGGATGTCGATGCCGGGGAGGAGGTTGTAGTTCGGCGTGAGCACCGCATGTCCAAAGATCACTTGGCCGATCGGTCGCTTCATGAGCCGAATGCGCTTGAGTCGAGGCAGATCGAGCATCGGTGGGCTACGATGTGCTCAAAAGCGCTGGGCTTGTCAATTGGGAAGCCGGAGCCGTTGAGCCACGAGGGTTGCCATCGCCATGATCGTGACTTGAGGATTGACCCCGACCGCGGTGGGAAAGAGGCTGGCGTCCGCGACGTAGCAACCGGGAAGATCCCAGAGCTCGCCGCTCATGTTCACGACGGAGTCACGCGGATCGCTGCCCATGCGGCAAGTGCCCATCATGTGCACCGTGAAGAGCTCGATGGTGCTTCGGGAGCGCTGCGTGCGCTCGATCTCGGCCAAGTCGTCGACGTCGTTCGCGACGTGAAAGTTGCTGAATGGCAGAATCACCTTTTCGGCGCCCATTTCGAAGTGAAGCGTGGCCAGGTAGCGCACCCCGCGGAGAAACCGCTCGTGATCGTATGGGGTGATGCTGTATTTCGCCAAGGGAGCGCCGAGGCAGCGGCTCACACTGCCGGCATGGGAATCTTCGACGAGCACGCCGGTCATCGCCATGGCGTTGTAGCGCTTCATCAGCTCGAGCGCCTCGTCGCCGAGGAATGGAATCTGCGCCGCCGCCGTTCCCGGCGGAACGGCGTTTTCGGCCATCAAGATTCCTTCGTCTCGAAACTCGCGGATCTGGCCGCCCTGGCTCACGCCCTGCCACGCATAGATGTCGTGCGGGTAGATTGCGAGCACCTTGGTGTTGGGATGACAAAGAAAGTTCTTGCCGAGCTGCCTGCTGGGCCGTCCCAGGCGATGTCGCAGAAGCAAGAACGGCGTCTGAATGGCCCCGCAAGCGACGACGACCGCCTTTGCCCGCACCCGCACCTCGACGTCTTCCTCGCGGGTCCGCGGATTGATTCCACTACCCAGCACGCCGACACATCGGCCGTTCTCGATCCAAAGCCGGTTTGCCCGGACCTCGGTGAGACACCGGGCGCCGCGCGATAGCGCCCGAGGCAGGTAGCTGACCAACGTCGACTGCTTGGCGCCCGTCGGGCACCCGGTGAGACATTGGTTCGACCCCACACAACGGTCTTGCGCCCGGCGGTTCGGCTCGTACCGCCAACCAAGTCGTCGTGCGCCCCGTTCGAGAAGACGGCTGTCTTCGCCGATCGAGGAGGGATGCTGCGGCTTCGCGTGGATCCGTTGTTCGACCCGGTCGAACACGGGCTCCATCGCCTTGGGTCCGAGATCGGGCTGTCCGGTGAGCCGGGCCCACTGCATGAGCACCTGCTCGGGCGGTCGCCACGTCATTCCCCCGTTGACCACCGTGCCTCCGCCCACGCATCGGCCTTCCGCGTAGGGAATCGGGGGTCGTCCCATGATGATGGTGCCGCCGGCGTCTCGGAAGAGACGCGGAAGCGATTCGGTCAGGTATGGATTGAAGCTCGAAGTAGGATGGTATCCACCTTCCTCCACGAAGAGAACGTCGCGACCCGCTTCGGCCAACTCGGTTCCCACCACGGCGCCCCCTGCGCCGGTGCCGATGACGGCCACCTCCGCTTCATGCGTCTCGACCTGCCGATAGTCTCGATGAGCCAGGATCGTCATGGCGCCAAAGCCGCGGGGTGATGAACCTCGTCGTCGGAGCCAGGCTCGTGGCCCTCGATCCACCGACGCCTGAGCTCGATTCGATCGGCCACGAAAGGGACAGGCGCGTACTTGATCTCTCGATGGGCGAAGTCCTGATCGAAGTAGCTCGACATGAACAGCCCCACCGGACCGTACATCAAGAGGCGGATGGGCAGCCAACGGCTCTGGGTCAACGCCACGAGGTGGCGACGCGCGACAGCGGCCGGGAGCGCCGTGAGAGGACGGAGCCCACGAAGCCGCCACAGTGGCGCCCAGTTGAGCAGGCGCATGCCCCAAAGGAACATCCTCGCAGACGAGCGCGGCATGTATCGCAGGGAGACCAACGCATGGCGGGTCACCTCTTCGAGCGTGTCCGGGGTGCGCGGGCTCTCGGGAATGATAGAGTCCGCCAGCGTGAGGAGAATTCGGCGCATCCGAGCGCCGACCTCCATCGGGGCCGCCAGGATCCAGGCATCATCGGGGTGTCGCTCGAGCACCGGACTAGCCACATTGATGCGTTCTGGCTGACTTTTCCATGGGCGGTGCTACAAAAACGGGAGCCCTGATAGTATCAAATCAGATACCCATGAGTGGCGAGCCCGGCCGACAAGACTTAGGTTGGGCCGATAACAAAAGGAGACTGAGTGGCGAAACGGAGCCAAAGAGGAAAACGAAACAAGTTCGAGCGCGAATTCGAGCCGGAAGACAAGCGCGATGACCACATCAAGCTGAGCGGTGTGGTGACCCAGGTGTTCGCGGGAGGCCAGTTCGAGGTGACGACCGACTCGGGCGCAAAGGTGCGCGCCCAGCTCTGCGGCCGGATGCGCAAGTTCAGAATTCGCGTGATCTTGGGCGACCGTGTGACCGTGGCGCTGTCTCCATACGACTTGACGCACGGCATGATCGTGTTTCGCGACAAGTAAGCCGGCCGTGTACGAAGGGGCGTTCCGCATCCTCAGAGCACTCGGCGATGGTCGATCGCGCTCGCAGGATGAGGTGGTCCGGGATGCCGGCGAGGCATCGTCGGTCGTCCGCGACGTGGTGGAGCGCTATCCGCAATGGTTCGAAGACCAGGACGGGCAAATCCGCTGCTCGGAGCGAGGCCTGGCGGCGCTCGCCCGCGAGCTCGTAGCCCGCGGTTGGCACCGAGATCTCGCCCCGGATCTCGCGGAATGGCGGGCCTTCTACGAGCGAATGGCGTCGGAGCGTGGCGCGCCCAAACGCGCCCTGGATCAAGTGTATGTCACGACTGACACCGCCGTTCGGCGCGCGACGCTTTTGCTGGAAGCTGGCGAGCACCAGCGCGGCCTGGCCTTCCTCGGCGACGACGACTTGACCAGCGCAGCCGTTCAACTCGCCGGGGCGCAGCGCAAGATCACCGTGCTCGACACCGATGCCGAGATTCTCGGAATCCTCTCTCGTCATGCTGCGGCGCTCGGATGGGAGCACGAGGTCGTCGAGCACGACCTGCGGCATCCCGTTCCTCGGAAGATGAAGGGCCGTTTTGGCGCCGTCTTTACGGATCCGCCCTACGCGCTCGAAGGCTTCAATCTCTTCGTGAGCAGAGCGGTCGACCTGCTCAAACCGGACGGGCGTCTCTATGTCTGCTTCGGTCAGAGTCGGCGAGCAAGCGAGCGTGGGCTGCAGAAGCAGCGTGTGTTGTGTGAAGCCGGCCTGCTGATCGAAGCCGTGTTCGAGGACTTCAACGAGTACCAAGGAGCGGAATCCATCGGCTCCCGCAGCGCGCTGTGGCGATGTCGCGTGACGCCCGAGACGCGGCCCTTGATTCGGGGCGAGGTCGAAGGGCCCCTCTACACCAGCCGTCCCTCGGGCTCCTAGCTCTGGGCCGCGACGATTTCATCGCACCAGGCGATGAAGTCCTTGGTGACTTCTTGCCGATTGGTTTCGTTCAGCATCTCGTGCCGGCCCTCGGGGTAGAGCTTGAGCCGAACGTCGAAAATCGCCGCGCGCTTGTACGCGTCGTGAAGACGTTTCATTCCCTTGCCGAAATCGCCCACCGGATCCCTATCACCGGCGAACAGATAAAGGGGCTTGTCCTTTGGAACCTTCGCCACGTTGCTCGGGTTGGCGATTCGATCGAGAGCCCCCAGCATGTCGATCCAGACCTGGGTTGACACCGCGAATCCACAAAGAGGGTCCGCCACGTACTTGTCGACTTCGTCCGGGTCGCGCGACAACCAATCGAACTCGGTACGAGTCGGAGCAAACGCCTTGTTGTACTCGCCGAAGGTGAGACGCTGAAGGATGGGGCTCGGTTTGCGCTTGCCCACGCGGACCCGCTCGATCCTGGCCACGACTTTGCCGAGCGCCGCGATGGGAGGAGGCTTCCCATTGGATGACGACAGGGCCGCGGCGATCATGTCCGCCGGATGCTCGAACAAGAGCTGCTGCAAGACGAAAGAGCCCATCGAATGGCCCAGCACGATGATCGGCACACGCGGATGGCGTTTGGCGATCTCGCGGTTGACTCCGTGGGCATCCTCGACGATGCGATTCCAACCGTCGTTGTCCGCCATGTGGCCCGGCGGCATGCCCTCCGCGATGCTCCGGCCGTGGCCCCGGTGGTCGTGCGCGTAGGCGCTGTAGCCGGCCGTCGCGAGCGCTTGGGCCAAACGCTCATAGCGTGCCCCATGCTCGGCCATGCCATGAAGCACCTGCACGATGGCCTTGGGTTGATCGACCAGCCAGCCGCGAACGAATAGGTTTGCCCCATCCACGGTTTGAAACGTGAAATCCACCGCCTTCATAGGGGCCGAGCATACTCGAAATGGCCCAGCGCGCCTCTAATCGAGCCGCAGGAAGCGGCTCCACAGCTCGAGGCCTCTGTCACTATACCTTTGGAGGATTTCGATCATCCCAGAGCGCTTGTCTTCGTCGATCAACGGATGCGGAAGAAGAGGGTCGAGCACTACCTGACGGATGCCCGCCCGGCCCATCAGGAAGGACTCGCGCACCGAATCGTCGAGCGGGAGCTCTTCCAAGCGATTCATGCTGAGCGCGAGCCGTCCGTGCAGCTCCGCGTAGGTCTGCTCCAGTCGAGTCCCGTCCCAAAGGCTTCGTGCTCGGCGGTCTTCCGCGGGTTCGAGGTCGTCGAGCCGAAATACCGAGGCATCGGCGTCGAGGCCCAGCGCTTCGAGCTCTTCGCGTATGCCTTCGATTCCCGGCGTCAGGTTGTTCGGCCTGACGAAAAGGCCGGGCTTCAGCTCCTCGAAGCCGAGGTAGCGCAGCGCGCGAAGCCTGCGGCGGAGCGCAGGCCGGTCCGTCCGAGACAAGTCCGCGGTGAACACGGCGACCCAAGACCCATCCCAATCGCCAAGCCGCTGCGAGACGTTCCGCCAGCCATGGATCTTCTCGTTTACCACCTTCGCGCTGGGCCCGAGGCGGTATTCCCCCCGGCGCGGCGACTCGATCAGGCCTTCGCTCCGAAGCCGCACGATCGCAACCCGAACGCTGTTCTCGGCGATGTCGAACACGGATGCGGCCTGCACCAGCGAGCGGACCGGCAAGGTGCTCCCGTAGATCGACTGCCCCGCGGAAAGGACCTCGAGCACGACCGCCTTGGCGCTTACGTTCATCGGGACGAAGATTACAGAAAAAAGGGAACTGTTCTAGCCGGCGTAATAGAACGTGTTCCACTCCGGCAAGCCCAGGCTTGCTCCTACCGGCTGCTGACACCGCAGAAGTCGAGCGCTAATACTGGGCCGCGATGCCTCGGCTCAGTGTCAACGTCAACAAGGTCGCAACGCTTCGGAACTCACGAGGCGGGACGGTCCCGAGCGTGGTGGAGGCGGTGCGCGTTTGCGTGGAGGCCGGAGCGCCGGGAATCACCGTGCATCCTCGCGCCGACCAACGACACATTCGGCCTGCCGACGTCTTCGACATCGCCGCGGTGCTCGAGCCCGTGCGGGATCGGGTGGAGTACAACATCGAGGGCGACCCGAGGCCCGACTTGGTCGATCTGGTCGAACGGATAAGACCCGACCAGTGCACGCTGGTGCCGGTTCGCCCCGGCGAGCTCACCAGCGAGGCTGGCTGGCCCGCAAGCACTCCCAAGGAGCAGCTAGCCGAGATCATCGCGCGCCTTCGGGAGCGCGGCGTTCGGGTGAGCGTGTTCGTCGATCCGGAGCCGGGGCCCATCGACTGGGCCGCCGAGCTCGGCGCCGACCGGGTCGAGCTCTACACCGAACCCTACGCGCGTGCGTTCGAAAGAGGCGGAGAGCTGCTCGAGCGATCGCTACACCGTTATCGCGCTGCCGCCGAGCGCGCATCGACCAACGGCCTCGGAGTCAACGCGGGCCATGATCTCGACTTGGCAAACCTTCCCACGTTCCTCAGCGTGCCCCACGTCGACGAGGTTTCGATCGGGCACGCGTTGATCGCGCGGGCTTTGTTCGTGGGACTCGGCGCGGTAGTCGAGGAATACTTGCGGATTACCGCTTTCCGTTGACTTGAGGAACCAGTTTTCTAGAGTGCCCACCCAATGGCCGAACGAACCCACGGCAACCCTGTGACCGCCGTTCTGAGCGGGGTGCTCGATCAACGAAACAAGGATCCGAAGGTCACGCCCGTGGGGCCTGAGACGCGGCTCGAGGGACGCACCTGCCTAGTCACAGGCGCCAACAGCGGGCTCGGCAAAGGCATCGCCATTCGCCTCGCCAAGCGCGGCGCGCGCGTGATCATGGCGTGCCGAAGCGGCATTCCGGAGGCGGGGCAAGAGGTGCGCGCCGCGAGCGGGAACGACGCGGTCGAGATGATCCGTGTGGACCTGAGCGACTTCGACTCGATCCAGACTTTCTGCGACGAGCTCCGCGACAGAAAGGTCACGCTGGATGCAGCGATCTTCAATGCAGGGGTCGTCCCCGCCACCTCCCGCACGAACAAGCACGGGCTCGATCTCATGTTCGCGGTGAACTTTCTGGCCAAGTTCGTCGTGCTCGACAGGCTGCTCCGTGATGGCGTCATCCCGAACGCCGTCTTCGGTCACAATCCGAGGCCCGGCAATCCGCCGCGAATCATATTCGTCTCTTCGGAGACGCATCGGAGCTCGATCCCGATAGACTTCGAACGCTTTGGCGTGCCAATCCAGTATGGCGTTGCAGACGGCGTGAAGTACTACGGTCTCAGCAAGCTGCACCTGACCACGTACTTTCACGAGCTGTCTAGGCGCCTCAACCCGGGAGGTGGGACCAATCCCGACGTCTGCGTGCACGCGTTGTGTCCCGGTGCGGTAAACTCCAACATGGCCCGCGAGGCCCCCGCCTGGTTGAAGCCGATCCTCAAGCCCGTAATGACAGTGTTCTTTCAGAGTCCGGAGAAAGCTTCCATTCCAGTCGACTATCTGGTGGCATCCGACGAGATGGGAAGAAAGACGGGGGTCTACATGCACATGATGCGGATCAAGGAGTCATCCGATGCTTCGAAAGACCCGGGCAAGGGCGCTCTGCTGTGGACCAAGACCGAAGAGCTTTTGCGTGCGCACGGCGTGACTTGAGGAAACCAAATGAGTGATGATCTGATCAAGAAAGAGCGCGAGATCGTGGACGGGACGGTGTGGAACCAGTTCTGCGACACGCTGAAGATGGCAGGCAACGTGGTGATGGGACCCAACGCGCCGAGCGACCCGATGAATCGCATGGAAGGGTTTCGATACTTGAGCCGAATCACACGTGCGGCGTTGCAAACCTTCGTCGAGCACAACGACCCAATGGCGCCCGTGTTGCAGCGAGTGGTTCACGAAACTGCGAAGATGGGCGCTGATCACCCCGACAACTACTACCAGAACGCAGCGATCAGCGGCGAGCACGAGTATCGAATCTGGGGTGACCGGGGCACGGTTCACTACCTCGGGTTCTTCACGCAAAAGGGAAACTACGGACAGGGCCGTGGGATGCCGCCCACCGGTTACCTCGAAGCCTCGGAGATGCACATCGAGCCGGACGGGACCTTCGAGATCATCGTCAGCACCGAAGAAAAGCCTGGGAACTGGCTGCCCATGGAAAAGGATACGGGCACCCTAATCGTCCGGCAGACGCGGTTGGATCGGGAAAACGAAACGATCGCCGATCTGCACATCGAGCGAATCGGTGGAGATGGGATGCCGTCGTCGTTCGACCCCGTGAAGTGCGCGGAGGGGCTGACCATGGCGGCCGGGCTCGTCGCGGGTGCATCGATGTTGTTCGCGAGTTGGGCCGAAGGGTTCAAACAGCACACCAACAAGCTTCCGCGGTTCGATCAGAACGTGTCCAACATGGCAGGCGGCGTGCCCGACATCGCCTACTATCACAGCTACTGGAAGCTCGCGCCGGATGAGGCGCTCGTCATCGAGGCCACCCCGCCCAAGTGCGAGCACTGGAATTTTCAGCTCAACAACTACTGGATGGAATCGCTCGACTATCGGTACTACTCGGTGCACGTGAACAAGCACACCGCGAAGTACCGTCCCGACGGGTCCGTGCAGGTCGTGGTGGCCGCACGCAACAAAGGTTTCGACAACTGGATCGACACGGTAGGCCACGAGGAAGGCACGATGTGCTGGCGTTGGGTTCGCGCAGACGAGCATCCCGAGCCGCAGACGCGCGTGGTCAAGCTGTCCGATCTCTGAGGCCGCCGATGGCTTCGGCGGAGCTCACCGGCGCGTTTGATCCACCCTATCGACCGAGGGCAATTGCCATCGCAAACCGGGTGGGGCGGCTCTTGTCGGGAGTTGGCGTGGGCGGTCGACCGATCACGCTTGGCGGCATGCTCTCGCAGGCGCGCCACAAGACGGGGCTCCGGGACTTCGGCGACGAAGCGTTCCTCGAGCCGTTGGAAGTGCTCATCGACTCGATTAATCGCGAAGCGGCGCTCAATCCCGTCGGTCACATGATCATCCGCAGCCGCATCGTCGGCGTGTTGGCCAACAAGCTCGTCGCCGAGGACACGATCAAGCGCCATCCGGAGATTCTCGACATACCCGTCGAAGCACCGGTCGTCGTGGCGGGCCTGGCGCGCACGGGAACCACGATGCTGCATCGTCTGATCGCGCGTGACCCCGCCATCCGTTCACTTGCATCGTGGGAGGCGATCAACCCGGCGCCCCAGAAGCGCAAGCCTTGGCAGCGAAAGGATCCACGTTTCGCGCAAGCAGCTGCCGCGGCGCGAGGGCTTCGGTACATGTCGCCTGGCTTCTTCGCGATTCATCCGGCCGAGGCCAGTGCGCCGGAAGAGGAGGTGATCCTTCTCGAGCAGTCCTTCCTCACGACGACTCCCGAAGCCATGATGAACGTGCCGACGTATTCCACGTGGCTGGAACGGCAGGACCACGTGCCCGCCTACGAGGCGTTGAAGCGCATGATGCAGTACCTCCAATGGCAGCGTCCCGGCATCGGCAAGCCGGTTCGGTGGGTATTGAAGACACCGCACCACCAAGAGTATTTCGATCCATTGCTGGAGGTGTTTCCGGGCGCGACCATCGTGCACACGCATCGCGACCCGCTCAAGACCAGTCCGTCGCTATTCAGCATGCTCACGCACCTTCAGCTGATCTTCAGCGATGAGGTCGACCCCCATCGGGTGGCACGCCATTGGCTGTACAGGATCGAGAACATGGCCAGTCGCGCCATGGCGACCCGAGAGCGGGTGGGGGACCGAGGCTTCGTCGATGTTTCGTACTACGATCTAGTGGCGGATCCGATGCCGGAGATTGCGCGGATCTATGATGCCGCAGGCCTGACGCTCACCCCCGAGGCCAAGGACGCAATGGAAGCCTCGAGAAAGGTGGACAAGCAGCACAAGTACGGCCGGCACCGATACTCGCTCGCCGACTTCGGGATGAGCGAGGACGACATCGAGTCCCGCATGGCCCGCTACCGGATCCGCTTCGACGTCCCATACGAGTGAAAATCGCCACCACCACGTCGGTCTGGCATTAGGATGCGCGCATGGACGGGGTTGGGGCGCGGTTGATCTCGCTGGTCGGCCTTCTCGCGATGGTAGGCGTGGCGTGGCTGCTTTCGGAGCACAGGCGCCACGTGCCTTGGAGGTTGGTGGGTTGGGGCATCGGCCTACAGCTCTCGTTTGGCGTGCTCGTGATGAAGACCGACTTGGGGCTGGCTCTCTTTTCGGTGCTCAACGATCTGGTTCTGGCGCTCCTCGGATTCACTGCGAAAGGAACCCAGTTCGTCTTTGGCGATTTCGCATCCGAGACGTTCACCATCGCCATCAACGTGCTGCCAACGCTAATCTTCTTCTCGTCGTTGATGACGATTCTCTACCACCTCGGCATCATGCAACGTTTCGTCAACGCGTTCTCGTGGCTGATGCGCCGAACCATGCGCACCTCCGGGCCCGAGACGCTCTGTGTGGCGGCCAACACGTTCGTGGGTCAGACCGAGGCGCCACTCATGATTGCGCCGTTCATCCGCACGATGAGCATGTCCGAGCTGATGGCCGTCATGACCGGCGGGTTCGCTACCGTCGCCGGCGGGGTGCTCGCTGCCTATGTAGGTCTGCTCGAATCGGTCGTTCCCAACATCGCCGGCCATCTGATCGCAGCAAGCGTGATGAGCGCGCCCGCTGCGTTGGTCATCGCAAAGGTCATGTGGCCAGAGACTCGAGCATCGGACGGGCCGAGTCAGGTGGTCGAGGTAGGCCGCGAGGACGTGAACGTAATCGACGCCGCCGCGAGGGGCGCGACCGGAGGCATGAAGCTCGCGCTCAACGTCGGTGCCATGCTGCTTGCGTTCATTGCGTTGATCGCGTTGACGAATGCGCTCCTCGGCTTGCCATTCCAGCTCTACAACGATTGGATGGGGCTGCGAGGGGCGGCCGCGGTGGAGCCATGGACGCTCCAGCAGATCCTCGGTTGGATCTTCTGGCCTTTTGCCTTCTTGATCGGGGTTCCCTCTGCCGAATGCGCGCAAGTAGGGACCTTGCTCGGAGAGAAGCTCGTTCTCACCGAGTTCGTCGCCTATCTTCACCTTCACCAGGTCCTCTCGGACGGCACCTCGGCGCTTTCGCCACGCACCGTGGTGATTGCGAGCTACGCCTTGTGTGGTTTTGCCAACTTCGGCTCGATTGGGGTTCAGCTCGGTGGGATCGGCGCCATCGCGCCCGATCGCCGCCACGATCTGGCAAAGCTGGGGCTGCGTGCGATGGTCGGTGGAATGCTCGCTTCGCTGATGACTGCCGCAGTGGCGGGGATTCTCGTGTAGGGCGCGCGGCGGCGGCGACGGGCATCGGCGCCACGGACGGCGTCTCTCTTACTCGAGGCGGGCCAGCTCTTCGTCGAGGCGGGCGTTCAGAGCGTCTTCGGCGTCCGGGCTGGGGCTTGCACGCGTTGCGCCGGCGCGCTTCCTGACCCTTCGCGCCATCACGACGAACCACAACGTCGACAACGCGACTGCAAGCATTGGGATGATCCAGCCCCACTTGACGGGGGGGATGGTCAAGTCGAAGCCAGGCACCCTGTCTTGAAGTCGATTGCGGATCTCGGCTTCCGGCACACCCTCGGCCACCCACTCGTTGATGTCCTGCCGCCACTCCGCGGCTTTCGGGCTCGGACACGAATCGAGCGTCTTGCCTGGACAAAACGGGCTGGCGGTGTTGCGCACGATGGTCTGCACCTGCCGGCTTTCGCTGGGACTGTCTTGCGTGGGCTCGGCCGCGCATCCCAAAAGAAGCATGACCGCGGCTGCTGCGAGACGGCTCATTTCAGGAGCTTAAGCACGCCGACGCCGATGCAACAGGCGACAAATTGTCGCGTCCGGAGCGCCGCGGTCAGACCTTGCAAATCACCGACGATCCGTGCCCGAAGAGGCCCTGATTCACGGTCACGCCGGCCTTGGCTCCCTCTACTTGGCGCGCTCCGGCTCGTCCCCGCAGCTGCCACGTGAGCTCGCAGACCTGGGCGATCGCTTGCGCGGGCACGGCCTCGCCAAAGCAAGACAGGCCGCCACTCGGGTTCACCGGGATCCGGCCGCCCAGCATGGTTTGTCCGTCGCGTAGCAGCTTCTCGGCATCGCCCGGGGGGCACAGGCCGATCTGCTCGTACCAGTCGAGCTCGAGCGCCGTCGACAGATCGTACACCTCGGCGAGATGCATGTCCTCGGGGCCGAGGCCTGATTCCTCGTAGGCGGCGTGCGCGATCGATTCCTTGAAGCCGCGTTCGGGCAAAGTCGCTCCGGCCTTCGAATCCGTCGAGAGGTTCGGCATCTCGATGATCGTATTCGGGTAGACCGGCGTGACCGTGGATACCGCAGCGATCCGCACGGGATTGGTCGCATGCTTGCGCGCGAAGTCCATGCTCGACAGCACGAGCGCTGCAGCTCCATCGCTGGTTGCACAAATGTCGAGGAGATGGAGCGGATCGGCCACCAAGGCCGAGCCGAGCACTTCGTCGAGCGTCACCTCTTTTCGGTATCTCGCGTTCGGGTTGTGCAGCCCGTGACGGGCGTTCTTCACCTTCACCGCAGCGAAATCCTCTTGCGTCGCGCCGTATTCGTCCATGCGCCGCCGGGCGTACAGGCCGAAATAGGTGGGGTTGGTGATCCCCTGCAGGTGGAAACGAAGCCAGTCGGGGTCATCGGGGCGCCGGCCGCCGGTCGGCGCAAAAAAGCCTCTGGGCGCTGCATCGGCGCCAACCACGAGCGCGACGTCGCAAAGGCCCGCCAAGATGTGCGCCCTCGCCACGCCGATGGCCTGTGCGCCCGTGGCGCAGGCTCCGTACGAGCTCGAGACCTTCGCACCCGACCAACCAAGCGCTTGCGCGAACGTTGCTCCCGAGACGAAGCCGGGATATCCGTTGCGGATCGTGTCGCCGCCGGCGACCAGCTGGATGTCCTTCCATTGCAGGCCTGCATCCCTCAATGCATCGCGGGCTGCTGCAACTCCGTAGCCGACGAAGCTCTGGCCCCACTTGCCCCACGGATGCATGCCCAGGCCTAACACGGCGACGTCCTTGCTCATGGCGCACCTTCCGTCTCACCCACCGGTTTCCAGCTCCAAGTGAGATAGGCGTGCTCGTCGTCTTCGTAGAGCGTTCGCAGCACCAGCTCCATGCGCATTCCAGCTCGTAGCGCATCGGCTCCGATGCCGTCGGCGACTCGGCCGAGGATCGTGATCCCCTCCTTTTCGAGCTCGACCGCGGCGATGGCGAACGGCTCGAAGGGCTCCTCGGCTACGAAGGGTGGAGGCGGCTTGTAGGTCGCGCTCGTATAGGACCAGATCGTCCCGATCCGGCTGAGCGGGACTTCCATCAGATCCGCCTCGTCGCAATTGGGATTCCGGCAGAAGGTCCTTTCGGCCGGAAAGAAGTACGTTCCGCACCCGCGGCACTGCGTCCCGAGGAGGCGAGGCTCGAGCGGGTCCATGGTGAACAGGCCTTCGACGGCAGGAAGGGGCGTCTTGTCGGTCATCGTGAACGCACATGAAATAGAACGTGTTTCAGTCGCCTGCAAGCCGGTTCGCTCGAGGCGCCTGGACCGCCCGGTCAGCCCGTCTCGGCATAGCTGGCTTTGGTACGTTCCAGGAGCTCGGTCAGCTCTTCGCGCAGCGCCTCGAGACTGTCTAGCGTGGCGCGGAGGGTCGGACGACGAAGACCATCGATCTCCTCGATCATTCGTTCGAGACGGCGTGCGGTCGCAGTGGCGCGCCTGATTGCTTCCACCCGTTCCGCTCCTTCGGGCTTCGGATGAAAGACGGGATTGAAGCGCCGTCGAAGCTCGGTGACCGGCGCACCTTCCTCGAAAACCGCATGCCGCAGCTCTTCGACCACCGCAGGATCGACTGCGGGGGGCGCCGTTTCTTTCCCAGGTCGTTCGTGAAGCGCCTTGGCGAAGTACTCCACCGCGTCGCACGTCGGAATGCGCTCGTTGAGGCCATCGCGCTTCAACACGGAAGGCGCGTGCCGCTCGAGAGCGACGTAGGAGCCTGTGAGCTTGTCGGCCGTCGCCCGTTTGAGCTGAAGCTCGAGCGAGCAATACGAATAGAAGTCGTCGTATCCCCAGTCGAGATAGGCCTCCCGGTTCCGAACCTCGACCAAGGCCTCGGCCATCATGACCCAGGAACGCTTGAATTCTCGCGCGCGGCGCACGGCATGGACGCGCAGCGCGTCGGCCCCCTGGGCTTCCAGCGCCTCTGCGAGGTCGCCCAGCCTTTGATGCGTACCCATCGAGGCTGTATACCATTGACCGCGTGCCCAAGGCCAAGCCCGATCGAGAGAACACTCGCCTCCGCACCGCGCTCGTCGGTGAGCTTGCGCTGAGGCTGGCCAATCAGGTCATCGAGGGATGTGCCGAGCGTGACGTCACATTGATGCCGTTGAAAGGCGTGCTCCTGCTGGGCAGGTGGCCTGCGTTGCGAGGGCGGCGGGGTCTGGTGGACATCGACCTCTTGGCACGCGCCTCGGATTTCGAGACGGTCACCGGCGTTCTGCGCGCGTTGGGTTTCGAGCCGACCGTGCAGTCGAGCGCGGGAAGCACGTTTTCGAGCGAAGCGTGGCCGCTCAGCATCGACCTACACCACGATCTCTTTCCGCACGCCCTCTTTCGAATGTCTACCGAGGGCGTCTTTTCGAGGGCAGAGCTCGACGCGTCGCTTTTTGCCGCACCGGTCGCACGCATGTCCGATGAAGATCTGCTCGCACATCTCATCGGCCACTTCGTCAAGGGGCGCGGCACCTTTCGTGAGGACACGAGCCTCGACGACATTCGATGGCTACTGGAGCAAGACCTCTTTCGGCTCGAGCGCGCAGGTGCATTGGCAGCTCATTTTCGGGAATTAGGTCTCAAGCGAGCCGCCGGGTACGTGCTCGGTCACGACTCGTTCCGAGATGAGCGCATCCCAAGCGCGGTGCTCGGCTCGCTTAGGCTCTCGCGGCTCGACCGCATCACGATCGCGATCGCGTATCTCGGCACGAAGTCAAACGGCGGCTCGCCTCGGTGGTGGACACCCCATCTGTTGGACCGCGGATTCCTCGCTGGGTCGCGCTCGCTTTTCACCCACGCGGACGAAGCGCGTCGCCGCTACATCGCAGCTCTTGCAGAAGGTGGGAAAAGCATGTCGCGTGCGGGCTCGTGACCGACTAGGAGCATGCCTCGCCGTCTCGGACGGCGTGCCATCCGTGAGTTGCATTCAGACGTTCATACGTTGGGGACGAATGTGGCGTAAGAAGTCGGCGACTGAAGCGACACGACGAGCTTTCGATTCAGTGCCTGCGCGTGCTCCGCGAGCTCTTCGGCCGTAGGTCGGGCCAAGAACCCGCCCCATGATGTGTAGCACAACTCGTTCGCCGCCGATGAGGTGCCTGGCTCGAAGATGCTCAAGAGGATTGGGCCCTCGGGTGCGATGCGGTCGCACGCACGAAGCAACTCCAGGCGATCCGCCCGCCGAAGCACGTGTCCGAAGCTCCCCCAGCCGAGCAGCACGGCGTCGAACCTCGCTTCGCGTCCGAGTCGCAGTCGCGTTCCCTTTTGCAGGAGCACCGCTTCAACGAGATCGTGGTAGCTCGCTTGGTCGATGAGCTCCGAGCCGAGAACGCGCTGGCCGATCCGAAACGCCGGCGTAGAGGGCTCGAAGGCATGAACTTGGTAGCCGAGCTTTCGAAGCGCAGCAGCTTCACGCCCGGAACCGGCTGCGCCGATCAGGATGGATGCGGGCGGGGACGGCAAGCGTCGTGCGAACCATTGCGTCTCCCATGCATAGAGCCCGTCATGATCGTTTTCCCGCCGAAACGAGGCGTCGTATAGCTCGATTGAAAGCGCCTCCTTTTCGCTGTCGAGGAGCGCCCCCTTCAGGATGGCTCCGGTCCAGGCCTCCACCATGCGCTCCATCCCACGCAAGACGGATTGAGCCTGGCGACTTCGCAAAGCCCAGCCTCGAAGCAATCGATATCGTACGCTGGGCCTTTTTCCGGTCATGTTCTCTCGAGTAGATCGAGGAGCTCGTCTGGATGACGCCACGACGCACGCCACGTACGGTTTACGCCGACCAGCGCCCCTAGCGACACTTTCGGCACGAAAAACGAAGCCTCGGTCCAATACTTGAGGCCGAGGCCGATCGAGATGCGCGCCATCGCCGTCTTTTGTCCACGCTCGATGCGGACGAAACGGACGTCGTGTGCAGAGCTCGGGGCTCGCTGCAAGGCATGGCCAGGAACGGGGTAGTATGGGGGTGCATCGCCCGGCTGCGACGCCATCGCATCGTCATCGGTATCGAGGCCCTCGAGATAGTCGGGGCGCCGTGCTCCCGGCCCTGGAGGGTCGAAACGAATCGCGCGCGGCCATCCCCACACGCGCTGGCCGTCGGTGACCACGAACTCGTCGGAGAAATACTTCCAGCCGCGCCGGACCGCTGCCAGGGCAAGCGAGCTCTTCCCGGCGCCGGACGGCCCGGAAAACACGACGGTCGAGCCATGGGACACGAGGGCTGCCGCGTGAAAGACCGCAAACCCGCGTTTGTGCCGCGCCAGCGCCAATCGGTAGAGCCGATGCTCGAAACCAGCGACCAGGTCTTCCACCTCGCCATCCGACCACACGACTTCCCCGTCCAGCACGATTCGAGGTGACTCGTCGGCGGCGATCACTTCGATGTCGCAGGCGGCCTCGGGTCGCACGAGCGGCGACTTCGCGGCCGACCAGTGACGTCGCAAGTAGCGATTCGTTCGCGTGCAAGAGCTTCGTACGCGAACACGAAGGCCGGAAAGAAAGATCTCGTGCTGCTCTAGGGTGCCTCTTTCCACGCGATCAGCTTCCGTTGCTCGAGCTGGCCGAGGAACGCGATCACGTCGCGAGTTACGGTCTCACGTTCCGCGTCGACGTATTTCAGAATCTCGGCGATGATCTCCTCGATGGATCGTTCGCCGTCGATCATCAACCAAATGCCTGCTGCGGTGTCGTTCAACACCAGCAATTGCGGGCTCTTCTCGTTGCCGTCGTAGATGACGACCTCGTCGGTGTCGGTGACTTCGTGCGTCAGGGTGTCCCTGCGTTGAGGCACGCGTCGATCGGAAGCGTCAGGCATGGCAGCTTCCTTCGAGCAGGGCGGATCGGGCTCGACACTCCCAACACGAAAGCTTGTCGCCCCATCGCGCGTCGGCCGAGAGCAGGCTTTTCTTCCGCGAGACTACCGGCTCTGCAGACGTGAGAATCGTTTCGAGGCGAGCCTCATGGATCGACCCAAGCAGCAGGTGCCGGCTGAAAATGCATGGGTACACCTTGCCGTCGTAGCTCACCGCTGCAGAGCCGCCGAAATCTCGTGGTTTGTCGCTCTCGACGCCCCCGGTCTGGATGCTGGCTGGCTGCGCGTCGCTTTCTTTGGGCATGGGGTGCCCGCGACCCACCTCGCGCATTCGATCAAAACGGATGGAGTCGTCCGCCACGCCGAGGCTCCGCAGATATTGGCCGGTCTTCGAACCATGGTGTTGGTTTTCCTTCATGGAGATGACACCGACGCGGACGTTCAGACCATCCTCGACCGCACGGCGAATCGCACGCGAGGTGCGTGAATGGCTCCCCGGTGCCTGGGTGATCGCATCATGGGTTTGTGGGTCGTGCGAGTAAAAGGAAAACGCAAACGAAGGCGCGAGCTCGCGCAGCTGCTCGTACGTGCTTCCTCGAAGCGCAAGCCCATTTGTATAGATCTCGACCCGCGGGATTCCGAGCTCTCTCGCAAGCTCCACCGCTTGGATGCAATGGGGGCTGATGAGAGGGTCTCCACCGGTGAGCTGGACTAGGCCGAAGCCCAGCGCTTTCGCGTCTTCGAGCACCTCACGGATGTCCGCCCATGCGAGGGCCTCCGTACGGAGGGGCGACGATTCAGCATAACAATGCACGCATTGCTCGTTGCACTTCGCGGTGAGCTCGACGAAAAGCTGTCTCCATCCCGAGCCACGCAACACGGTTGCTCGGGTGAGTGGTTGCAACGCCTGCTCCTCCAGCCGTGTCCGGAGTTGCCCCACCAAAGGCTCGAACCGCGCGAGCGCCTCCCAAACCGATGCCGATAGCCGGCCCTTCGATGCACCGAGCTCGGTCCAGCCTTCGATTCGGATCTGCTCCGCGCTGCTCAGCTTGATGGCTTCGAGCAATCCCTCGCTCTCCCAGAGAATCCAATCGTTTGGCAAGAAGTAGCCGGTCTTCTGCCGCTCCATCGGTTTCATCCACCGAGGGGCATGCAGGTCAACGGGTTGCAGCCGTTGGGATTGCAGACCCCTGGCATGCACGTCGACGGGCTGCACGACGCTTGCGCATGCGCCTTGTTCAGGGTGATCGTCGCGAGAACGGCGGGTGCCGTATACGCTGCAGCCTTTAGAAAGTGCCGCCGCGCTCGGTCGAGCTCCTTTGGTTCCCCCACGTCGTTCTTCCTCGCTGCTTCTGTTTACCCCGAAAGTGCACCTAGGTTCCAGCTGACCGGGGCGACCATCGCGGCTCGCCGATAGGCCGGGATTCCGCTCGATGATGCGGAATTGTAGTCAAAAATACTTGTTGACAACCGTGTTTCCGAACCTTTACCGTAAGACTGTCGGCGGCTGACCAAGAATCCCTCCGACAGGGTAAATCGGGACTCCTTTGGGGTACGACACAAACGGGCGCTCGGGCGGGGTTCACACCTCGCCGAGATTTTTCTGTCGTGCTCAGAGACTTCGCTTCTTGCCGCGCAACCCTCGCCGGCTGCCCTTGGGTCTCTTCGGCTTGCCGAACGATTTGCCGCCGCGCCCGCCGTAGTCGCCGTCATTGCCGTAGTCGTCGCGGCTGTAGTCGCGGTCGTCGCGACCGAAGTCTTGGTGCTCGAGCTCGACCCGGCTCAGGTCGTCTGCATGACGTGGGCCGTCGACCGCGAAGCGGTCGCCTCGCGGCTTGAAATCACGCCGCGGACGCGCCGGACGCGGGCGATCCTCTGCGATGTCCAAGCGTAGGGCGCGTCCGCCGACTTCCCGCCCATGCAGCTCTTCGACCGCTTGTTTGGCCTGCTCCTCAGACGCGAATCGGACGAATGCGAAGCCCCGGGGGCGTCCCGTCTCGCGGTCTTTCGGAATGTGCACGTCCACGACCTCCCCAATCTCTCCGAACAACTCGCGAAGCTCTTCGTCCGTCGTTCCAAAGTTGAGGTTTCCTACGAATATCTTGCTTGAGATGACTTACTCCGTTCTCCAGTGTGCAGATCTCGCACGTTTTGGCTTCAAATCCAAGAGGGATAGGGTAATCGAGATTCGAAACGGGTTCAGTAGTGCCAGGGGAACTTCCGATAGTCCTGCGGGCGCTTCTCCAGAAAGGCGTCGCGCCCTTCCTGGGCCTCTTCGGTCCCATAGGCCAGCCTGGTAGCCTCCCCCGCGAAGATCTGCTGACCCACGAGCCCGTCGTCGACCATGTTGAAGCCGAACTTGAGCATTCGCATTGCAGTCGGGCTCTTCGAGTTGATCGCCTCACCCCAGGAAAGCGCGAAATTCTCCAGATCTTCATGGGGCACGACGGCATTGACCATACCCATGGCCGCGCCCTCGTCCGCGCTGTAGCTCAGCCCCACGAAGAACACCTCGCGGGCCTTCTTCTGGCCTACTTGCCGGGCGAGGAGGGCCGAGCCGTAGCCGCTGTCGAAGCTGGCCACGTCGGGGTCGGTCTGCTTGAAGAGCGCATGCTCCTTGCTCGCGATGGTCATGTCGCACACGACGTGCAGGCTGTGGCCGCCGCCCACGGCCCATCCAGGCACGACGGCGATCACGATTTTCGGCATGAACCGGATGAGCCGCTGCACCTCGAGGATGTGCAAGCGGCCGAGCTTCGCCGGATTGACCTCGCCCGGAGCGTCGGTCTCGTACTTGTAGCCATCCTTGCCGCGAATGCGCTGATCTCCACCGGAGCAGAACGCCCACCCGCCGTCTTTGGGGGAGGGGCCGTTGCCGGTGAGCAGCACGCAGCCCACGTCCGGCGTTTGGCGTGCGTGATCGAGCGTTCGATAGAGCTCGTCGACGGTGGCAGGCCGAAAGGCGTTTCGCACCTCGGGGCGGTTGAAGCCGATCCGCACCGTGCCCTGGTCCTTGGCGCGGTGGTACGTGATGTCCTCGAGGTCGAAGCCCTCCAACTCGGTCCACTTCGAAGCGTCGAATATCTCGGAAACCATCGTCGTGCTCACTCCGTGAACTCGTTCAACACCGCCATGATGATGCGGCCGAGAAGCGTTGCGACCTGTTGCCGCGAGAACTCCCCGTCGATCCAACGCTGCAAGATCTCCCCAGCCCCGGTCAACATCATGTCCGCCAGCGCCATTGCCTCGGCGTCGTCTACGCCGGTCAGCTCTCGCAGCGGAATCAACCAAGGCTGAACGAGCTGGCGCCTGAATTCCTTGCTGATGTCGGAGATCTCCTGGTCGGGTGCCACGGCGCGGAGCAGCTGCCAACCACCGGAGCCTCTCGCCTCGATGGTATCGCATGCGGCATCGATGAATGCGCGCGCGATGCCGGCCACGTCGGCGTTCTCTTCCGAGTGTAGGATGTCGGGTGCTCTACTCATGAATTCGTCCCGAAAATCCTCGAGGACGCCCTTGATGAGCTCGTGCCGGTTCGGGAAGAACTTGTATACGACGGGACGTGTGATTCCTGCCGCCGCCGCGACGTAGGGAATGCGCACGTTGTCGACGCCATCGGCGGCAATGATGTCCGACGTGACCCGAAGGAGTTGCTGCTGCCGGTCCTCCGGGCTCAGCCTCGTGCGGGAAGAGTCGCTTGGTCTGTCGCTGGATGAGCTCATGGGTTCACAGAAAAGGGTGGCCTCCAATCCAAGAAGCCACCCCCGATCGAGCACGAACGCCGGACGGCTCAGTCTTGGGCCAGGTTCATCACCTGCTGAAGGCTCATGGCAAGTGTCATGTCGCCCTCGATCTTGATCTTGCCGGACATGAAGGCCTGCATCGGATTGAGCGAGCCGTTGATCATGCCGAGCCAGTCTTCGGCCGACACGGTGATGGTTGCGCCCGGGCTACCGTGGGTGCCCGTGCTGACGAACTCGCTGGTCTTGCCCTTCTTCAGGTCCAAGTTCCACTCGCCTCCACCGTCGCCGGTGATGTTGAACTGGTAAACCGCATTCGGGGCGGTGGCCGCGTCGGTGTTTTCTGCGGCTCGCTTCTCAAACTTCTCGAAGAACTCAGCTACGGATTTCATTGCTATTGCCTCTCTTGTTGTATTGACCGGCGGTCATCGAGCGTTTCCACCCTCCGTTGGGCGTGGCTCGCCGGGGAAAGTTGTAACCGAAATCACCTCCGCATGCACCCCCGCTGTGACCGCAAAAACCCTGAAATTTCAGTCGTCCGCGATGGATAGAGCCCGAACGGGGCAGACATCCACCGCATCTTGGGCGGCTTCCCGTAACTCCTCGGGTGGGTTGGGGTCGATGACCACCAGAGACCCGTCCGGAGCAAACTTGAACAGCTCGGGCGCGACGCCGACACACTGCCCGTGGCCAGCGCAACGCGCTTTGTCGTGAACGATTCGCATGCCGGCGAAAATGTAGACGAAACCACCTGCCGCGCCAGCAAATTCCGCTCGATGGAAACAAGCCAGAAACATGCGCCACATCCTCCGGAAACACCGCGGGTCTACTGTCCGGCGTACTAGCAGGAGGACCGGGGATGGACGCGATCAATCAGGCCGATACGGCATGGCTCATGGTTTCGTGCGCGCTCGTGATGGTGATGACGCCGGGGTTGGCGTTCTTCTACGGGGGAATGGTCAACCAAAGGAATGTGCTGTCATCGTTCATGCACAGCTTCATCGCGCTGGGCATCATCACGCTGCAGTGGGTGGTCATCGGCTACTCCCTCGCCTTCGGATCCGATATCGGGGGCGGCCTGATCGGCGGCTTCGAGTTCGCGTTCTTGCGTGGGGTGGGCCTCGAGCCCCGTGATGGTTCCACGATTCCACACATTCTCTTCATGGCATTCCAGATGATGTTCGCGATCATCACGCCGGCGCTGATCTCAGGTGCGATCGCCGAACGGATGAAGTTCACGGCGTACTTTCTGTTCATCGTCTTGTGGGCGACGCTCGTCTACGATCCGATTTGCCACTGGGTTTGGGGTCCCGATGGTTGGCTTGGAGCGCGCGGGGCGCTCGACTTCGCAGGTGGCACCGTCGTTCATCTCTCCTCGGGCACCGCTGCGCTGGTTTGTGCGATGGTCATTGGTCCCCGCGAACGCCGCGGGCCTCCCCACAATCTCACCCTCACCTTGCTCGGGGCCGGCATGCTCTGGTTCGGCTGGTTCGGCTTCAACGCGGGCAGTGCCCTGGCATCCAACGACAACGCGGCGCTCGCGTTGGTCAATACGCACGTCGCAGCGGCCGCGGCTGCGTTCTCGTGGGCCATTGCCGAGTGGATCAGGCAGCGCAAGCCCACCGCGCTCGGCGTGGCATCGGGTTTGGTGGCCGGTCTGGTTTGCATCACGCCGGCAGCCGGCTTCGTGAGCCCGACCTCGGCCGTGATCATGGGTCTACTGGCCGGCCCGATTTGCTACGCCGCCGTCGTGATGAAGGGCAAGCTGGGTTACGATGATGCGCTCGATGCCTTTGGCATTCATGGCGTGGGCGGCGCGCTTGGCGCGATCCTGACCGGGGTCCTCGCGAGCGCGGCCTGGGGTGGAACCGATGGCTTGATCGGGGGCAACAGCGAGCTCTTCGTCGAGAACCTGCTCGGCGTGCTGGCTGCCGCGGCCTACTCGATGCTCGTGACGTTCGCGATTCTCAAGGCTCTCGACGCCACCATTGGCCTTCGGGTGACCAGCGACCAAGAGCGGGACGGTCTGGACACGAACCTCCATGGTGAGGAGGGGTATCACCTGGGGGGCGCCGGAGGGCTCACCGAGTAGCTGGCGGCCCGTCGCGGAAAGGCGGCATCGAGGGATTGTCCTTCGCGCGCGTCCGTCGTAGTTGTTGGTCATGGGCCTACGCCGATTCGTTTCGAGGATGCTGGGCAAAAAGGAACGTCGAGCGGCGTCGCTGCCCGAGGCCGAAGACCGCGACTACGCCCTCGCGGAGATCGCAGCGCTCGATGGATCCGATCCCGCAAAGCCACTGCTCATCGCCATCAAGGGATACGTCTATGACGTGACGTGGGGCCGCGACTTCTACGGGCCGGGTGGGCCGTACGGCATGTTTGCCGGCAAGGACTGCACGCGTGCCTTGGCCAAGATGTCGTTCGATCCGGCGGACTTCACCGGGAGCCTCGATGGCCTCGATCGAGACGAGTTGGACAGGCTCGAGGAGTGGATCGAGACGTTCGAAGGGAAGTATCGGCGGGTCGGTCGGCTCCTCGGGGCAGCAGGCGAGGCTGGATCCCCGCCAACGGCGCGTTGACGGGCTTTCCATCGGGACGCAGCATTCCGCCGTGGACAACGAGAAGATCATCAACGAAGTGATGGGCGGAGGATTACGCGCGCTGAACCGTCTGGCCGACTCGTCGCTAGTCGAGCGGTGGGGCTTGGAGGAGCGCACGCAGCAGCTCGTCTACGAGGGCGCGAAGCGGATGGCCGAAACCGCCGCCAAGGCGGCCAGGCGGCTCGTGCGCAGAGACCGGGAAGCATCCCATCGTTTGCCCGCGAAGTTCGATCTGAGCTTGCGTGAGGAACAGCAGCTCATGCGAGATACGCTTCGGCGATTCGCAGACGAGGAGATGCTGCCCGCCGCTAGGCGCGCCGATGATGCCTCGGCGCCGCCAGACGGCTTCCTCGAAGCGTTCGAGGAGCTGGGCGCGATCGCGATGGCCGTTCCGGAGTCGCTCGGGGGCACGGCTGAGCGGATGTCGGCCGTGTCGCAGATGCTCGTGGCGGAAGACCTCGCCCGTGGTGACATGGGCCTTGCCTACGCGGCGCTGGCTCCTTCTTCGTTCGTCAGCGCGGTCGCCCACTGGGCAGATTCGGATCAGCATTCGAGGCTGATTCCAATCTTTGTCGACGGCGGGGGTGCACCTGCCACCATCGCGGTCATCGAGCCTCAGCCGCTATTCGACCCCTACGCCTTGCGCACGAAGGCAAAGAAGCGCTCGGGGGACTACGTTCTCAGTGGCGAGAAATCAATGGTGGCCTTGGCGAGTCGCGCCAAGTGGTTCTTGGTCGCCGCCGAGCTTCCCAAGGTCGGACCGCGTTTTTTCGTAGTGGAGCGCGACACCCCAGGCGTCGAAGTAGTGAGCCAGCCGACCATGGGCTTGCGCTCCGCCGCGCTCGGGCGCCTCAAGCTCGATGGCGTGCGTGTTCCTCGCGAGGCCCTTCTCGGCGGCGAAGCGGCTGCGGAAGAAGGCGGCGCTGTCTACGACGACGCGGTGAATCGCGCACGCATCGCATGGGGCGCCATGGCGGTTGGAGCGGGGCAGGCGGTGCTCGATTACGTCATTCCCTACTGCAACGATCGAGTGGCTTTTGGGGAGCCGATTTCGCACCGGCAGTCCGTCGCGTTCATGATCGCAGACATCGCGATCGAGCTCGAATCGATGCGCATGCTGGTCTATCGGGCGGCCGGCCGCATCGACGCGGGGCTATCGTGTCGCCGCGAGGCGTACCTGGCTAGCACGCTTTGCTCGGAAAAGGCCGTGGAGATCGGGACCAACGGGGTGCAGCTTCTCGGAGGGGCCGGCTTCATCAAGGATCATCCGATGGAGATTTGGTACCGCCACCTATGCGCCATCGGCGTCATGGACGGCAATCTGCTCGTCTGAATGGATTGAAACGATGTATCTCGAAGTGCCCCAGAGCTTGAAGCTCATCGTCAACCAGGCCCATCAGGTCGCCAAGCACGTCTTCCGGCCGATCTCGCGGAAATACGACCGCGCAGAACACGCGTATCCGAAGGAGCTCGACCTGCTCGCCGCGCTGATGGACGGCCTCAGCGCTGGAGGTGGTCAACGGAGCGCGGGTGTCGATGCCGTGCAGCGTGAAGCGGGCGCAGGCGACGGCGTTCGCAACGGCGCCAACATGGCGACCTGCCTCGGCCTCACCGAGCTCTGCTGGGGCGATGTCGGTCTTGCGCTCTCCATCCCGCGTCAGGGGCTCGGCAACGCGGCGATCACTGCGGTGGCCAATCCCGAGCAAAAGAAGCGCTTCAAGGGGACCTGGGCGGCCATGGCGATCACCGAGCCCGGCGCCGGCTCCGATTCGGCCAACATCCGGACCACCGCTCGCCTCGAAGGTGATGAATGGGTGCTCAACGGCGAGAAGATATACGTGACCGCCGGGAGCAGGGCCGACTCGGTCGTGGTGTGGGCGACGTTGGATCGCAATCTCGGGCGTGCGGCGATCAAGTCGTTCATCGTGCCGCACGGCACACCCGGCATGGAGGTCGTACGGCTCGACAAGAAGATGGGCATTCGCGCATCGGACACTGCGAGCATCACGCTGACCGATTGCCGCATTCCAAAGGAAAACCTTCTCGGCACGCCCGAGATCGACACGAAGGCCGGCTTTGGCGGCGTGATGCAGACCTTCGACAATACACGCCCCATCGTGGCGGGGATGGCCGTGGGCGTGGCCCGCGCCGCGCTCGAGCAAGCCCGGGAGCTTCTGTCCGAGCAGGGCATCGAGGTGCGGTATCGCGGGTCTTTCTTCACCAAGAGCGCGGCCGAGGCGGAGCTGATCCGCATGGAAGCCGAGTGGGAAGCCGGCCGTCTTCTCATGCTCAAAGCCGCCTGGATGGCCGACAATGGCATTCCGAATTCCATGGAAGCCTCCATGTCGAAGGCCAAGGCCGCCCGCGTGGCCAATCGGATCACCCTACGATGTGTCGAGCTATGCGGCCCGCTTGGCTACTCGGAGCAAGAGCTGCTCGAGAAATGGGCGCGGGACTCCAAGATCCTCGACATCTTCGAGGGCACACAACAGATCCAATTGCTGATCATCGCTCGGCGTCTGCTGGGAAAGCGGTCGAGCGAGCTTCGCTGAGGACATCCGGTGGAAATCAACGGCATTGCACATACCTTCGTGACGGTTGCCGACTTCGACCGTTCACGCGAGTTCTATGGACGGTTGCTCCCCTTTCTGGGCCTGCAAGCCGTGATGGACATTCCTGGCACCTATTATTGCGTAGGAGGACGCACCGGGTTCGCAATTCGCGAAGCTCCCCCGGAGCACCGGCACGAACGCTTCGATCAGAATCGCGTGGGTCTCCACCACATCTGCTTTCGAGCGCGATCGCGCGAGGACGTGGATCAGGCGTATGAATTCGTGAAGCAGCTCGGCACGCCCATCGTGCACGGTCCCGAAGAAGCATTCTGGGCGCCGGGATACTACTCGATCTTGTTCGAGGATCCGGACGGGATCCGCTTGGAGATCAACTTCGTCCCAGGCAAGGGCTTACTCGAGTCCCGAGCCTGAGCAGGCCGTCGACTCGGTCCCCGAAGAACGGGTCGCGACGCAAGCACGGGCTCGGAAAAACACGACATGAGGTTCCACGGAACGGGGCGGCTTGCAAAGGTGACCCGATGCACTTGTGGGCGTGGGTCACGCAAGCCGCCCCTCGGGCGGCGTGCCAATCGGAGGTGGTTGCTGTCTTGCCGATTGGCACTTCGCACGTCCGCTCCACCTCATGTCGCGTTTTTCCGAGCCCTCC